>CABECZ010000071.1_pt1 | contig 20561 bp, 16 predicted proteins | sample 3422621 | NCBI WGS metagenome assembly CABECZ01 (sample SAMEA5534328, study PRJEB31848) | metagenome | biome: tundra; feature: field; material: soil | place: USA | collected 2013-05 | depth 0.15 m | reverse complement strand
CTTCCTTGGCTTTGCGAATGTGATTCAAATAGCCCTCGGGGCCGGTGTGGTATTCGCTGGACTGGGGAAAGTAAGTCAGTGACTCGGCAAAGCTCTCCGTGCCGGCGGTGAGATCGCGTTCCAGCTCAAGGGCTTCCTGCCGCAGTTGTTCTTCGAACAGGGAGTAGAGGACGACGGCCGAGGCGCCGGCATCTTCGAGGGCGCGGATCCCGGCGATTTCCTGCGAAAGCGGAGATGCGGAGGCGACCAACGGCGTGCGCAACTGAAGGCCAAGATACTTCGTGCTTAGATCCATGATGTTTCCCCTTCGAGATGTAAGTCGCTTTAGGGTAAGTCGCTTTAGTGCGAGCCGCTATTTCCCGGTTATCACTGGTATCTGGACCGTCTCCGCGGGAGCCGCAGCCTGCTGTGGCCTGCGCTGCGCCATATACTCGTACAGGCGATAGCGCGCCTCAGCATCTTGCTGCGCCTCTTGCCACAGAAGTTTGGCGTGTTCAGGATGGCTTTTGAGCAGCATCTTGAAGCGCGTCTGCTGCTGCAGATAGTCTTTGACTTTGCGCGTGGGGGTGCGGGAATCGAGTATCAATGGATTCTCGCCGGCGAGGGCGCGCTCCGGATGGTAGCGATAGAGCAGCCACTGTCCCGAGTCGACCGCGACTTTCTGGTCCGACATTGCCGTCGTCATGTCGATGCCGTGCGCGATGCAGTGCGAGTAAGCGATGATAATGCTGGGGCCGTCGTAGGCTTCCGCTTCCAGGAAGGCCTTGAGCGTGTGCTCGTCCTTGGCGCCCATGGCGACGCTGGCCACATAGACGTTGCCGTAGGCCATGGCCATCAGCCCGAGGTCTTTCTTTAGACCCGGTTTGCCTCCCGCCGCGAACTTTGCCACTGCTGCGCGGGGGGTGGATTTCGAGGCTTGGCCTCCGGTGTTCGAATAAACCTCGGTGTCGAGCACCAACAGGTTCACGTTGCGGCCGCTGGCGATCACATGATCGAGGCCGCCGTAGCCAATGTCATAAGCCCAGCCGTCGCCGCCGACGATCCAAACGCTCTTTTTCACCAGCATGTCGGCGAGCGCCAGCAGTTGCTTCGCATCCGGGGAGTCCTGACCCTTCAGCTTTTCCTTTAAGAGTTCGACGCGCTGCCGCTGCTCGTAAATGTCCGCCTCGTCTTTCTGCGGACTCTCCAGCAAAGCGGTGACCAGCTCGTCTCCGATGGACGCCGACTGACGGCGAACTAACTCGCGGGCGAATTCGGCCTGCTTGTCGATGGAGAGCCTGAATCCCAGGCCGAACTCGGCATTGTCTTCGAACAGGGAGTTCGACCAAGCTGGTCCGCGGCCGTCTAGATTCTTAGCCCAAGGCGTGGTCGGCAGGTTGCCACCGTAGATCGAAGAGCAACCGGTCGCATTGGCGATCACGGAACGATCTCCGAAGAGTTGTGAAAGCAGCTTCAGATAGGGCGTCTCGCCGCACCCGGAACAAGCTCCCGAAAATTCAAATAAAGGCTCCTGTATCTGTTGCTGGCGGATACTTGTGCTCTTGATCTTGCGGCGATCGAGCTCTGGAATCTTGAGGAAGAAATCCCAGTTCTCCCGCTCCGGCTCGCGCAGCGGCGGCTGCGGCACCATGTTGATCGCTTTCAGGCGAGTCTCGCTCTTGTTCTTTGCGGGACAGATGTCGACGCAGATGCCGCATCCCGTGCAATCTTCCGGCGCAACCTGGATGGTGTACTTCAGGCCCTGCCAGTCTTTGTCCTTGTCGCGCACCTCGGTGGACTTGAAGGTCGCGGGCGCGCCCTCCAGTCGTTTTGAGTCGTAGACCTTGATGCGGATCACGGCGTGCGGGCAGACCATAGCGCACTTGCCACACTGAATACAGATCTGCGTATCCCATGCAGGAATTTCGAGCGCGATGTTGCGCTTTTCCCATTTCGCGGTGCCGGTGGGGAAGGTCCCATCGACGGGGAAAGCGCTCACCGGGATCTCGTCGCCGTGGCCCGCGTAGATTACGCCGAGCACATCGCGCTCAAACTGAGGCGCCTGGGGAGAGAACGCGGGCGGCATTTCGGCTTGGCTCGTGACCTTGTCGGGTACGCTGACTTCAAAAAGGTGGGACAGAGTCTCATCCACGGCGTGCAGGTTCTGCTGCACCACCTCGTCCCCTTTCTTGCCGTAGGTGTCGCGGATCGACTGTCGAATGGCTTCGATCGCTTGTTCGCTGGGCAGAACCTTGGAGATGGCGAAGAAGCACGTCTGCAGAATGGTATTCATGCGCGAGCCCATGCCGGTATCGCTCGCCACCTGATAGGCGTCAATGATGAAAAACCTGGCCTTCTTGGCGATCAGTTGCGTCTGGACTTCGCGCGGCAGATGGTCCCAAACTTCGTCCTTATTGAAAGGGCTATTGAGCAGGAAAACGCCCCCGGAAACCAGGGCGCTGAGCATGTCGTAGCGCTCGAGGAAAATCCATTGATGGCAGGCCACGAAGTTGGCCTTCGAAATCAGATAGCTCGAGCGGATCGGTTGCGGCCCGAAACGCAGGTGCGAAACCGTCATCGCGCCCGACTTCTTGGAGTCGTAGACGAAGTACCCCTGCCCGTAGTTGTCGGTGTTTTCGCCGATGATCTTGATCGAGTTCTTGTTCGCGCCCACCGTGCCATCCGCGCCCAGGCCGTAGAACATCGCTCGCACCACGCTCTCGGGCTCGACGGAAAAATCGGAATCGTAATCCAGACTGGTATGGCTCACGTCGTCTTGAATGCCGACGGTGAAGTGGTCCTTGATCTTGGGGCTGGGCTTCGCCAGGTTGTCGTAAACGGCTTTGACCATCGCGGGTGTGAATTCTTTGGAAGAGAGGCCGTAACGTCCACCGACGATTACCGGCGCGACCTTCAGCGTTCCATAGCCCAGCCTGATTCCTTCGTGAATCGCGCTGACGACGTCAAGATAGAGCGGCTCTCTCCCGGCGCCCGCTTCCTTAGTGCGATCGAGAACGGCGATCTGGCGCACGGTTGGCGGAAGAGCCTCGAGGAATCGCTGGACGGAGAACGGGCGGTACAGCCTGACTTTCAGCAAGCCAACTTTCTCACCGGGCTTGTTCAGATGATCGTTCAGATAATCAACCGTCTCGTGGGCGGTCTCTGCGCCGGAGCCCATCATGACGATCACGCGCTCGGCATCGGGCGCGCCCACGTAGTCGAAGAGGTGATACGAACGCCCCACCACCTGGGAAAACTTATCCATCACCGCCTGAACCTTATCCGGACAGGCGTCGTAGTAAGGATTGCAGGCTTCGCGCGCTTGAAAGTAGACGTCGGGATTTTGTGCGGTGCCGCGCAACACGGGATGGTCGGGAGAAAGCGCTCGCTGCCGATGTTCGACGACACGATCCATGTTGATGAGGGCGCGCATGTCGTCTTCGGTGAGCATCTCGATTTTGTTGACTTCGTGCGAAGTGCGGAAGCCGTCAAAGAAATGCAGGAAAGGGATGCGGGTTTCGAGCGTGGCCGCATGCGCGATGAGCGCCAGGTCCATGGCCTCCTGGACAGAGTTCGAGGAGAGCATCGCGAATCCCGTGGTTCTGCAAAACATCACATCCGAGTGATCGCCGAAAATCGAGAGGGCGTGGGTTGCCACCGTGCGCGCGCTGACATGGAATGCCGTAGCCGTAAGTTCGCCGGCGATCTTGTTCATGTTGGGGATCATCAGCAGCAGGCCTTGCGAAGCCGTGAAGGTCGTGGACAGGGCCCCGGTCTGGAGCGCGCCATGAACCGCACCGGAAGCCCCGCCTTCGCTCTGCATTTCGATCACGTGGGGCACGCTGCCCCAGATGTTGGCCACTTCTTCCGACGCCCATTGGTCGGCCCATTCGCCCATGTTCGACGACGGGGTTATGGGATAAATGGCGATGACCTCATTGAGGCGGTAGGCGACATATGCCACTGCCTCGTTGCCGTCCATGGTCTTAAATTTACGCTTCATGAAATCCCCTTCTGTCTTCTCTCGAACCCCGCTGGTTCTGAGGCAATGGTTATGTAAAGTATGACGGAATAAGGTGATATTGTCGGGAACGCTGCTCACAGCGACGTGTGATGTCCGTCACAAATGAGAAGAATAAGAAGCGGCCGGACGGGAAACGGCAAGCTACCTTTTCTTCGTTACCTCGGGTTGAAACCTCAACCAAAAGGCGAGGGTGCAAGGCCAGCCCGTGGCTCCGCGTCCTCGAGGCGATTTTAAATGGCGCCGATTTTGTTTTCCGTGACTCTGGTCACACTCGTGCAAACGCTGGTCGGACGTATGCACTTCACGCTAGTGACTCAAGAAAGTCTGCTGGCATATTTTAAATCCTAAGCGTGATAGAGGCGTTCGAGCTCCACTTGGAGCGCAGTCGGATCGAATACGATCTTGAAGTGTTCAAAGAAGCCCGCCATTCCAAGCAGTCCCGCAATGCTCAAACTGTCAGAAAACCCAGCAACAGTCTTAATGGGGCCTCCGGGAATGTACAGCGTGATCTCGTGAAGAAAAATATCCTCCGCCCCAGTGATACCCAAAGCCTGATCCTTTCCTCCGAGCCTTGGTTGGCTTGAGCGCACCAAGTCTACTCGGCGGGTCTGGAGCCGACACGGTTATCCAATCAGCCCGGTCACGTCAGCCCGGTCACGTCACATCCTGTGGGGCCTGGCCCAAAGCGGATGCGCTCGAAGCCGTCCAAAGCGGATGCGCTCGAAGTCGTCAACTTCCCGAACGAATCGACGTGTATCTGCGCAGGTGACTGCAGAGGAAAAGCACGATGATCGTTAGCAGTGCGGACCAAATGACGCTGTTAAACAACATCAGAACCAGCAACCAGTTTGAGCTCTGAGGTTGAAAATAGACCATTGGGAAGGCAAGGATTTCGGCTATTCGACGCCAAATATATGTAGCGGCATTCGGTCTGATGACTTCTGACTTGGTAAAACAAATCCACGTCGTTATCAAGTGGCCCACAAATAACATGGAAAATATTGCTATAGCGTACTTCTTCCTTAACAAAGCCGTCATCGTTTGTCCCTTTTTCAATATCCAGTCCAATAGCGCGACCTATTGAGGCGTGGAAAAGGCACGCCGATGCTCCAGAGTCTATGATTGCGTCAAACCGTTTTGAACGTGGAGCATTCTTCGCGGGAAGGCCGATATTGACCGGCACCGATGCGGCATAGCAGAACCCGCTGGGAGCATTAGGGGCCGGGTATTTCCTATATGGAATCTTGAGACTCACACAGACATTGGAAGCCAAGCTTTGGGTGTCTTTATGAGAACCGGGTCTGACACTCCGGCACTTTCACTTTTGCGTACAACTTCGGAGTAGGAGGTTCCAACAGCGACTATTTTGCTCTCATCCTCGGACAGGGCCACCCAACTATCGAGAGGGGCTGATTTCAGTGCTTCAAACCGAAGATCGCTGCTCATAGTTTCACCACTCATATAGACGCTATAGCGTACTCTACGGTTGCGGAGAGGGCAAGTTTAAGGCCTTACTACGGCCGCAAACTGACTATAGTAACGGTAGTTTTCGCGGTTCGGGAAATCCAATGACCTGAAGTCCAATGACCTAAGGACTACAAAAACCTCCAACACCCAGTCCATCGAGTCGTTGGGCCCGGCGATGAAGCCATCCAGCGACATCGTGACGTGCCAGAGAACCTTGCCCATTGATGTCTCCACCGTTTTGCGAAAGACGTTTTACAGGTCCAAGGTCGCCCGCAGCGAAGTTAGATCTTCATCCATGTGAATATGAAAGCCCAGGCGCTTAAAGACGGCTCGCATCGCTACGTTGTCGGGCAACATTTCCGCGGACACTAAAGCTATCTTTTCATCGCGGGCAATCTGGACGACACGGCGGAGTAATTCATATCCCAAACCCCGACGTTGAAACTGATCTGAAACCAGCGCCGCGACCTCCGCTTCATTTCTAGTGTGTAACTTGTTCATACGCCCAACGCCCATGAGCCGGTGCTCTCCGGTAGCGGGATCGGTGTGCTCGGCGACCAGCACCATTTCGCGGTCGTAATCGCCGAAACAGATGCGCAACAGGCGTTCATGCGCCACCCGCCGAATCAGGCTGAGGGAAGAGAAGTAGCGCAAATAGACGCTGCGATCGGAAAGCGTCTCGTGAAACTTAACGAACAGCGGTTCATCTTCGGGGCGGATCGGACGAATGCAAACCTGAGTTCCATCCTGCATCGTCCAGGACGAGACATACTGTGAGGGATAGGGACGGATGGCGGGCTTGGGCAACTGGTCGAGGGTTACGTTGGGCCCATGCAACACGATTCTGGCATCGAGCGCCAGTATGCGCTCCGGTGAAGCCAGCAGGGGATTGATGTCAATTTCCGCAATCCACCGCCGTTCGAGCACGAGCTGGCTGAATCGGACTAACAGGTTCTCCAGATCCGCCAGGTTGACCGGCTTGCGGCCGCGGACTCCCTGGAGCGCGGTGAAGATACGGGTTTGCTCCATCAACCTTTGCGCCAGCGTTGTGTTCAGTGGTGGAAGCGCCAGCGCGCGGTCGCGATACACTTCGACCAGCTGGCCGCCAGAGCCGAAGAGGATGACTGGCCCAAACTGTGGGTCCACGCTGCTGCCGAGGATCAATTCGTAGCCATCGAGCTTCACCATCGGCTGCACCACGACGCCGAAGAATTGCCCTGGGCCAGCCTTCTCCGCAACCGAAGATTCGATGGCGCGATAGGCAGAGCGCACCGCCGCTTCATCCTGCAAGTTCAGTTTGACTCCGCCAACATCCGTCTTGTGGGTGATGGTTTCGGACAAGACTTTCAGCACCACGGGAAAGCCAAACTCGGAAGCCAGCGTGACCGCCTCGTCCTCGCTGGCCGCGGCGCGCGTCTCCACCGTGGGGATGCCGTAAAGCGACAACAACTCCTTCGATTCCAACTCGGTGAGCAGAACGCGTCCCTTCCTTCGCGCATTCTGAATGATTTGACCGATCTGATTGCGGGCTGCGGTGTTCACGTCCGACTGGTCAGCCAGTGCGGGAGTCTCGTAGAGTCCGCGCAGATTGTAGTTGTAGCGCAACATGTGCGAGAAAGCCCGCGCCGCCGTGTCGGGATAAGGAAAAGTTGGAATGCCCGCCGAATTCAGGACGGCTTCGCCGGCAGCAATGCTGTTGCCTCCCATCCAACTGGCGAGCAGGGGCTTGCCATATCCTTTGGCATAAGGTTTCATGTGTTCGGCAACCTGCAAAGGATCGGCCATGGCTTGCGGGACAAGGATGACCAGCAGTCCATCGCTGTTCGGGTCTTGCGAAGCAATTTCGAGGGCGCGAGCATAGCGCTCGGAATCGGTATCGGCGAGAACATCGATAGGATTGCCGTGACTCCAGTGGGCCGGCAGGAACTCATCCAGGCGCCGGAGGGTCTCTGGAGAAAGCTCGGCCAGTTTTCCACCGCTGGCGACCAGCGCATCCGTAGCCAGGACTCCAGGGCCGCCGGCATTGGTCAGAATCGTAAGCCGCGGACCCTTGGGACGAGGCTGCCGGCCGAGTACTTCCGCCATATAGAAAAGATCCGCGATGCTGTGTACCCGCAAAACTCCGGAGCGGCGGAAGGCTGCGTCGAGCACTTCGTCGCTGCCCGTAAGCGCGCCGGTATGTGAGGCCGCCGCCCGCGAGGCCGCTTCCGAGCGGCCGGATTTAATCACGATGATGGGCTTGGTGAGTGCGACTTCACGAGCTGCCGACAAGAACGACCGCGCATCCCCCACCGATTCCATATAAAGCAGGATGCTCTTGGTATGGGGGTCGTCGCCCAGGTGGTAGATCAAATCGCCCCAACCCACATCGAGCATCGAGCCGGTAGAGACGATGGCGCTGAAGCCAACTTGTTCGCGGCCGCTCCAGTCGAGGATCGCGACCAAAAGCGCTCCGCTCTGACTCAGGAACGCGACGTTGCCCGCCTTGGGCGGATCTTTTACGAAAGTGGCATTCAACCCGATTGTCGGGTTCATGATGCCCATGCAGTTTGGGCCCAACAAGCGCATGGTACCGCGCCGCAACTGTTCTTGAACTTGCCGCTCGAGCGCGGCGCCGTCCGCGCCCCGCTCCCTGAATCCAGCGGAAATCACAGCCGCAGCCTTCGTGCCCGCATCCACACACTCCCCAATGACCTGCGGGACCGTTACGGCCGGGGTGGCAACGATAGCCAAATCCACCGGTCCGGGGATGTCGCGAATGCTCGCGTACGTTTTGCGCCCCAGCACTTCCGGATTCTTGGCGTTGACGGCATAGACTTTTCCCTGAAACTTACCGGACAGCAGGTTCTCCAGAACGGAACGGCCTACGGTGCCAGGACGACTGGTCGCACCGATGACGGCCACCGAGCTGGGAGCGAACATGGCGTCCATGCCGTAGCCCATTGGTGCTGTCTGTTTCTCTTCACGATTCGGCGGTCGTCCCACGAGACCAGCCTCGCTCGAATTCATAATGGTTCCTCATCCCTTAACTTTGCCGCTAACTTTGCCGCGGCGAGACCCGGCAGCTTAAAGGATAGACTAAAACTGGTCTCATAAATGAGTCGGGTAGGGCACGGCTTTCACAGGCTGCGGAAAAAGTCTAGCTTCGCGCCCCAGCCCCTAAAGAGGCGTCTGATTGCGAAAGACTTACGGCATCGCTAAAGCGATGCCCTGATACGACACGTTAGTTTTTCCGCAGACTGTTTCAGCCGTGGCGTTAAGGGCCCAAGAAAATGCGGGCTTTAGCCCCTGAGAGCTGGAATATCCAACTCGGAGAACTATTTTATGAGACCAGTTCTATGAGGAAAACTATCGGCGAATGTTTAGACGCGTCTTCTCGGAGGCACGAGCCGTGTCTCGGTTTTGAAAACTGAGACACTAGCGAAGCATGCGCCAACCGTTGCGATTGCGCGCGTCAACAGCAAGCGTCTTTGTCGGAAACTGGTTAAGGATGGCGAGCAACCACTCGTGATTCACCCACCTGCACGCTTGGTTCAAATCTCTGTTCGAGCGCGAGGGCGCGCGACACCAGGCATACCTCCTTAGCCTTGTGTAAAAGCTTGATGGCCTGTGCCCGTTCCTCTTCCTGCGAAATCGTCAGATTCGCGTGAATCGACACCTCGCCAAAGCTGTAGCCGGTGGCACCCTTGCTGATCACACCGTCCGCTTCCACCTGCAGGTCGGTGTACTCGAACTTTGAGTATTCTGCGAGGGTGCGAAAGGTGGTTGTATAGCAACTGGCGAGCGCGCAGAGCAGCAAGTCCTCCGGTGTCCACCTGCCCTCCAAGCCGCCAAAAGCAGGCGGCGCAGTGAAGTGTATGGCATTGGGGGCGGAACTGGATTTTGCAATGCCAGTCCGGCCCGAGGCCCACCAGGCTACTACTCGAAACCGATGTCCTTCTGCCATGGTGTCATCACCCTTCTTGTTCGGCATTTGAAAGTCACAGAGGCATCAAGACCACAGTAGGAAAGCTCGAAATGTTACGACTGTGGCCGCAGCTTCGGGGTGCGGGTAGTGGGGGTGCTCATAGAGGCCTTCATCTGTACAGCTTCCACACACTCCCGTGGTAATAGATTTTGCTCGCAGATGGCTTCCGAGACCATGCGTGAAGTCACGTCCGTTGGTGATCCTGGTCACTAGATCGGTGATACAATTTTGGCGGAAGACGGTTACGAATGCGCGCGCCCTACGGGCTCAATATCCTCGACAACTGCCTCACCTGCCCGATGCGGGAGGAGTATTTATTCTGCAATCTGCCGGTGGCGGCGCTGCAAAGGTTGAATGAGATCAGATCCACCGCGGTCTACCCAAGATCCGCGATGCTGTTTATCGAGGGACAGCAGCCACGCGGGGTATTTGTGCTGTGCACGGGGAAAGCGAAGCTTTCGACTTCATCGGATGAGGGCAAAACCGTCATCACCAAGATCTCCGAAGCGGGAGATGTCCTGGGGCTCAGCGCCACGATTTCCAACCGGCCTTACGAAGTGACCGCCGAGATGATCGAGCCGGGCCAGGCAAATTTCATTACCCGGGATGCCTTGCTGCAATTCATGCGTGAATATGGAGAAGTGGCGGTGCGAGTCGCGGAGCAGCTAAGCCGCAATTACTACACGGCGTATGAAGGGATCCGCGCCCTGGGACTCACCAACTCCCCTTCCGAGAGATTCGCACAATTACTGCTGGGATGGTCCAATGCCGTGGGCAACGGCGATCCTCTGCAGTTGAAGCTGACGCTGACGCATGAGGAAATCGCCGAAATCATTGGCACGACGCGTGAAACCGTCAGCCGCTTGTTCTCGCAGTTCAAGAAGAAGCAACTGGTGCAATTAAAAGGCTCGACCCTGATTATCCGCAACAAAGCCGCGCTGAAAGAAATGGTTCATTCCTGACCACCGGGACTTCCTGTTCCCTGTTTACCTTAGCGCGGTTGCGCTAAGCGGGTGCCGGCTATTTGCGCTCTGGCTGTGTTCGTTCTGTTTCGATCCGGCTGATTTCCCGGCGGAGCCAGTTGCGCAGGGCCTCTTCGATCTCTTCTTGCGTGCCGGTGCGGTAGAGGGAGTCGATCGTCTGACCTTTGTCGTTGAGCGGAATGAATCGGCAGGGCACGTCTTTCTTTCGGAATTCCTGAGGAACCAACTGCGTCAGCAGGCATTCAATGCAGGGATGGGGCCGGGCGGTATCCCCAAAGTTCAGGCAGCTTGGAGAATCCTCAAAAATGAAGGGGGCGCGCCAGGGCGCGAAGGGCGTGTCAGCATAGCCGCCCTCTTCCAGGAATTTCAACTCGAGCCGCAGGATTTCAAGAATGTCGCGATTTTTATGTGGCATGGTGTCTATCTAGCCGGACTCCGCGGAGCCGGAGACCTTTCGTTGGAGCCCACTCTTCTCCTGTATTCGATCCCCTATGACATCTATAGCGGCGGCCTCCTTATAATACTTTATACTTCCTTGGATGATGCGCCAGTTTTTCAGAGAGCTGGGTTCGCGACCGCCTGTTCGTAACCGACCGAGGCATAGTAAATTGCCCGGTCAAAAAACTGCTCCAGCAACTGCAGCATTTCCAGTTCGCCGAAAACTTCCACCGGTTGTTCCAGAACCGATTCTTTCTTGATGAACTCCCACAGGTTATCCTTGGTCAAAACGATCACCCAAATCACCTCGCTCATCGGTACCTGCTGGCCGGCCCGCCGCGCGCCAATCTGCAAATAGCGCTGCTCCAACTGGAGTTCATCCTTCCCCATGAGCCACTCTCCCAAATGACGGTAGATCTCGTACACCCGTTCCTTCAGATCGTCAGGGGGGACGTTTTGTTGGAAGTTCGGGGTCAACTTGGAATTCTGGACTTGATCGAGAAGGCCAGCAGCCAGCGCTTGGGAGTGGGTCTCGATCATCCGAACGAGACGATATACCATCATGATGACAGTCCTCCCGTCCTCAAACTTGGTTTCCAGTCTCTAGCGCCCGCAAGGTCTGTAGCCATGACGGGCGGTACATTCTGTGATGAGTATCGCAGAGGGAATGCATTTGTGGAAAGTAGAAATCAAGTGGCAGTGCTGGAGCGTAGCCGGCGTGGTCAGAGAGCCGAGGTACGTCCTGACGGGTGTTGGCGGAGTTGACTTCAAGAAATTAAGATACGAAACAGCACGAAATAGAAAGGCAGGATTCGATGACTCCCGTAGCCTCGGTAAACTCTCCGCAGCATCATACTTCCATGCAGCCCCTGACTCCCGAAGAACTGCGCAAAATCGACGCCTACTGGCGTGCGGCCAACTATCTTTCCGTCGGCCAGATTTATCTGTACGCTAATCCACTTCTCCGCGAACCGCTGAAGATCGAGCACGTCAAGCCGCGGCTGCTCGGCCACTTTGGGACCACGCCCGGTCTGAACTTCATCTACGCCCATTTCAATCGCCTGATCAAGAACTACGATCTGAATGTCATCTACCTGGCTGGCCCCGGCCACGGCGGCCCCGGAATGGTCGCGAATACGTACTTGGAGGGCAGCTACAGCGAGTTTTATCCGAACATCACGCAAAACGCAGAGGGCCTGCAGCGGCTGTTCAAACAGTTTTCCTTCCCCGGAGGAATTCCGAGTCATGCGGCGCCCGAAACTCCGGGCTCGATCCACGAAGGTGGGGAACTGGGTTATTCGATCATGCACGCCTGTGGAGCGGTGTTCGACAACCCCGACTTGCTCGCGTGTTGCGTGGTGGGAGACGGCGAGGCGGAAACGGGCCCGCTCGCTACGAGCTGGCACGGCAATAAATTTCTGAATCCTGCGCGTGACGGTGCCGTGTTGCCGATTCTTCATCTCAACGGCTGGAAGATCGCGAATCCAACCGTGCTTGCCCGGATGGATGATCAGGAACTTACCAATCTCTTCACCGGCTACGGCTGGAAACCCTATTTCGTCGAGGGCCACGTGCCGGAAGAAATGCATCAACTGATGGCCGGAACTTTGGACACGATCGTAAAGGAAATTCGCGCGATTCAAGACAAAGCCCGTCAAAATAACGCTCGCAACGGTGGGGATTCGAGCCTGCCCGCCTTGCCGATGCCCGCCTGGCCGATGATAGTCCTGCGCAGCCCAAAGGGTTGGACCGGCCCGAAAGTGGTCGATGGGAAGCCCGTAGAGGGTACATGGCGCGCCCATCAAGTGCCGGTGGCCGACCTGCAGTCGAAGCCGGAACACCTGAAGATCCTGGAAGACTGGATGAGAAGTTATCGGCCCGAGGAATTGTTTGACAAGAACGGCAAGCTAATTCCGGAACTCGCGGAATTGGCTCCCAAGGGCGAGCGCAGGATGGGAGCGAATCCGCATGCCAACGGCGGCTTGTTGTTGCGCGATTTGGTCATGCCCGACTTTCGCAATTATGCCGTCAGCGTTCCGAAGCCCGGCACCGAGAATGCGGAAGCGACGCGCGTGCTCGGCGGATTTTTGCGCGACGTGATGAAGCTGAACGCGGACGCGAAGAACTTCCGCGTCTTCGGCCCCGATGAGACGGCCTCGAACCGGCTGGACGCTCTCTTTGAGGTTACCGACAAGGAATGGATGGAGCCCACCCTCCCGGTGGACGAACATCTCTCGCAGCGCGGCCGCGTGCTGGAGATGCTCAGTGAGCATATGTGCCAGGGCTGGCTGGAAGGCTATCTGCTTACCGGGCGGCATGGCTTCTTCTCCTGCTACGAAGCGTTTATCCACATCATCGATTCCATGTTCAACCAGCACGCCAAGTGGTTGAAGGTTACACGCGAGATCGAGTGGCGGCGTCCGATCGCATCCCTCAACTATTTGTTGACTTCTCACGTGTGGCGGCAGGATCACAACGGATTCACCCATCAGGATCCCGGCTTCATCGATCATGTGATCAATAAGAAAGCCGACATCGTCCGCGTTTACCTCCCTCCCGACGCTAACTGCCTGCTTTCCGTGGGCGATCATTGTCTGCGGAGCCGGCATTATGTCAACGTCATCGTCGCCGGCAAGCAACCGGCATTGCAGTTTCTCAACATGGAGTCGGCCATCGAACACTGCACCACCGGAATTGGCATCTGGGAGTGGGCAAGCACAGACAAGGGGGCCGAACCCGATGTCGTGATGGCGTGCGCGGGTGACGTCCCCACGCTCGAAACCTTGGCGGCGGTCGATCTTTTGCGGCAGCATTTTCCCGACATCAAGATTCGCGTGGTGAATGTCGTCGATCTGATGACCATTCAGCCTTCGAGCGAGCATCCCCACGGTCTCTCCGATCTTGATTTCGATTCCATGTTCACGGTGGATAAGCCGATTATCTTCGCCTATCACGGCTATCCCTGGTTGATTCACCGCCTCACCTATCGCCGGCACAATCATGACAATCTCCATGTCCGGGGCTACAAAGAAGAGGGCACAACCACAACCCCGTTTGATATTACGGTGATGAACGATCTGGATCGCTTCCACCTGGCTGGGGATGTGGTGGACCGTGTTCCCAGACTGCAGAAGGTCGGAGCCCACTTCAAGCAGTTGCTGCGCAACAAACTGGTCGAGCATAAGCAATACATTCGCGAACGCGGAGACGACTTGCCGGAAATCCGCGACTGGACTTGGCCTTACTAATGCCGAAAACCAGTAGCGCCGGCATCCCTTCGGCAAGCTCAGGGCAGGCTTTGCCGGCTGTCCCGAGGGCGTTTCGCCCTTGGCGCGGCGGGCGAGAGCCTGCCCTGAGCGAAGTCGAAGGGACGCCGGCCGGACAGCCGCCGGGGCGGCGGCGCTACTCTCAGTGGTGAGACGGTACAAATCGCGCGGTCACGGCACAAGCGTTATGAGTCGGAAGTTCACTGTAGTTAAAACTCAGAGTAACTTGTGGGCCGAACCGAGATAGCGTCGAATGAAAGTTTTAGTTCTCAACTCCGGCTCCAGCAGCCAGAAGAGCTGTCTCTACGAAATTGGAGATGCCCTCCCCGACGATCCACCGGCTTGTGTTTGGGAGGGTAAGATCGAGTGGACGGATCACCAGGCTGAATTCTCGATCAAGAACTCCCGTGGCGTTTCCCGAAAAGACCAGACGTCGGTGGGCTCTCGCGGGGAAGCCATTGAGCGCTTGCTCCTCAGTTTGTGGAGCGGCAAGACGCAAGCGATTTCCGGCCCTTCCGACATCGATGTGGTGGGACACCGGGTGGTCCATGGCGGTCCGCAATATTTCGAGCCTGCGCTGGTTACCGCTGAGGTTAAGTCGGCGATCGAAAGCGTTTCCGTTTTTGCCCCGCTCCACAATCGCGCCGAACTCGAAGGCATGGAGATGGTCGCGAAGTTGCTGGGTCCAGTGCCGCAGATCGCCGTCTTCGACACCGGCTTTCATCGCAACATGCCTTTATCGGCAGTCACCTATCCCGGTCCTTACGAGTGGTTCGAGCAGGGAATTCGCCGCTACGGATTCCACGGGATCAATCATCAATATTGCGCCCAGCGAGCGGCGCAGTTGCTGGGCAAAAACCTGAATTCGCTGAAGCTCGTTACCTGCCACCTGGGGAATGGCTGTTCTTTGGCGGCGATTCGCGAAGGCCGAAGCGTGGATACGACCATGGGTTTTACCCCACTGGAGGGCCTCATGATGGGCACGCGGTCGGGCTCCGTCGATCCCGGCATCCTTACCTATCTGATGCGCGAGAAACATTTCTCGGGACAGCGCCTTGATGAGGTCCTCAATCAGAAGTCGGGACTACTCGGTGTATCGGGAATTTCGAGCGATATGCGGCAGATTCTTGCCGCCAGCAAGAACGGCGACGAACCCGCAAAACTGGCGCGCGCAAAACTGGCGCTTGATATTTACATCCATCGCCTGCGATCGGGAATCGGCGCCATGATCGCCGTGCTGGGCGGAGTTGACGCCCTCGTATTCACCGCGGGAGTCGGCGAGAACTCACCCGAGGTTCGCGCTGCGGTGTCTGACAATTTTGCCTTTCTTGGCCTGAAGCTCGACCACGACAAGAACGCACCAGCGCCTTTGAAAAATGATAATGACATCTCCGCTTCCGATGCAGCCGTCCGCGTTTTAGTGATTCACGCCGAGGAAGACTGGATGATCGCTCGGCAGTGTTGGAATCTCGTCAGGCAACAGTCCAGCGGCTAGTGCAATCAGTTGCCAGCGTCTATAATTAGCAGCAGAAAACAAACAGTATAAAATTTCTACGGTTCATATCGCGATTTCCTGGGTGCGGGTTCGTCCGTTACCCACGGTCAGTCTCCAAGCTATTGATATGAAGCGATTTAGCCGTTTATTTTGAGAACGAGGAATGGCATTCCCCGTGCTTTAAGTAGGAGCGGGTCCAGTTGGCAGACTTTTACAGGATCTAGAAGCAGATTTCAGCACAGAGCAATATTTGGGCAAGGAGCCCCTAACCTATGAATCGCACCTCGTTGAGATTGACCCTAATGCTGGCGGCGACACTGCTCGCAACGATCGGATGCTCAACCAAGAATTACGTCCGTCAACAGACCACGCCGCTGATCAATAAGACCAATGAACTCGACGACCTGACTGCGAAGAACTCGAAAGACATCAAGGACGTAGACCAACGCGCCCAAGCCGGAATCCAGGACGTGCAGACCCGTGCCGCGGCGGCAGACCAGAAGGCTCTGGCTGCGGGAAGCGAAGCCGATAAGGCGCAACTGTCGGCGAACGGCGCGTCGCAACGTGTGGACGCCCTAACCAACGCTGTCGTTAACCTCGACAACTATCGCCCGGTGGTGGAGACGGCGGTGCACTTCGGATTCAACAAGGACAATCTAACGAAGGATGCCAAAGAAGCCATCGACCAGCTGGCCGCCAGCGTCACCACTACCAAGGGATACATCATCACGGTAGAGGGTGCGACCGACTCGGTGGGCAGCGCCGAGTACAACTACAATCTGAGCCAGCGCCGTGCCGATGCCGTAATTCAGTACCTGGCAGCGGAGAAAAGCGTTCCGGCCTACAAGATTTATGTGATCGGGCTGGGTAAGGATAAGCCGATCGAAACCAATAAAACTGCCAGCGGCCGCGCCGAGAACCGCCGCGTGAATATCCGCCTGATGACCAACACTGGGACGGCAACGACACCGGCGCAAGCGCCCAGCAACCAGACTCCGACGGCGAGCGCGAATCCGCCGTCGTTATAAGTACAAGTTTCCCCTCCTCCCCGGAGGACTTTGCCAAACCAGGCCGTCCCTTTTGTGGGCGGCCTGATTTTTTTGGAAAATCCCCATATCACTCACAATGCCAGAATCGGCTCGTCGACTGGGCGGATTGTCAGCAACTCGGGGAATGAACCGCCACGAGCGACCTACGTTGCTTCCTCAACTGCCGCTACTTCGTCCGCCTGCGCCGTCTCTTCCGAAAGCTTGCGCAGCGATAACCGTTCGTGATGGGCGAGCAACAATCCGACGGGAACGACGGCGACGAACGTGACCAGCCACAGCATGATGCCGCAACTGACCGCGAGTTCCTTGGGGACAATGTGAAAGACGTGGTCGAGCGCGCTGATGGTGGCCAGTTGGGAGCCGCCGCCGACGCCGGGCAACTGCACCATGGAGCCGATCATGCTGGAGCCCATGAGAAGAAGAACCTTGGTGGTACTCAAGGCGCCCATAGGTGCGCCATAGGCGTGCGTCACTTCCTTGTAAGACAAGGCAATGACCCACCACATCGCCACCGACACGGCTGACACCTGGAGAAATGCGAAGGGACCGTGAATGGTATTGAGCCCCACGGTAAACTCACGAATTTTTTGCGCGATGCGATGGCCCAGGTTCTCGGCGAGATGGGAAAAACGGTCTTCGACCCATTGCGCGATCCGCTTTCCCCGGTAGGCCATCAGCACGGCTGCGGAAAGCAGGAGGAGTACGAGCGCAATCAGAGCGTATCCCGTGAGATGAATCCACTGCCTGACTTCCGGCGGCGCGGCTTCGGTAAAGGCGCGCAGCTTCGAGGGCAGAAAAATGCCCGCCACCAACAGGACGGTAAAACCGCCGACGTCAAAAATTCGCTCCACCGCCCAGACCGCAACTTGCGAGGCGAAAGGGAGGTTCTCTCGGCGGGCTATCAAATAGGGACGAATCAACTCACCGGGCCGGCCGAGCAAGGCGAGTCCGGTGAACCCGATCAAAGTGGGTGGAAGCAATCCCAGCATGGATGCTTGCTTGCGCACCGGGCGAAGGAAAATTTTCCATCGCACCGCGCGTAGGAAATAGGCAAAGTAGATGAGCGCTACCCCGTGAAAAATGTGGCGCCAATTCAGCCCGTACTGAAACAGCCGGGCCCAGTCGAAGTCCCGCCAGGTGCGAAACTGCAGATAAACCAGCACGGCCAGAACCAGAAAGACGACGGCAGAGGCTGCGTATCGTTTCTTATTCACCGGAATGAAGGTAAATGAGAGAGGAGGCAGGGTCAACGCTGGGATGATGCAAGCGAGGATGTCAACGCGGAGATTCGACGGAGACAGTCGTGCCGGCGGGTTTTGGAGCGCGTTGGGCCCGGCTCGGAGCCTTATTCGCAGCTTTGTTCGGAGCTTTGCTCGGCGCTCGGGTGGGGGCCGCTTTTTGTTTCGCTGCTTTTTCCTGGGCGGTCTTCTTAGTGTTGTATTCGTGCACGATGCGCGCCACATAGGCGCGGGTTTCGCGAAATGGCGGCACTCCCCTATACTGCTCGACGCGCTCGGGACCCGCGTTATAAGCGGCCAATGCCTTGACGAGATCGAAATCGTAGCGTTCCAGAAGTTCGCGCAGATAGCGGCTTCCGCCCGTGACGTTGGCCTGCGGATCGAAGGAGTCGTTCACCCCAAGTTGGCTGGCGGTGCCGGGCATCAACTGCATGAGTCCGCGGGCGCCTTTGGGTGAAACGGCATGCGCGTTGAATCCGCTTTCGGCGTGGATGACGCTGTTTACCAGGTCTGGATCAAGATGATAGGCGGCGCTGGCGAGGTTCACGACTTCATTCAATGGGGGCGCGGGCGCGGATTTAGCAGTCCCGGACTTCGCAGACGCCGACGGGACAGCGATGGACGCGCGCGAATTCGCGGGCGGCGGCGGTGGTACTGGTACTGGCAAGGAGAGATCTTTTTCGTAGCCGGTGATCTCCTCCGTGGGCACGTCCGTGAAGTTGGAATCGTCGGCGGCGAGATAGAGGCGAGTCGTTGTTCCCATCATCAGGCGATGCTCGTGGCGGATGGTGAAGCCGTTGCGGAGGATAGCTAACTCGGCGCCAGTCGCGGGACGAGCGAGCAGAGCGACCGCGACGGCAAAGAAAAACGCGGCAGCCTTCGTCGCAATTCTCCGAGCCCGATGCGTCGCTAATGGTTTTCCTTGAATCATCTTCTTCGAATCATCACAAGCTGGTCACAATCGCCGGTGTGCGAATCTGGTCAACGACTACCTGGTCAAGCGCTTTTCCGTGCAGCGCGTGCTCGATGGCGGCGGCTACGCCGCTTTCGGCGTTCGAGCGGGTAAGCGTCCAGCCGCGGCTGCGCAGCTCTTCGGATGCATTCCCCATGATAAACGGGTGGCCGGCAAAGGCAAGCATTTCAATGTCGTTATAGTTATCACCAACGGCCATGACCTGTTCGCGGGTAATGCGCCGGTAGTTGGCCCAGCGCTCCAGCGCGTGTCCCTTGGAACAGCCGGCGTTGAGCACATCCACAATCGAAAGGTCACGGCCGGGGTACTCGGTGCGCAAAACTGTGATGGGCAGGCCGCAGCTTCCGAGGACTCGCAATACCCGTTGCATGTGCGCGACCGGGCCGCAAAACATAGCCTGCACGGGATCGCAGGTGAGCGCATCCTCGATCGGAACCACGAACTTGATGTACTGCATGTTCTTCTCCAGCCAGCGCTGGATGCTGCCTTCCAGCTGGTCCAGCCGCTCTAGCACGATGGTGCCCGAAGCATCGCCGCGATTATCGCCGTGACGATCATTGCTGTCAAAAGTCAGTACCGTCTGACCGCGAAATTCTTGCATCACGCGGACAAGTTCGCGGCAGGTCGGTTCGGGGAGCAGGTCGCGGTGGAAAGTTTCTCCCGCAAGCGACCGGGTGACGGCGCCATTCGAACTGATCAACCAGAGATCAAATCCCAGTTGTTGAGCGATGGGCAGGGCAAAGGTGTGGCGGCGTCCGGTGACCAGGATGATCTCGATGCCTTGGCCATGCACGCGCCGGAGCGTTGTAAGGTCGGTCTCGGAAATCTTGAATTCCGGATTGAGCAGGGTGCCGTCAATATCGATGGCGATGAGGCGGAGGCAAGCGGCAGGCACACTCAATTTTAGCATTGGTGGAGCGCCGGGCGTCCCCGCCCGGCCACGATGCTGCTGGGCGGGCGAGACGCCCGTCGCTCCATCGTATAATTCATCCCGCAGTTAAGGTACTATCGCGTTCGTTCGACCCTTTTTCTCATGGGCGGCAATTATTCCGCTCGGAGGCTATCGATGAAGATGAAATTGAAATTGATTCTGTTGTTATTGTTCCTGACTTTGTTTCCGTTCTCTCTCCCGGCCCAGCCGCCCGAAACCGCTAAGCCCTTCGTGGTCGAATACTATTACAAGGCTAAGTGGGGATACGCAGACGAGTTTCTGCAACTGTTCAAGAAGAACCACTACCCGCTCCTGAAGAAACAAGTGGAGATGGGTCGCATCCTCAAAGTCTGGATGGACCAACCGCGCTACCACACGACCGAAGACGGGCGCTGGGACTATCGCGTGACCATCGTGTTCAAGAACTCGACCGCCGCGAATGAGCCGTTCGACGAAGACGCGCTGAAGAAGCAGCTTTGGCCCGACCAGACCGCGTATGCGAAGGAAGAGCAGCGCCGGTTTGAAATCCTCGCTGGCCATTGGGACGTGCCGATCAAGAACGTAGATCTGGACGGGAAATAACGGGCGGGGCGGTCGATAGTAAGAAGGCTGCTGCACATGTGCATGTTCTTGCATATTGTGTGCGCTTCTGGCGACTTAGGCTGCCCTTTTGTTCTTACCAAAGCGATGTCTTTGCCAAACGAGTGTCCCGATAGGTGGTCGGCTGCGCGCCGGTCCAAAATGTTTAAAT
>CABECZ010000068.1_pt1 | contig 20720 bp, 21 predicted proteins | sample 3422621 | NCBI WGS metagenome assembly CABECZ01 (sample SAMEA5534328, study PRJEB31848) | metagenome | biome: tundra; feature: field; material: soil | place: USA | collected 2013-05 | depth 0.15 m | reverse complement strand
GGTTATTTTGATAGCGGCATGATTGTACAGGATTGGAATGACTCGCGGCGGTGGGCGCGGGTTTTAGAGCAGAGTGATAGGCTGTCTGGATTCGAGGGGGAATCGCGTGAATGGCAACGCCCATTTTCGACCCTAAGGACTTAACCGAGCGCACGGGGGTCTCGGGTACAACTATTGAACCTCCGTTACGTTCAACCAACCGCGAAAAAGCCGATAAAGCTGGTGTATGGCTCCTACAATCGCCGATGCCGCTGCTTTGCCCGTGTACCAGCAAGAACGTCGCTGGCCGCGCTACAAAATAGATGTCCCTGTCCGGGCCGTCATCCACAAGCCGGACAGAACCCTGATCCGGGATGGGCGCGGCGTGGAAATGAGCGAAGGCGGCATGTGTCTATTGCTGGGTGTAGAACTCGGACTCGGCGAGGAGATCGAAGTGGAGTTCACTCCTCCGTATTCAGGCAAACCCATTCGCGTGCGAAGCGAAGTCCGCAACCGCAATGGGTACCGCTACGGAGTCGAGCTTGTTCCTGAGGGCAGGGAAGAGCGGAGCGAAGTCACCCGCTTGCGCCAAATGTTAAAAACCTTCGCGGAGGCAACGTTGTCTTGAAAGCTCCCGGTCCGCCTGAAGCACCCAGTCGTCTCCGATATCCCATTGGTCGTGCCTCGCCACCGCAACCTTCCTCTGAAACTATTGGCGAACGAGGCTTTCCCGGACGGCGTGGTTAGGCTGCACTATGCAGCCCGCAAGAATCTTCACACTTAGCATGAGCGTGGTACGAATCTGGATTCGTGAGAAAAAGGCACTCAGGTTTCGGTGGATCGGATCGAGTTCGCACCAACAAAGGCAGGAGGCAGTAAATAAGTGTTATTCTTCCGCCACAAAAATCATCACTCTCTCAGCCGGATAATCGGCATTGTAAATGAAGTAGCTGCAAGTGAAGTCGCCGGAATCATAATCGATGCACGTTTCATCGATGTAGGCGGAAAGGGCAAGTTCGTTGTAAAACCAATAGCTAGGGATGGAATCGAAAAGCATAAAGCAGAACCCGCCTTGGCAAAATGACGAGTGCATCCTGAAAGGAGTTCCTCTCCACACCATCGCCGGACCGTTGATCGCAAATGCGTGCGCTTTTCCGTAGGTTCCAGAAAAGAACTGCTGGTCAAACCTCTTTCCATTCCAGTACTGCTTGACCAGTCCAACAGGTGTAATCGGCTTCTCCTGTTCTGGCCACGGAGCAGATGTAATCGGCTTCTCCGGTATTCCCCAGTACCTACTCGCCATCGACGCCTCTGGCTTTGCTGCGGCTCCCTTCCCATTGATGAGTTTCTGCCGAGTATCGGCTTGGTCTGCCGTTGGAGTCTCGGGACTCAATGTTGGTAGAGAGTCTGGCATAGCGGATGTCTCTGGGGCCTTCTGTTTAGCTGCCACACCCATGCTCTCGTATGAATTAACTGGTTGCCCCGAGCTTGCTGCTGATACGGGCTTCTGCGCTCTGGGTGGATCAGGACTTGGCGCAGCGGGTGGCGGTGGTGGATTCCCTTGAGTACATACTTGTGCTTCCACATCGGCGGTAAGTCTTCCTGTACCGCACAGAACCGTAGTATTAGTTTTGGCGATTGCCGGGAAGAAGAAGCCCAACGTTAGAATCTCCTTGTTTGCGTTGTCAGGGTTGGGCAATCTGATGGTGCAGCGGTTGTGCTTATTGCAAACGGCGCTAAAAAGCACCTTATCGCCTTCGTGCAGGTTGTCCATGAACCACGCTTTGTGCACGGTTGGAGAATTTCCATTAGTCGCCATCGAGAGCAGTATGGAACCAGCTACCGATACCGGAGCTTCGATAGAGAACACGCCGTCTGGGGTTTGAACCAAATGGACATTGTGGGCGGCATTGTAGGCCGAGCCATTGCAGCCGAAAGAACCGCAGCTTGCGGTCGAGTAGCTGCCGTCGCTGACCTGTTGGCTGGACATGAACGTCCCCACCTCATACGGCGGCTTGTTTCTGGCTATCGCGCATGACGCCAGCAGCAAGAACAGGACGACGAATGGCGTGACTTTCATTCGGTATGCGACCAGTATGTAACATTAGCCTAAGAACCGACCGAAACTCGTGACTACTGTCACCCTGCGTGGTGACGGAAAACACCAGCCCCCAAAACACTCACTCTGACCAAAGTGGCAGCACGGGGATGCCGTACAGTGGGGCAGCGTATCATGGCATCCGGACATTGCGTCAGGGAAGTTGATGAAGTCGCGGTACTGCACCAGCTCGCGGATCAATGGATCGACTTGCTGCAAACTGAGTGGAGCTTGCGGGCAGCGTTCTAGATAGCGGCGGACGAAGCGGTATTCCTGAACTCCCATGTCCAGCGCGGCGGCGCAGGCTTCATCGACCGCCGCCGTGCCGTACTTCTTGGCCAGGGAGAGAACGCCGAGGATGCGGCGCACACCGACCTCGCCTTGTTGGCGATGAATGGCGTCGCAGAGCGCGCCGATGTGCGATCCGGCACGACCGGCTCGCCACAGCAGTTGGGAAGTGCGCAGTGGTGTTCGCTTGGGGTGGTCCTCTTCTTTAATGCGATACCAGCCGCGCTTCTGGCGCACGTGTTCGCGGAGCAGTTGCCCGGTCTTGGGATCGAGCAGGCGAACGTACAGCTCATCCCATTGCACTCGAAGCACACGACCGATCCAGCCCGGCGGCGCGCCGTAGTAGGCGGCTTCGACTTCGACGCAGCCATCCAGATGCACGATGCGCTCGCCGTACTGGTAGTAGCGAAACGGTTCCAGCGGCAGCGGCAGCAACGTGGGTTTCTCTTCGGCAAACATGGCGGCCACCTGCCGTTTGGTGGTGCCGTGGATGCGCGTGTCGGCCCAGCGCTGCTCCCAGTGATCGAGGTAGGCTTGGGCTTCTTCTAGAGTCTCGAAGCGCAAGCCTTTCAGCGGTGTCTTCTGCGCATGACCGACACCGGATTCGACCTTGCCTTTGCGGTCCGGATCTTGAATGCGGCAGGGCATGGCGACCGCGCCGTAATGCGCCAGCACGTCGCGATAAAGAGGATTGAGCGCGGGGTCGTAAATGTCGGGGACAAGCACGCCCTCGCGCAGATTGTCGAGCACGACGATGCGCGTAGCGCCGCCCAGCCGGCGAAAGGCGCGTTCGTGCAACTCGGCCCAGATGCGCGAGCTGGAGCGGAAGGTCAGCAAACGAACCGACTTGCGGCTGCAGCCCAGCGTCATCACGAACAGCCGGGTGCGCCGGTACTTGCGGCTCTCGGGATCGCGCACCATGGGACCGGTACCGTAATCAACCTGCGCCTCCTGGCCGGGCGCGGTGACGATGACGACGCGAGCTTCAGGGGTTTGGGTTCCGCGCCGCTTGCGCACGAAGCGCTGCACGCTTTGGTAGCTGCTGGCGAAGCCGTACTCGGAGACCAGGTCCTGCCAGATGGCCCGCGCATTGCGGCCGCGGCTGATCCCCAACTCGATGGCCTCCCGGTACGGCTCGCAGGCACTGGAGCCGGGGACCACGGCAGAGTCGGTGATCACCTCGTTCTCGTTGGCCGGTTTTGAAGTTGCTCTTGCTGTTCCCTTATTAGAAAGGTTTTCGGGGTTGGGGTTGGGCTTGGGGTTTCGGGCATCGGGAACCACCGGAATAGTTGGTTTTGCCGCACCGGAGTCGGTGATCACTTCGTTGGCCGGTTTTGGTTCGCACCGCCCCCAACCACTGGGCGGACGCACCGCAATCCCAGCCGCTTTCAGGTGGGCGCTGGCGGTTTCGCGACGGATTCTGGTCGCTTGCTGGATGCGCCGCAGCGACCAGCCCAGCCGTCCCAGAGCTAAGACTTGTTGTTTCTTCTCTTCGTTCAAGACATTGGCCATGCCCACGGAGCCTATAAGCCTCCGCCGGCGTCAATGTCCCAGACGCTACTCTCGTTGGCCGGTTTTCAGGTGATAATCAGTGGCCGGTTTTGGGTGATCGCTGAGGGCACGGCACGGTTGGTTGCAATGGGATGACCTGCGATATCTGCGGCATAGTGGGAGAGTGCGCCCAGCGCAAAAGCATAATCATTCAAATCGTTCGATTCCCGCGCGTCGCGGAGGAGCGCAATAACAAAATCACCGCTTCTCACATAGTGGCTGAGATCGCTGAAAAAGACGCTGCCATGCGGGTAATAGCCCAAGTCTTGAATAATCGCGCCGCCGTAGGCGTACCCGTGTGCCTGGCGTAGTTCGTCCGGTGTGGCATGTGGGAAACGCTGGAGCAGGACGGGCTTGATGTTGGTATCCCAAGCAGAGTCGATGATGGCTTCATGAGCGAGCACGGAGTAGGCCGCGCAGCGCACCGGCCAGGATAAAGCCTGCACGAGAACGCAAACCGCTGCAAGACCAGTCCTCCAGAAAGCATGTATCTTGGCTGGCAAAATCCCCACTCGGCTCCATGTTGATTATAACTGCATACGCAAAAAGGTCTCTTCAGTCTACCGCTTGGGCGGTAAAGGCGTTGCCTTCCGCTGTATCGAATCATCGGCTTCGACGTCGCGCGCAGCCTTCCATCCGTAAAAAGACCGGTACTCTTCATTGCAGCAGAAAGAGACAGAACTATCGCATATCCGTCAAGATGGCCGAAGCGGGAGCAGGCCCCTAGCGCCCGACCTTTAGCGTTACCGGCGAATGAAAACGCTGAAGTGTTCAACATTGCACAGTCTTGCCCAAGGTTGGTGGCGTACAAGCGGAACCAGCGGGTTGAAAGCATAATGAAGTCCCGCCTAAGGAGAAACACATGCAGCGACTGCATCGGTATCTAGGCTCGCTTCTGCTGGGTGCGGCCCTGATTGCGCCCGTGGGCATCCAGGCCAAAGACAAAGATCGAAACTGCCCCGACAAGGGATACTACGACCGCGACCATAAGGATTGCCATAATTGGGACGACCACGAAGCCCGTTCCTACCAAGGCTGGGAGGAGGCTCAGCACAAAACCCATCGGGAATTCTCCAAGCTGAAGGCTAAAGAACAGTCGGAATACTGGAAGTGGCGCCACGACCATCCGGATAATGACAAGGACCGCCACTAACTCGTCCTCGCAGTAGCCTGCCATCCAGGCGCCGCCGTCCGCACGAGCGGCACAACACTGAACCTTTGTCTAATGCACTTTGAAATTGCTGGCGTTGATACTATATCGGCTTACAGGGGGAAAGAGTATTGTGCAAGCTGTTCTTACGCGGCAGTTCTTTGAGAAGGCGGACTGCCCTTTAGGGGGCGGTCATGGGTTAGTGTCTAGTGGCTGACATTCGGACCCTCAAGACCGCCGCTTCTCAACGTCTCAGGAATGTTGTTTTTGAATAGTAGTCTCGGCGATGCCAAGCTCTCGATTCTCTCGGGTCGCCTAGACATTTTCTATCCCCCAATTTTGGCGGTTTGAGACGAAAAGCGAGTTTTTCAACCGCCACGCCTGTTTACGTAAACCATCAGATTCTTCTCCCAGCCTTAGCTTTTCATTTGTGGATTACTTCCGAGTTGTCGGCAAACAGGAAGTAATTCGAGCCTCCGGGACGGCTAAGCTCGCCCCGTAGACCGTGGAGGAACTGCAGAAGGCTGCTGGCTTTGGTTTCAACGACGGTTTCCATGACCAGCTTCCCACTGCCATTTAGGACGGCGATCACTATCGCTTCCCGGTGCACGTCCATGCCGATATACTTGATGGTCGCGACTCATTGCAGTTGCCTCCTTGGGGGGAAGCTCATTCGTGCCAACGCTTATCTCCCCCCAAGGTAAAGTGCCATTCTCCAGCCGATTTGCCTATGCCCTCCAGCACTTCCTTCCCACCGCACACACCACCGCAAGTTACTCTCTAGCCGCCGTAGCGGAGCGAAGCCCTGCACAGCGCAGCGGAGCGGAGGCGGTGCCCCTCCAGCTTCGGCCTTGGAAAGCGGGGCGCTCTTTCATAATGCATTGACCCGGATCGGTGGTGTGAATCTGCCGTTCGAGTCTCACTGTTTTAGTGAACTCGGTCGGTTTCCTGTGTTCTCGAATCTGGGAATAGCTGACGGCCAGTTCTGCTTTCTGTGGCAGTCTCCGGGTCGGCTAGTCTTCCGGTATGGTCACATACGCCGTTCCGCCGTTGAGCCGAACGGGGTAGACCTGGCGTCCGTTGGGCGTGATGAACTGCCCCGCCACACGTGCCAGTTTGTCGGGATCGACGCTGAGCGATTCACGGCACGAACTGGCGATCTCGATGCGTTTTGTAAAGACAATACAACCGATCTCGGGCGAGTTTTCACAGGCAACTATGAGGATGAGGAACTCAGGTACCTGCCCGCCCCTCTCCCGCTTCGCCCTCATCATCCTTCGGTTTCCGGACTTGGTGGCCATTGGATTGGAGCTTACAAGATTCAGCATAGAACGCGAAGCAAGGACAATCAGCCGCTAGCTTCTAGCTGCCGCCTCCCATCAGAAGAACAAGGTGTCATCTAGTAACAGGATCGGGGTCGCACGCGGGAATTCTCCCCGCGATTTCTTCCATTTTCTGAAGGCAGAATTCCAGATTCGGAATCTGCGTCTGTCGGAAGTGGCTCAATGTTGAGGGGCCTTCGTCTACTAAGTGCTTGATTTAGAACGTTGCAATCCGACCGCCCGGGTTGGACTGTGGATTGCTTTTGTACGTTGCTGATTTAGTTTGCCCTGTGCACGGGGACCGAACGGGATAGTAGCTTCATCTCCTTGATCGATCTTGAAAACTGAAGGCGCAAGCTGCCCCGGATCCTTCCTTGGCGCGAGTCGCGGTCATTATCTGGACCCAGCTGTCCAGGCACGAGTTATCGGAACCTCAGTGATCGAATCCGGCCCGCTGCTGACCTTGGCAACGGGCCGCATCCCGAAAGGAAGGTGCACGATGTTGCACGAATCTCTCTTCTCCCGTCTGGCAATGTTCGCATTGTTGACGCTAGTCCTCTGCCTGGGCATCGCCCTGCCCGCGAGCGCACAGTCGACCAACAGCGGAACTGTGCTTGGGACGGTTAGCGACGTATCGGGCGCGGTTATCTCCGACGCCGCTGTCACCCTCACCGATCTTTCCACCAAGAATTCGCGGAGCGTAACCACCAACAACTCCGGAAGATACATTTTTGTGGACGTTAACCCCGGCAACTATGAGATCACTTTCGTCAAGCAAGGCTTTAACACTAACAAGACGCAGATCATAGTCCAGGTCGGACAAGCGAACACAATCAATATGGCCTTGAAAGTCGGAGGCAGCACCACGGTGGTGGAAGTAACGGCTGTCGGCAATGAACTGCAGACGCTGAATTCCACCATCGGCAATACCGTCACTGCAAACGCATTGGCCAACTTGCCCACCCTGGGCCGCGACACCAGTTCATTCGTCACCCTGCAACCTGCCGTCAGCCCCGACGGCAGCGCCGCCGGCACGGTGGTGGACCAAACCGTTTTCACGCTCGACGGTGGCAACAACAGTAACGACATGGACGGCAGTTCGGGCGTGTACAACCCGAATTTTGGCGACGATCCGGCCGGTGGGTTGTTCTCGAACAAATATAATCAGATCAGTGGATCAAATCTGGGGATCAACGGCGGCCAACCCTCGGGCGTTATGCCAACCCCAGTCGACAGCATTGAAGAGTTCAAGGTCTCGACCGCAAACCAGACCGCCGACTTCAACAATTCGTCTGGCATGCAGGTTGCCATCGTCACCAAGCGAGGCACCAACTCCTGGCATGGTACGGCTTACGAGTATTATTTGGACAACAACTTCTCCGGCAACACCTGGGAAAACAATTCGGCAACACCAAAGGTACCGGTGCCGGACTGGCACAGAAGCTGGTTCGGAGGTTCGATTGGCGGTCCCATCATTCCCAAGGAGATTCTTGGCGGCAAAACCTACTTCTTTTTCAACTACCAAGGTGCCCGCTGGCCTAACTCGGAAACCATAACCAAACTCGTCCCCAGCGCTAACATGCGCCTTGGAATTCTGACCGATCCCAACAACCCTTCGAACACCTACAACCTGAACACCCTTGATCCGCGGGGCATCGGGATCAATTCCTACATACAGCAGCTGTGGAATACGCATATGCCGCTTCCCACTCCAGGACTCGGTTGCGGTGGGCTCACGGGCGACACCTTCTGCGACGGCGTCAACACACTCGCATTCAGCGCGAACCTGGCGCTTCCGCAAAACGACAACTTCGCCGTGGTGCGCCTTGACCACGACTTTGGACAGAAGTGGCACTTCATGTCGAGCTACCGCTATTACCATCTGAAGCGCGCTACCGACGATCAGGTTGACATCGGGGGATTCTTCTCCGGCGATACGTTGGGCACCCCCGCTTCCTTGACCAACCGCCCGCAAGTGCCCTGGTATCTTGTCTTGGGAATGACTACAAACGTCAATTCGCACGTGACCAATGACTTCCGCTACAGCTTCCTCCGCAACTGGTGGCAATGGGGATCGAAAGGCGATCCGGCGCAGTTTTCAAACCTAGGCGCGGCTCTTGAGCCGTTGGGCGAGCTACGAAATGACGCGGCCGCTCCTTACAACGTCAATACCCAGCAGACACGCACGCGCTTCTGGGATGGGAAGGATCATTTCTTCCGCGACGACGTTTCCTGGCTGAAAGGCAACCACCTGGTGCAATTTGGCGGCCAGTACCAACGCAACTGGAATTACCACCAACGGACTGACAATGGCGCCGGCATCAATTACTACCCGGTTTACCAGCTCGGGGACACTGGCGGTTCCGGCAACGTTGACATGACCTGCGGCGGCACCTGCTTAGCTCCCGCTTTCAGCGGCGCTATCCTTGCTCGCGAGGCGGCCGCAGTCCTTGGAATCGTGACCGACTCGCAACAGGCATATACCTATGCCGGTTCCGGTTCGAGTTTAACCTTGAATTCGCCGCTTACGCCGGCCTCCGATAAGGCGACCATTCCCTACTACAACCTCTACGTCAATGACACGTGGAAGCTCAAGCCTTCCTTCACCCTTACCTACGGGTTAGGTTGGGCGTTGGAGATGCCGCCGACGGAAGAAAGCGGCAAGCAGGTCATGTTCGTGGGTCCAGATGGCCGACAACTCGACACTCAGACGTACCTGGCAAACCGCGAGGCGGCGGCGCTGGATGGGCAGGTTTACAACCCGACCATCGGTTTTGCCCTGATCGGTAACGTCGCCGGACACCCCAGTCACTATTTTGACCCGTTCTATCACGCGTTCAGCCCGCGCGTTGCCGTGGCGTGGAACCCAGACTTCGCCAAAGACACCGTCATCCGTGGCGGCTATGGGCGAATCTATGGCCGGTTGAATGGCGTAGGCCTGGTGCTGGTCCCATTACTCAGCCCCGGCCTGATCGAGGCGGTAAGTTGCTCCGTTCCCTACAAGAATGGATCCTGCGGCACATCTGGACAACCCATCGACGCTAGTGGCACAAGCATCGGCGCCTTCCGTATTGGAACTGATGGCACAACGGCTCCGCTTCCAGCTGCAACCCCGACGTTGGCGCAACCATTATTCCCTGGCACAATCCAGAACGGCGTGCTCAGCGCAGAGGCTGCCACGGCCTCGCCCCAGGACCCGCGTACCCGTCCGAATTCTGTTGACTCGTTTGATCTCACCTTTCAGCAACAGTTTTCCCGTAAGGTTTCTTTGGAACTGGGCGGACTTAGCCGTTGGATCCACAACACCCTTATGTCGGTCAACCTCAACTCGGTGCCCTACATGATGACCTTGGGCGGGCAGCAGTTCAAGACTGCCTACGCCAACATCGAAAAGGCGATGGGTTGTGCGACCTCAATCGGTAACTGCCAAGCGGCGACTCCTGCAAGCACGTTGGCCGCCCTCGGCCGCGCGCAGCCGTTCCTTGAAGCTGCGCTTGCGGGGAACTACGTTGGTGGCGGCACTGGGCCTTGCACGGTCGGCAATTGCACGGCGGCATTGATCAACGACCCCACGGTGTTCCCCTTGCTCCAAAGCCAGTCCGTCTGGTCCCTGTGGAGCTACTTGGACCACGGAGTTGGAAGCGGGGTAGGATTCAACTTCCCCCTCAGCACGATGAGCAGTACAGGACAAATGACCAGCAACGTCGCCATGGCCACCAGTCTGGGGCATGGTAATTACAATGCCCTTTTTGCGACGCTAAAAATCAACGACTGGAAGGGCGTTACCATGCAGAACAATTTCACTTGGAGCAGAGCGCTCGGTACGGGAGACGTCGTTCAGGCCACTAGCGGTCAAGTGTCCGTGGACTCATTCAACCCTAATGAGCAGTACGGCGTACAACCATCGGATCGCAAATTCGTAGAAACGATGTTCCTGGTTTACCAGGAGCCGTTCTATCGCGGCCAGCAAGGCGTCCTGGGGCATATCTTAGGCGGCTGGACCCCTTCGTTTGTTTTCGCAGCCGGCAGCGGTGCTCCACTGTTCTGCACCACCGGTACAGGTTTTGCTGAAGAGGGCTATAGCGGTGGACAGGATTTTGGCTCCGCCGATGGCATCTACATCAACACCGACGCGAACTGTGTAAATACGGGACAGGTCCCGTCGGCGTCGGTCCGCAGTAATGGGACCATCTTCGCAAATCCCACCGCTGTGTTTGGCGCGCTCCGTCCTCTGATTTTGGGGGTCGATAACAGAAGCGGTGGGTACGGAACATTGCGCGGCCTGCCGTACTGGAATTTGAACTTCGCGGTAAAGAAAAATGTCCGAATTACAGAACGGATCAATATTGAGGGCTCCCTCAATGTCAACAACGTCCTGAACCACGACCAACTGCTGGATCCAGTCCTGTCCATTACAAGCCCGGCAGCAAGTTTCGGGGCGCTCGCGCGCGAGGGAACTCTGCCACGAGCGATGGAGATGGGCATTCGGGTCAACTTCTAGTTGGTTGGTTGCTGGAAAATTGTGGGGCGTCCTTCGGGACGCCCTCCTTTTTTGTGCTGAGTTGAAAGTTCTATCTCCAAGCGCCTGAACAAGTTACATATAAGTCCTTATTCCTCAAAGACCTGGACTCGGCTTCCTGCGCTCTCCGGATGGCACTTTCACCATGTTTGACGTGGCGGGCGCGGGGACAGGTCGAGGCCAGGGTACTACTGGGGTTTCGAGCATTAACGTGTCGGGGGTCATAACGGGATTCTACGTTGACGCGAGCGGCGTGTATCACGGCTTCGTGCGGATCCCGTGAGCGAATCTCCCGCTCCGTTTGGCTGACCTAGCGGCCACAGACCATCCGCACGCTTGGTTGTTGACGATAAATCCTGATTGCGCCAACAACCATCCGTAAGGCTCTTGAGGGCTCAAGGCGCGAAGCAGGTTATCTCCTTCCGCTCGGTGTGTTTCAACAAGTCGATAGGCCGCGCACAACTCCGTATGCTCATGCTTTGTCGAAGAAGGCCGACGGCTGTTCAGTGGATCAAAGCCCCGTACACCAGTTCACGCATTGACCGGCGGTAGTAGCCGGCTTGCTCAATGGGCAATTGCAGCATCATCACGACATACATTTTCTCTTGCGGATCAACCCAGAAGTATGTGCCTGCTGCTCCCGCCCAGAAGTAATCCCCCACCGAGCCGGAGATAGGTGTGTGGCCGACATCTGTTCGAACCGCGAAGCCGAGTCCGAAACCCTGACCCATCTCAGGCAATGGAACCAGGTCGGGAACGACCTGCCGCATGACTACTCGCTCTGCACCCTGAGGAATCTGGTCGGAAGTCATGACCGCCAAAGTTTTTGGCGAGAGAAAGCGAACACCATCGAGTTCGCCGCCGTTCACCAGCATCTGGCAAAAGCGCGCGTAGTCCGGGGCGGTGGAGAGCATGCCGTTCCCGCCAGAAAACAACTTCACCTTCTCTTTCGTGTAGTCCTCGATATTGTCGTATTCGGGGCGTTTCCCCGTGGCGGAATCCACTTGCGGCTCAGCTGCGCGCGCAGCCTGTGACGCGTCGAGATAGAACGCGGTGTCGTGCATGCCAAGAGGTTTGGTAATGCGCTCTTCAATGAAGCGATCAAACGGCATCCCTGAAACCACTTCGACGATCCGTCCCAGCACCTCCACTGACATGCCGTACTCCCATGTGCTGCCGGGCTGATGCGCCAGCGGCAACTTCGAGAGTTTCGTCACCAATTCCTCCAATGTCCGGCCGCGATCGAAAAAGTCGGCCTCGTTATAGGCCTGATAGACGAGCGAGTTGCCTAGTGGGCCGTAGACGAACCCCGAGGTGTGGCGGAGCAAATCCTGTACGGTCATTGGACGCTGAGTCGGCTCCAGTGAGAGAACCGTCTTGCCGGTAGCGGGGTCCGTCTTTTCCACACCGACCTTGAGATCTTTCAATTCAGGTAGGTATTGCGAAGCTGGAGCAAGCAGGTCGATCTTGCCCTCTTCCGCGAGCATCATAACCGCTACGGTGGCGATCGGCTTCGTCATCGAATAAATGCGAAAGATGGCATCCAGCTTCATTGGCGTCTTTTTCTCGCGGTCTTGATACCCCACGGCCTGGTGGTACGCGACCTTGCCATTACGAGCGACAATCACAACGGCGCCGGGAATGGCACCCTTATCTACCTCCGACTGAAAGAAGTGCGTGATGCGAGCGATCCGTTCCGAAGAAAAGCCAGCATCTTCGGGGCGGACTGTCTTGGGCAGATCCTGCCCAGATGTTGCGACTGCACAGCAGAACAAAAAGAAAATTGAGACCAGGATTCTCTTCTGGTTCATTGGGTACCTCCCGTCGTAGCGACGGCCACCTTCTAGAGGTTTAACGGCTAGGCTGTCAGTGAGGGCCAAGTGGAGGACTTCGTGCGCAGTCAAATGCAGTCTGAACCTCTTCGTCAGTTGGCGTAAAATCCCGATTACGCTCAAAACCCCCTTCCTTGGACTGGCCGGGGTCAATGAAATCGCCTGATAACAGAAGTTACCGCTCAACACCTTCCGCCGTAATGCAATGAAAAGCCGCCCAGTTCTGGGCCAAGCCGGTGGGCGTGAGTGGACGGCCATCGCAGAGGAAACCCAGCCTCGCCTAGTCCGCGCGATAAACTTCCTGCCAGCCCCCGGCGGGGAGAAGAGCACCTATACCTGCGCCGAGGAGTCCGAATACTGGCGTGAGTATGGCCTTTCCCTTGTTGCCGGTGCAGACGATGGAATTTGGGGGACAGTCATTATCGATGGCGGCCCCAGTTCCGAGGCCGGCACCCGCCCCGATAGCTGCGCCAATGAGGGCGTGCCGCCCGCGATGCCCCGCGCGGCGTGAGGATACTTTCTGCACGCTAGAGCGGGAAAGAGTCTGGTCTGCTCCATTGGACCGGATGATGATGGCATCGTCGGTGGTGGATTGGAACTGGCCTTTGAAGGATTTCTTGCTGTTGACCACGACGCGGACCTGCTGTCCGGGGCTGAGTTGTTTAAGGTTGTTCCATGCAGGATTCTGGGCGCCACAGAGCGAGGAACTGACGAGCAGGCCGAGGAGTGGGAGCACCACGCGGAGGCAAAATGTGCGCACGGCGAATCTCCTGTTTAGAACGCACCGATCTTACACCCATTCAGCCGCATTTTTCCGACAGCCCGATTTGTATCTTAAAACTGTTGAAATATCTCGATTACGCTCAAATCCCCCTTCCTTGGACTGGCAGGGGTCAAAGAGTGAAATCGCCTGGTTTCGACAATTACCGCTCCCACATTCCACGGGATGCAAAAGAAAAAGCCGCCCAGACATCGGGCGGATGGTGATTGCTGCAATTTGCTTTACTGCCCCAGGAAATCTGTCAAACACATTGCCGGCGTCCAAATACAAGCCCGTGAATGGTTCCAGTGCGGTTGTTGGCGGTGGGTCCTTAGCCTCTTCGAACCGGATCGTGAATCAAAACGCTAACCGTCCATCTTTCACGACAGTCTTGCCATCCACCTCAACGGTAGCCTTCACGACCGGAGTACTCCAGCCAAATTCTGTCTTGTTGTTTCCTCCCAGTAGTTGGTTATTCCCCATGCCGATATAGACCATCCCCGCCGCTTCTCCGGGCCGATACTCGCTGCCGTCCTCCATAACCTTCGAAGCCGGGTTGAGTCCTATTTGAAGTGAAGCAATTCTATCTTTGTCGCCGGTGTAAGCCGCGAAGTCCTGTTCAAAACATTCTGGGTTGCCCTTCGCATTAAACGAAACCATCTGGCCATCCTTGAACACATACGTCGCTCCCGTCAGGTATTCGTACGGACGGCATGTGTCCTTCGGTGCCACCACTTTTCCGTTCGCTGAGCTCTCGATCGGTGCAATTACTACGGTACCTCCCGGAAGTGAAGCCTGCCGACCGAGGAACGCACCACTTTCCTTGGCTCGCTCTCCCAGAATGCCGGCAACGACAAACGCTTTGCGATGTCCCGACGCCATTGTGATGTCCGTTCCGGCCGGCGAACTTATCCTGATGCTCTTGGCGTCCTCCAGCATCTTCGCTAGCTGATTCCCTTTTTTCATCATTTCCTGGTAGTCAGCATTAATCGCGTCCCACTGCATATTCTGGTATGTCGACCAGTCTACCCGGTCGTATTCGGCATCCTTCTTGTTTGGTACACCGATATACACTCGACGTATCTTAGAATTGTTAAGCGCCGTGCGGACTGCTTCATCTGAGCGGGCCGCCTTAGACAGTTTCGTCGACGGGATACCCTCCAGGACTGCCTTTGCATCCTCACTGTTAGCCGTCGAGATCCATACATCAATGGTCTTCAACCACTTCTCCATTGTCGGATTCGGTTGGCCCAGATACTCCTCCGGTACATCCGCGAGAAAGGCGCGCTGAAGCCGGTCTGTTGTGACGAAGAGCGGTTCCACCAATGCACCAGCCTTCGCTGCCTCGATTGCCAGAGCCTCCATCAGCGGTAGCTTCTGAACGCCTCCAGAAATAACCACCACTTCTCCCGGTTTCACTGCTGCCGAAATGTTCACAACTTTATGAGCAATTTCTGCTAGCCGTGGGTCCGTTTGTGGTTGTGCTTGCGGCCACGCGGCCAAAACAAAACAGGTGAAAAGAATCAACAGCAGAATACTGATGCGTCTCACGGTTGCCTCCATGCAATAAAGCGGTTGAACTGCGTGATTTGAACAGAAGTGTGTAGGAGCTCTCGCCTCAGGGGGTGCTGCGTCCCGTCGTGGCTACCGCTCTTCGGGGAGGCGAAGGTTAGTCTTGCACTCCTCTATCCCTATTGGATTAACTAGGGTTTCCTGTGGGCCAAAAATGTACGCCGAAGCGCAAGTCCTGTCAGTGAGAAATGTCACCTCTTGATGTGAGGTGATGGCCAAGAGCCGCAGCGCAAGGCAAGACTGTCAATTGCCGAAACATCCCGATAGCGCTCAATGACCCGGCAGTCAGAACGTGAAACCTGTTTACATCAAACAATCCCCATCGCTATAGTGTTTCTGAACCGATGTCCTCGGATGAACGGTACTCCGCATAGGCCGCATAGGCGCTTGCTCGGCTTCATCCTGCTAGTGATCGGGGCAGCCGTCATCCTATCTGCCAAGACCGGGATAGTCGTTCCTGCGCGATGGTTCGGGCTGTTCTACTGGACCTGTGCTCTCCTCTGGTTTGTCTTCCGACAGCTGTGGTGGGAACATGAGATCGCACGGTGACCTTTACCAGAGTGCCCCGAGGTTCGATAGGGAAGGGTTGCCCTTCGTGCACAACTCTGACTGAGTGGTCTTGACCCATCGAGATCACTTCTGGCAACAATCACAGCTTCATCGCCGACTTTATTTCACTGTTTTGCGTTCGAGTCGAAGGATCTCAGACAGCGGGAAAAACTTCACTTTGCGTTTGTCTGCGGTCATCTGCGTCTTGCCGGTGAGAGGAATCTTGCGCATCTTGCCCTGTTTGTGGCGAACTTCGAATTTGCCAAAGCGGGGAAGCTTCAGGGTGAAGCCGTCGGTATTGATGTTTTCAGTGATCTCGCCCATGATCGCATCGAGGGCGGCAACGACAATATTGTTCGCTTCGCGATCCGAGCGAAGGTTGAGGGCCGCACGAACCCGCGGTGCAATGGTGTCGCGTCCGACCTGTGCGTAAGCATCCATCACTTCTCCTCAAAATCCTTGTTGTACTTCGCTCTACCAGGAAACACAGTCCAGAAATCTTCACCGCTCGCGATCCGTGCGTATTGGGAGGAGCCTTTATAGTTTTGGAGGTCATAGTCAAAAAGTTCCCGCAGCCAATCGTTCCCCCATCCTCGTGGCACAGGCCAATGCTTTTTCTCAGCAGCCTGTTTCCATTCCTTCCGAGTTAATTTTTGATAGGCAGGCTCGTTCGGTGCCCAGGTCACCCGCGTCGTGATCTTGGGATCGAGCGTTTGAAACCATTCCAGAGGTTTGTCGTAGATCGCGGCCAGACGCTCCAGTCGAGCGAAATCCACCCGACCGGTTCGCTCCACTTTTGTGAGATAAGACTGCGAACAACCCAGCATATAAGCCACAACTGCCTGGGATAGGTCTGCCTCCTTCCGTGCTTGTTTGACATCCGTAAGTAGCTGATTAGGCAACAAATATTTCGCTCTGGAAACTTACCCAAATTTGGAAATTCTCTAGAGCACCTCCCATCACGCGGCAGGAAAGGCGAGGCGGCGTGATCGGGAGAAAAACAAATGAAAAGCGCAAGCGCAAGGGCGGTAGAAAGCACAGTGGCACCAGCCGCCGTGTTGACGGCTGCGGTCGGGTCGGACATCCGGGACTTGAAGCAGGCAATTCTTACGCGCTGGGGTCAGAGCGAGAAAGAACTGGGGCCACTGTTCTCAAAGTTACGCTCCAAGCTGAAAGCATCCGGCAAGAAGGGCCAGGGCTTCGGGACGTGGCTTGATGCCCACGGCATTCCGCGCAGCACGGCTGACCGTTGGGCCAACAACTACGAAATCGCGATCGGCCTGCGGCTCGCTAAGCCAATCACGCTGAAGCTGGCCACGACGCACGCCCCAAAAGAATCCACCTTTCCCCAAGTGGAGAAAGGTGCCACCGACGCGGACGCTATCGATACCGTCGATACCGGCGCGTATATCGAGCGCATCATCCTCGTTTTCTCGAAGGAGAAGCGCGAGGTGTTCGATCGGGCCGAGCAGAAGCTGCGTTCGTTCTATCGCACGGCCAAAGTTTCTGACACCGTGTACGCCGCCGTCATGGACCAATGCTCGGCCATGCTCGCGGCGACGAAGGACGAGATGGAGGTGTGCCAGTGAAAACTGTCCATCTCCAAACCCAACTGCCGGACGCAACTGTCGAGGGACTCGAAGGGCAATACCTCGACGCGCCCGACTACGACGGCCAGCCCGTGGCGGAGGACGCAGTTGTGTACAAGCCGAACGGCGACGTGCTGTTCAAGCTTGTTCACAACTCGCGTATCGGATCGCATTTCGCACCTGCGCACCGTGAATTTGGAAGGAGGCGGTCGGTGCGGTAACCGCCTCCTTTGAAACGTCGTCCCGGCCAAGGCACGACTTCCCTCTAATACTGAAGCGACTCCAGTACAAGTAGGAAACTGGAACCTCAATACTTGCAAAACGGCAAGATCAGGTTCACCCTTCGTCGCACGACGCTGCCCGCGCTCATCGCGTCACCCCCTTTCTTTGGCCATTGACCAAGACCACTTTGCGATTCTTCAGCCGCTCCAACTCCTCGGCGGGAGAGCCACAATCGACCATCCCGCTGCGGTAGTAGAGAACGCACGACATGCGCTCGAACTCACCCCCCACGCCTACAATCGGCCCGTTGGCGTGGTGCTCGTGCACATCGCAAAGCAACACGTCTTGCGTACTGAAACGTACTGCGCTCCGATACTTGGGAAAAATGAGTTCTCCGCCGGTAAAGTCGCCCGCACACGGGCAGGTGATGACACCGAAGCCCTCCTTCAAATCACCGCTGTCGGTGTGAACTGCGGTTCGGAAGTTCTTGTTCACGGTGACGGTCGTGAAGGCGGTGCGGGGGATGACGAAGGCTGGATTTGTCTGCCGTATTTTCGCCATCTGCGCCGCGTGACGTTCAGGCATGTGGGTTTGGAAAACTCGGTCGATCGCCTGGAAGAATGGAATCGCCTGTGCGAATCGCCCAGGATTCCCCATGCTCCAGCCAGTCAACCGGCAATAATCCAGCCCATGCCGTCCTGTGCGGTCCAGGAATCCCACTACATCGGAGACCCCATTCTGCATGGGACCAGCCCCACCTGAAGCAACAATGCGATGGGAGGCGTCCGCCGAAACGGAACGCAGAGCCTCCCAAGCCGAATTGCACAAGTCCTGAACTCCTAGCCGAAGCGCACGGCCCCATCCATGTGTCTCATGTTCCGGGCAATCGATGGGGAGCGGTTACTGACCTTTCCGCTCCCTGTCCAGAAAGGTCAACATGAATGACAGCAAACTTCCCAGCCAAGAAATCGCGGAGCGCGAACAGCGCGAACTAGAGGAGGATTTCCTCGGCCTTTTAGCCCTCGTCAAACTGCGAGGGATGCGGAATCCAGGTTTGGCCGATTGGGTTCGGCGGGTAGATGCGAGGGCGCACGCGCAGAGAAATAATCTAGGGATCAAGGCTGCAATCGACTATCTGCGGAGTGTATTTGGTCCATCACTGCAGGGGCGAGGCCGGGACGTATGAGTGACAACACAAAGCGATACGACTTAGCCCAAATCCGCAGAGCGATTGCGGCTCTGTTTCAACCCGGACAGATTGTCGAAGTCCGCATGATGAACAAGAAGAAAAAGATCACAGCGACCGGCTGGTACGACGACTACGAAATCATGGCGAAGCATATTGCCAAGCTGGCGCGTGATGGGTTCGGTGAAGGTCATAAGTTCATCCAGGAGAACGTCTATTGGACGGTCAACCCCGTGCACGAAGGCCTGCTGGCTCGGGAAATCAGGAACGACGTACACTTCGCTGAAGACACCACCAGTGACATTAACATCCTGTCACGGCGCTGGATTCCCGTGGACATCGATCCGCTAAGGCCGTCTGGTGTGTCTGCAACCAAAGAAGAAAAAGCACGGGCCAAAGAAGTAACTGCGAAGCTAGCGGAGCAACTGCTGGAGATCGGTTTCCCGAAATCCAGTCTGGTGCTCGGAATGTCCGGCAACGGCTACCACATCCTGATTCGTTGTGATTTGCCCAACGACAATGACGCACTGTTGCTCGTGAAGCAATGTCTCGCTGCCCTGCAACTTCTGGCTGGCACCGACCAAGTTGACATCGACCAGAAGGTCTGCAACGCAGCCCGCATTATTAAGTGCTACGGCACTATGTCGTGCAAAGGTGTGGACACCGACGACCGGCCGTGGCGCATGGCGAAGCTGCTCGACGTACCAGAGAAGATTCAACCATGCAGCCACGAATTGCTGGAAAAACTCGCAGCGATGGCACCGGCAAAAGGTAAGCGAAAGGAAGGTGAGAAGCGCGAAGGACCGTGGACTGAAGAGAACACGCAGGAATATCTGGAGTGGACAGGTTGGGAATGTGGCGACCCCGTTGATTACAACGGTGGGTAGAAGTGGATGGGTGTCTGTCCCAACGATGCGCAGCACAAGAATGCAGCGGTGCTCCTGACAAATGGGTGGTGGAGTTTCACCTGCTACCACGCAAGTTGCTCGGATTACAAGACGGAAGAATTCAGGGAACACTGGGAAGAAGAGAACGACGAGAAATATGCTTACCCCAAACAGAAGATGGTGAGGGCAGCAACGTTCGAGTTTGACGATTTAGAAACGGCCAAATCACAGCCTTCAAAGCGGGTGGACCTGAGCGGCCTCAAAGCCAAAAGAAAAGCAGAATCCGCGGCACCAGCAGTTCCGGTGGCCGCTGCTAAAGAGCGGGAAGCTGAAGCAGAAACGCTACCCTCGGTTGAAGATCCACAAGTGGCGTACAAAAAAGCCAACGTGGATCTCGCTCGGCAGATCGACGCCATCATGAATCCGGAACTCGAAAAGGGCGAGAAGATGCCGCCTGAGCGAGAGCGTATGCGCGGGGCGTCGCTCCTGATCACAAACACCTGAAGAACACAGGCAAGCTGTACAACTGCGGCAACGTCGCTACCTATGTGGACGACCACACTCACGAACTGATCGAGATCACGAAGGGCAGTCCCAAGTTCACTCGCAAGATGATGAACTTCGGCATTGGACCTGAAAAGCTGCTCGACTATTTCGGCAAGTGGATGGGCGCAGTGGCAACTGACTCGCCAGCGAACCAAGTTTATGCGATGTCGTACTACGACAAGCAGAGGCAGGTGCTGTTCGTGAACGAGTATGGCAACAACTTCCTGAGGATCGCGAACGATGGCGCGGTCACGCGGCATCAGAATGGCGAGTTCGACATGCTGTTCAAGGACGGCTCCGAAAACTTCTGCGACCCGCTCTGTGCCGATCTAACCAAGTTGAATGCACAGTACGCTCTGACGCCGGGCGGTTTAATTCAGCAAGAAATTCTCGACACGATCCTGTACTCGGAGAATGGTGTGGGCCGCGAAGACGCCCACACCATCCTGATGACGTCGCTGTTAGCGCTGTTTTTCTACGAACGTGTGCCATCGAATCCGTACATCTACCTGTATGGCGCTGGCGCGTCGATGAAGAGTTCGTTGGCGTGAAGTGCCGGCCATAACTCCGTGCTTTGGCGAGAACCCCGCCTTTAAGATCTTTACCTTGACTGGGAATACACTTACCCCCAACGACTACAGTTCCCTGAACTATGACCTCTCTAAAGTAC
>CABECZ010000065.1_pt1 | contig 20818 bp, 16 predicted proteins | sample 3422621 | NCBI WGS metagenome assembly CABECZ01 (sample SAMEA5534328, study PRJEB31848) | metagenome | biome: tundra; feature: field; material: soil | place: USA | collected 2013-05 | depth 0.15 m | reverse complement strand
AGGTCGAATTGGTTCACAGCAATACCATCGCAGTTCCCTGCGGGGCCTTTGCGGCTCAACTTATGCGACGGCCCCATGTATGGCATATCCACGAGATAGTCACCCGACCTGCGATCGCGCGCAAGATCCTGCATCCCTTGGTGACGAGGCTGTCCACGGTTGTCGCGGTGGTCTCTCATGCGGTGCGCCGCCACATACTCGAGGATTGCCCCAGTCAAGGTGGCAAGATCAGGGTGATCCTTGATGGCATTGACGTGGCAGCATTTGCAAATGGCAATGGCAACAAGGTCCGCCGGGAGTTGGGGATTCCACCCGACGTCTTTCTAGTCGGAATGGTAGGGAAAGTGTGCCGCTGGAAGGGCCAATTGCTCTTGGTCGATGCCGCACAGATCGTTTCGAAGCAGAGAGAGGGCGTTTACTTCTTGGCTGTCGGCGGTGTTTTCGATGATGAGATGCATTTCATGGTGAGCTTCCGGAATGCAGTCTCTTCCAATAACCTTAGCAAGAATTTCATCATCGGCGATTATCGTAGCGATATTCGAGATGTCATGAACGTTTTCGATGTGTTTGTCTTGCCTTCTACCGAACCTGATCCCTGCCCATTGGTAGTTCTCGAAGCCATGGCGGCGGGGAAGGCCGTAATTGCATCCCGACATGGTGGCCCGGTTGAACAGGTCGCCGAAGGTGAGACCGGGTTGCTATTCACACCCGGTTCAGCCGATTCCCTGGCCGCTGCAATTATTGCACTGGTTGATAATCCAGACCGCGCGCGTGCCATGGGCAACGCTGGGCTGAAACGGGCTTCTGCGCATTTCCGCGTCGAGCGGTACGCACACGACTTCGAGTCCTTATACCGCGACCTATTAGGCATCTACAGGGTTCCAGCCCTTGAGCCAGAGAAAACAATTACTTCTTGTTCGATTCGGTAGGTAGCGCGGTTACCGCGTTTTTAAGCCAAATGCAGAATTCACCAAAACCTGCAGGAACATTTCTAGCGCGAAATACTGCCTTCAATGTACTTGGTCAGCTGATACCTATCTTGGTGGCAGTTGTCACCATCCCTTACGTGGTTCACAGGTTAGGTACGGATAGATTTGGTGTCCTCGCGATAGCATGGCTACTTTTGGGATATCTCAGTTTATTGGATTTTGGCCTGGGTCGAGCAACCACCAAGTTCATCGCAGAAGCCCTAGCTCGCAAAGAAATCAATAAGGTCTCAGAACTGGTGTGGACCTCCGTGGGAGTTCAGATTGTTCTTGGCTGTGGAGGAGCTTTGCTGCTGGTCCCTTTCGTGCCATTGCTCGCCATGAAAGTGCTTAGAGTGCCGGAAGGGCTCGCAGGTGAAACGCGCACCATCTTGCTTATGTTATTGGTCTCGCTGCCTTTCGTCCTAGCAGGTAACGGCCTGAGGGCAGTGTTAGAGGCCCTGGAGAGGTTCGATCTAGTCAACCTCCTGCGAATTCCCGCTACTGTCTCTGTGTATGTGCTGCCTGCTGTAGGTCTATTGGTAGGACTGCATCTTCCGGCGATCGTGGCCCTTTTGGTCTTTGCCAGGTTCGTAGTCTGCTTAGCTCATCTTAGGTTTTGTTTTGTAGCCTTTCCTGAGTTGAGGTTCCACGCCCCGTCTGACGGAGCTCTGTTGCTGCGCATGCTCCGATATGGTGGCTGGGTGACGGTCTCAAACGCAGTGAACCCGGTTTTGATATATCTCGATAGGTTCTTAATCAGTTCGATCCTTTCGCTGTCGCTACTTGGCATCTACACCGTCCCATTTGAAGCGGTTACGAAGCTATGGATCGTGCCAGCGAGTCTTTCCGCGACGCTGTTTCCCGCGTTTAGCGCTCTGGGAACAATACAGAATCGCGATCGCCTGGTGAGATTATACGCGCGGTCATTTAAGTACCTCCTCTTGTTCTTGGGCCCACCGGTTGTTCTTCTCATTGTTTTTGCACGTGAGATTCTCACCATGTGGATGGGGCTGGCTTTCGCTAACAACGCCACCCATGTATTGCAGATTCTTGCCTATGGTGTGTTTGTCAATTGCTTTGCGCACGTTCCATTCGGCGTGTTACAGAGCCTCGGCCGGCCAGATGTTGCAGCTAAGATTCTTTTGTTGGAACTGCCCTTATATATTCCGCTGGCGTGGGTGATGATCTCACGCTTCGGAATTACAGGTGCCGCCTTCATCTGGGCCGTGCGAGTCACGATCGAGGCTTTGGTCATGGTTGGCGCAGTCTCTAAGCTGTTTTCGCTTCGTCCATATTCCGCGGAACACGGCTTGGCTGGCAGTTCACTGGCTGTTTTCGTGCTTGGCGGGAGCATGGCGGCGGAGAACCTGATCTTGCGGCCCTCCTTTCCTTTACAGGTTGCTGTTTGTGCAGCACTGACGGGCGGGTTCGTTTTTATAGCTTGGCACAAGATATTCGACAACGCCGATAGAGCCCAACTGCAAAGTATGTGTGCTCCGTTGATCAGAACTGCGAGCGGAGTTGTGCCTTGATGAGTAGAGTGGCTGCCGAAGCGGCGGAGCGAATTGTTCCCGGCGCAGCGGCGGAAGTGCCGTTCAGGGAAAGCGAGATGCGGTACCTTTTTGCGGGAGCCTTCGCTCGGGGTCGTACGGTGTTGGACTTGGCTTCCGGTACTGGTATAGGTACCCATTTCCTGCTTCGATCGGGGGCCAAGAAATGCATTGGCTTAGACCTGGACTTAGATGCAGTTCGATATGCGACAGTTCACTATTCGGATTGCGCGTTTGCCGTGTGCGACGGCACTCGCCTGTGCCTTCCGGATGGGTGCGTTGACTTGATCGTTTCCTTTGAAACGATCGAGCACCTGAGCGACATGCGAGCCTTTTTCGGGGAGTGCAAACGCGTGTTGCGCAATGATGGAATTTTGTTGTGCTCCACACCCAACCGAGACGTCACCCGTTGGGATGCAGCCGACAATCCGTTCCATGTGAGGGAGATCGCCATCGATGAGTTCCTTCAGTTGGCGAATCAATTCTTCGTGGAGTGTCGGCTCTATGGGCAGTGTGAAGTAAGTTATCCCGTTCACGTGATGAGACGATGTTTCATTAATCTGATCGGGAAGGCGCATCTCAAGCGTGCCCTAAAAAGGTTACTGCCCGCCGCCCCGGTCCAGATCTGTACCGAGACGGAGTTCTCTCCGGTGCCTGTTAGTTCTTCCGTGCAGCCAGTGAGACCGCATGTGCCGAGACGTTACAAACAACCTCGTTATGCTGTAATTGTGGCCAGAAAGTCGAGAAGTCGATCTACGTGACAGGTCTGACGAACATACTTATATGCGCATCGCAATGATCGGTATCAAGGCCATCCCGGCACGCTTTGGTGGTTTCGAGACCGCCGTTGATGAGCTGTCTCGCGGGTTAGTGAAGTTGGGACACCAAGTCGTTGTTTACAACCGCAGCGGCATGAGCAGTCAAGCCGGTCCCTCTTACGAAGGAGTTGAATTGGTCGCGTTACCCACTGTACGGTCGAAAAACCTAAGCACCATCTGTCACGCTTTCCTTTCGACCCTCCACGCAATGTTCCGAAAAGCAGATGTGGTGCACTATTTCACCACCGGTGCAACTCTATTTGCGCCCTTGCCTCGCTTAATGGGTAAGAAAGTCGTCTGTTCAGTGGATGGGACTGATTGGCAACGTGCGAAATGGGGTCGGGTTGCGCGATGGTACCTGAGGCTTTCCGAGCGGCTGGCGGTATTTTTCTGCCACGGCTTGATTTCCGATTCCAGCGAAGTGCTCGACTACTATCGGCGGAACTACGGTGCAGCCTCTTCTTGCATCGTGTACGGGATGCGAGAGCACCGGTCAAATAAGAGAGACGTGCTCGAAAGGTTTGGACTAAAAGAGAAAGAGTATGTCTTGTTCGTGGGACGGCTGGTACCGGAAAACAATGTCCACCACCTTCTTAAGGCATTTGAAAGAGTCAAGACCAGCAAGAAACTCGTAATTGTAGGGGATGATCCTTGGGAAAGAGATTACATTGTTTCTTTGAGGTCAACTCGCGATCCTCGCGTGATTTTCACCGGGGGTATTTACGGAGATGGATACACGCAGCTGCAACAGAACGCGTATCTATTTGTACTGCCCGATGAGGTGGGAGGCACTCACCCAGCATTGGTCGAGGCGATGGGATTCGGAAACTGCGTGCTCGTCAACGATACGCCTTCAAACCTCGAAGTAATTGCGGATGCCGGCTTCAGCTATCGCGGTAGCGAGGGTGATGAGAATCTTGTGCATCAATTGCGGATGCTCCTCGATGAACCGGCACTGGTGGAGAAATATCGCCGGAGAGCATGGCAGCACGCGCGGGAGCACTACCGGTGGGAGGATGTAGTTCGCCAGCATGCGCTCCTTTATCAGAGGATACTGCGTGGTGGCGGCCAGATGGAGATTTCGGATTTGATCCGGTCAACTGAGCTTTAAGGGTTTGCAGGCAGCTGGACGGGTAAGTTTCCCGTCACGTTTCCGTATGTTCACCGTTCGTATGTTCACCGTTCAAGAGAAGATCGCAAAGCCGCTAGGATTGTCGCCTGCCTGGCGCAGTCCGCTTCAGCTTGCCTGCAAGCGTTGCCTTGACGTTCTCGTGTCAGCTCCACTGTTACTCGTATTATCGCCACTGTTTTTGTTACTTGCGATACTCGTCAAGCTTAGCTCGCCCGGTCCGGTCCTTTATAGGTGGCGTGTGGTCGGGAAGGACGGGCAACCGTTCGTCAGCTATAAGTTTCGCTCTATGGTGGCCGATGCCGACCAATTGAAGGCGAGATTACTGGCTCAAAACGAAATGACCGGACCAGTCTTTAAGCTTACAAATGACCCCCGGGTTACGCCGCTAGGCGCCTGGATGAGACGTTACAGCCTTGATGAACTGCCGCAACTTTACAGCGTCCTAAAAGGCGATATGAGTCTGGTCGGGCCAAGACCGCCGCTCATTACTGAATACCAGAGGTTCACCGACTACCAGAAACAAAAGCTGGTCGTCCGCCCGGGCGTCACTTGTTTATGGCAAGTCAGCGGACGAAACCAGGTGAGCGACTTCGATGATTGGGTACGCCTCGATCTCGATTATGTGCGCGACTGGTCCCTCCTATTGGATTTCAAGATCCTGCTTAAGACAGCGATCGAAGTGTTTGGGGGTTCAGGGAAGTGAAGATGAAAAGCTTCGACGAGCCACGTTGCCCCCGACAGTACGGAGCAACCCTCTAATGAAAGTACTCGTAACCGGCGGTGCCGGATTTATCGGCTCCCACCTGGTAGATCGTTTTCTTCAAGATGGCTTTCAAGTTCGCATTCTCGACAGCCTTGATCTCAGAGTGCATCCTCACGGGCGCCCGTCTTACCTCCCAAGAAACGTCGAATTCGTGCAGGAGGACGTCACGAACAAGCAGAGTTTACTGTGCGTCCTGCAAGGAATAGATATCGTGTCTCACCAAGCGGCCTATCAGGACTACATGCCCGATTTCTCTCGCTTTCTAAGTGTGAATGCCGTGAGTACCGCCCTGATATTTGAGTTAATCGTGCAGCACCGGTTGCCGGTGAAAAAAGTGATAGTCGCCTCATCCCAGGCAGTCTATGGTGAAGGGCAGTACGACTGTCCACAGCACGGATTCTTTCTCCCGACACCGCGATCCCAGCAGCAACTGCTTAAGGGAGACTGGGAACTGCATTGTCCGCAGTGTCAGCGGCCAGCCAAGCCGCGACTGTTACGGGAGGAATTCAACAACCCTTATAACCAGTATGCAGTTTCAAAGTTGGCCGGAGAAAAAGCAGCGCTGGGGCTCGGCTGGCTGCATGGTATTCCCACGGTGGCCCTTCGTTATTCGATCACTCAGGGGGCGCGTCAGTCTCTCTACAACCGCTATTCCGGAGTGTGCCGGATCTTTTTCAGTCAGGCCCTGCGCGGTCTACCGCTCATTATTTATGAGGACGGTCAACAGACCCGCGACTTCGTGCACGTGCAGGATGTGGTAGACGCCAACATGCTTGTGCTGGAACGGGACGAAGCGAACTTCCAGATGTATAACGTCGGCAGCGGCAAAGCGATGAGTGTTCTGGCTTACGCGCATGCCGTCTTAAAGAAACTTTCTTCCCGCGTGACTCTGGAGATGTCGGGTGAGTACCGCCGCGGAGATAATCGCCACAGTGTCTCGAGTGTCGAAAAGTTACGGCGCCTGGGATGGCAGCCCCGCCGTCCTCTTTCCGTTGTTCTCGACGACTTCTCCGAATGGATCGACAGCGTCGGCGGAATACCCCAACAAGTCGAGGATGCTCACGCACATATGCGCGATGCCGGCGTGGTGCTGACTTCTTCCGTCTAAAACAGAAACATCCACGTAGATACAAGCCCAAAGAAACTGAAGCGGTGCTTCCGATCGCCAATAAACCAGCCGTCCTGCAACCCAATCATTAACCGTATAGAACGTGGTGCGATTTGGACCAGCACAGCGCGAAAGGTTGTCTATGCAAACAGCGTTGAACAGCTATTTTGATGATGTTATCCAGACAATCGGAAAAATGCCCATCGCGACCATAGAGAAAATCGTTACTGCCCTCAGGGAGGCGTATGAATCGAGCCGCATGATTTATTTATTTGGCAACGGCGGCAGTGCCGCGCTGGCGTCGCACTTCGCTTGTGATCTTGGAAAGGGAGCAAGCAATGGCTCGAGCAAACGGTTTCAAGTATTGGCATTTACCGATAATGTGCCCCTGATGACAGCTTGGGCCAATGATGCGCGCTATGAAGACATTTTTGCAGAACAGCTGATAAATTTCGTTCGCCCCGACGACATAACCTTCGCGATCAGCGCCAGCGGAAAGTCCCCGAACGTTCTCAAGGCTCTGAAGGTTGCGCGCGCGGCTGGCGCCTTCACGATAGGGTTAACCGGGTTTCAGGGGGGAGATATGCAGGATCTCTGCGACCTGTGCCTGACCGTCCCATCCGACAATATGCAGATCATCGAAGATCTCCATCTCAGCGTCACTCATGCCGTTTTCACTGCGCTTCGCGCGAAAATCTCCCGGCCGGACGATGCAGCGGTTGCATGACGAGCTCCCACGCAAGCAACCAGAACCGATTGCTATGAATCAGCGCAAGTTATCTTCCCGGATCCTTCTCAGTGATCTCTTGTGGTCTACGCTGGCCATGGCCACAGCGCTGCTGCTGCGCTATGGAGTGGAATTGGTCCATGTCGAGGTGGTCTCCGCCTCCGCTTTGCTGCCGTTCCTGGCGGCCACTTGGATCATTTGGACCTTTCTCTTTCGTTTTCTGTCCCTCGATGGGTTCCGTGGGGGCTGGCGGTTGTCCGCGGTTGTTTCACAGTTGTTGTTATCGGTGGGCGCGCTGATGCTGATTTTGTTGTCCTGCGGATATCTGCTCCGCACGTATGTCTCCCGTCTGGCTCTGGTTCACTTTGGTTTGTTGCTTTTCGCTGGATTTGCCCTCATACGGGTTGCAGCCTATCTGATCCTGCGAACCCGCTCCAGAAATGGCGGCGCAAGCCGCGTAGTTATTGTGGGGCGTGGCCGCTTGGTGCGGGAGTTAGAACGCAAGATTCAGCGGCATCCCGAGTTGCTTTGCCGGGTGGTGGGGGTCCTGGCACCGGATGAGGGGACCTTCGATTCCGGTTCTTTACTTGCGCCCACAGGTCCAAGGATCAGCACCGGCGCACTCGGCGCGGTGGAATTACTCTGCGAGCAACGGGTCGATGAGTTGATTCTCGCTCTGCAGGAGTGCGCTTCGCCTGATCTGCTCAACCTGACCGCACTTTGCCGCGATCGGGGCATCAAGGTCAGCTTTGTGCCCCAACTCTATGAACTCTATCTCTCTCATCCTCATCTGATGGACCTTGGCGGCCTTCCAGTTCTCCAGCTAACTAGACCCGGACTTACCGTTGCTACACTGGTTTGGAAACGGGCGCTGGACATTTTTCTGGGGACCCTGCTTTCGGTGGTCGCGATTCCGCTCCTTCTGCCGCTGGTGGCTGCGCTTCACCACATCAAAGGAAGAGCTTTTCGCTGGGAGACGCGCTGCGGATTCCGGGGCAGGCCATTCGCCATGCTGCGGCTGAACGTAGATCGCAGGGCCCGCGACGCTTCCCGGTTTGAACGGATTCTAGGAGCGCTCAGTCTGACCGAGTTGCCGCAATTGTGGAATGTTTTGCGGGGGAACATGAGTCTCGTAGGGCCGCGGCCTGAGCCTCGCGAGCGCGTGTGCCGCTACTCGGAGTGGCAACAGCAACGTTTGACCGTGAAGCCTGGCATGAGCGGGTTGGCGCAGGTTCAAGGATTGCGCGAACAGCATTCGTCGGAGGAGAAGACGCGTTTCGATCTGCAATATCTGTTGAACTTGTCTCTCTGGACCGATCTCTCGCTTCTGTTACAGACCATTGGGACCTTGGCGACACGTTCGGCGAAGCGGGAAGATTCGCTCGCTGGCATGGAGCCGGCTGGAACGCCTAACCATCCGATTGAAGCGCACGTCCACCGGGAGATTTTAGAGAGTGCTCATCGTTCGTAGTCCAATGCGCATTAGCTTTGCCGGAGGAGGAACCGACCTCCCGGCCTATTATGAGCGCTTCGGTGGCGCTGTGCTCAGCACTTCCATCAACAAGTATTTCTACACCATCCTGGGCAAACGCACTGACGGCCGCATTCAGGTTATCTCCTCCGACCTGCGGGTTTTCGAAACGTGGCGGGATATCGCCAACATGAATACTCGCGGCAGCGGCCTCGAGATTCCTCTGGCCGTACTCAAGGATCTGGCATGCGATATTTCGGTGGATCTTTTCCTGTCCTCGGAGATCCCCCCCGGCACCGGCTTGGGTTCTTCCGCCAGTGTATGCGTGAATATCCTCAGAACCCTGACCACGTATCTGAATCGGCCATTCTCGAAATACGATCTCGCTGAATGTGCATTCCGCATTGCCCGTGACGTCCTGGGACACCACGTCGGCAGGCAGGACGAATTTGCAGCCGCCTTCGGTGGCTTGAATTTCATTACCTTCCACAACGATGGCCTTACCGAAGTGCACCCTCTGGACCTTGATCCCGAACTCCTGCGTGAACTGCAATCTAACTTGATGCTTTTCTTCACAGGCTCCGCCCATCATTCCTGGACAATATTGCAGGAACAGGAAAAGGCAACACATAGCCACACCGGGCCCACCCTTGACGCCCTCCACCAAGTGCGAGCCCTGGCCGACCGCATGCTCGGTTCGCTTCAAGCGGGCGATCTCAGTCTTTTCGGAGCGCTGCTGGACGAGGGATGGCGGGCAAAGAAGCGCATTTCCGGGAAGATTTCCAATCCCAGGATTGACCATCTCTACGAGGTGGCCCGCCACAGCGGCGCCGTGGGAGGGAAGATTACCGGCGCTGGTGGAGGCGGATTTCTGCTTCTCTACTGCCCGTCTGATCGACAAGAGGCAGTCCGCTCCGCGCTTCATGCCGAAGGCGTTCAGGAAATGGCCTTTGCCTTCGATAACAACGGGGCCCAAGTGCTCGTGAACGATCCATTCATTGACGGCGACCATCGCGCCGGCTCACGTTGGATCTTCACACCTGTTTCCGCAGTTGGTTAGTTTGCGCCGCAAGTTCGCACCATCACCTCGGTTGTTATGTGGGTGAATCGATGAAGGCTTTTCTATTAGCCGCGGGCCATGGCACGCGCCTTCGGCCGATTACGGACAAGATTCCAAAGTGTTTGGTCCCCATACGCGGTGTACCCATGTTGCAGATCTGGATGGAAATTTGCCGGAATGCGGGAATTGATGAAGTAATGATAAATCTCCACACCCATGCTGAGATTGTTCGCGCTTGGCTGCGGAACAACAGAAACGGCATTCGCGTGCGATTGGCCGAGGAGTCCACCCTGCTCGGGTCGGCAGGCACAGTGTTGGCCAACCGCGATTGGGTCGCCTCCGACTCTTGTTTCTGGATCCTGTATGCAGACGTTCTCACCAGCGCCAGCCTCGGCCGCATGCTGGAATTCCACCTTGCCAGGCAACCGGCCGCGACGCTTGGTTTGTATCAGGTACCGGACCCGTCTCGCTGCGGGGTGGTGTCTTTCGACGAGCGGATGGTCATCCGCGAGTTCGTGGAGAAGCCTGCCCATCCGAAAAGCCGGTGGGCATTTTCGGGACTCACGATTGCTACTCCTCAGCTCCTGACCCAGATCCCGCAGCGTTGTCCGGTCGATTTGGGGTTCGACGTTTTCCCGCGACTGACAGGCCAAATGCTTGCTTATCCCATTTCCGAATATCTGCTCGACATAGGAACCTTAGAAAATTATCAAGCAGCTCAAACCGGTTGGCCGGGGCTGGCTGCGTGAGGAGAAAGTGCCGTTGGTCTCTTTAGCTTGCCCGTCGCACACCGGGTCACGATTGCAGGCGGTGGTTTTCGATATGGATGGCGTCATTGTGGACAGCCATCCCGCACACCGTTTTGCCTGGAGGGAATTTCTACGAACCTTTGGAAAAGAGGTTACCGACAACGAATTGGACTTCATCATGGACGGGCGAAAACGCAAGGATATTTTTTTTCACTTCCTCGGTCCACTCCCGGACGAGCGGCTGCAAGAGTACGGGAATCTCAAGGACGAATTTTTCTGGCAAGCCGCGCCCGATGCCGTGCCTGTTCCCGGCGTCTTCGAGTTTATTGAATGCATTCGTCAAGCGGGAATCACAATGGCGGTAGCCACTTCGGCGAGCGCCAATCGCACACGAGATACTTTGCAACGGCTGGGCTTAACGAAACATTTCACAGCCGTGGTTACAGGCGACGATGTTCGCGAAGGGAAACCCGATCCTGGCATCTATCGACTGGCCTGCCAGCGCATTCACTGTCCTGCGGAAGCTGCCGTGGCCCTCGAGGATGCCGCGGCAGGAATCCGGGCAGCCAAGGACGCCGGCCTGAAGTGCGTTGGAATTGCCGGCTATCAATCCCAAGACAAGCTGACCGCCGCCGGCGCCGATTATGTCCTCCGAGATTTTCTTAATCTCTCTCTCCGAGAGTTCCATTCACTGGTTGGGATGCAACTCCGGCTGAGCTGAGCGATCTCTCATAACAAGCGGAGTGTTGGTGTAGCGCTTCATTGGACATTTGTCCGCAGTCGTTTGTCCGCAGTCGTTGTCGAGGTGTGGGAAGGTGGGAAACGCGCGAGCAGTTTTCCATCTCTCCACGCCTCGTTTGCTTTGCGCCTGGGCCGCTCGTCGTCGAGGCTGATCGACGAGCGCACCGTAATGCCTGCTGCGCGTCGCGCACGATTGAACAATCACGATTGAATAATCACTAAGTCACACGTGCCATCGTGAATATGCATCTGCTCATCAGATTGTCGCTCGGACTCGGCCTCTTGTTCGTCGCAAATTCGGTCGTCGCAGATTCGACGGCTCGTGGCGAGGACCATGATTCTCTCAGCCATCCTCTCAACGATATCGTCGCCGTTGGACGTGGAGGAGGGAAAATATTGCTCGCAAACTTGGCAGAACCAGTCGCACGGCTACAATGGCGTTTTCGTGAGATTCCCGTTTCCCCCTCAAGCACCGCCATCGTCGATGTTGAACTCTCCACCGACGGCACCAAGGCTCTGGTCGTCTTCGCCGACGGTGCGCCCCGCGTTCTCGATCTCACCGAGCGCATTACCCGAATCAGTGTCGGTGATGCATTCGCCTCTCAACACCGCTTGCCCCACCAACTTTTCCCCTACGCGGCGGAGGAAAGAGTTTGTCTCCTAGACGACTTGGGCCAGTCCGGCGAAAGACCGTGCACGGAAGCTGCGGCCGCTTCCGTCCACGAGGATGGTCGGGTGCTGTACGCATACAAGGACGGCCGGCTGGTGGTCGTTTCCCCAAGAAGTGGAGTCCGGGAAGAACTCCCCTACCGTGTGCCGCCAGGCGCAAATTTTCAATTGTTGGCAGGTCATCAAGGAGACCTGCGGGATTTTCTAGTCCTCGTGACCGAGCCCGGCACGGACCAGAACGGAGCGGCTCCAGTTCCCGTGGCCACGATCCCCGTGACCAGGATCCCCCTTACCACGATCCCCCCTACGAAGATCATTGATCCGCGGCAGCCAGCCGCTCCTCTGGGGCGGTTTACGGATCCCACGGTCGCGGCACTGCGCGCACTGCTTGAATTTACCGGCGCTGGCGCTGTCTCTGCGACACCGGAAGCCCGTCGCACCGACCAGGTGAGTGAGTCGACCCTTGAAACGCTGGCTGCAGACCTCGCTGCACACCTCGCCGCACACCGCAAAGACCAGACACGTTCCGACCAAGTCACCTGGTCGTTCTATCGCGTCACGGCCAACACTGACCTCTATGCGCCCGTCCTCGAATTCGCCGACAATGAACCCGACTATCCGACTGACGTAGACATTTGGCAAGCGATCAGGCCGCTGGCCCACGGCACATCGAGAGAAGATTACCAAGCAGCCTACGCATCCTTGGGCGATCGGCGATGGTCGCGTTGTACATCCTATGTGCGGACTCTGTCCTACCCTGGAACCTGGTTGCTCGAATACTGGTTTTATTACCCATTCGATGAAGGCAAGTCCCACCCGCACCTCCACGATTCCGAACACCTGTTTGTCGAAGTCGACAAGCTCGGCGGAACCGTTCGGAATGTTTTTGCCTCCGATCACGATTCCTTGGTTGCCAACAATCTCTATTCAACGCTGGTCAAAGATTCGCCTCCCGTGGCGCTTCCACTCTTCGCGATGGTTGAGCTGGCAAAGCATGCGATGGCGCCCGATTTGAACCACGACGGACGCTTCACCCGCGGCGTCGATGACAATCTGCACCTCGAACCATATGCCTTCTGGGGCCTGCGTGATCGGAGCGGCAAGGTGCATTTTCTGATGGAGCCGTATCTGGCATCCATGACCCTGCCACGCCACCGGGACGGCCGCTTCGCCCTCGCGGATGCGGAGACCATTTTCCCTGGTCTGGATGTGCCCCCCGAGCACCTGGTGTGCACGCTCCAGCCGTTCCCAGATGATCCGCCGTGCGCGCATTGTGACAGCGCAACTGCGGAGGCAGGAACGGCATACTTGGACCACCATCCCGATGCGCGGACCCCGGAGGCCATTTACAAGACTTACGTTGTGCCGTGGCGCGAAGTGCGACTCGGCGTGGGGATCTACGACTGGTCGGAAGGTAGGGCGGAAGTGTCTTTGGGGCTTGCGGGTGATTTTCGTCATATGACGGGTGGCCTCTTGCCGATTCCTGCCCGGATCGCGCTGGAATTTGGTTGGAAACCGCTTGCCAAGGACATTGACGTGCACTTGGACGGTGTGAGCGGCATTGTGTTAAGCAGGTCAACCTTGTTTGCCGGCGTGGGGCTTGAGCGCCTGATCACTAGCACCCAGGGCTTCTATTCTGAAGTGACGCCGAAATGGGTGGACATCTCAGAGCGTGTGATAGACGGAGTGTTTTCACCTTCCGGCCTCCATTGGCAATATGGCGGAGTGTCATATCACACCGGGTACATTCTGGAGCTGCCGAGCGCGCACAGAGGTAACTTCACCAACTTCATCGGCGTTGTAATTCGCGACGCTCCGAGCCACCCCATTCTGTTTGAATGGCGCGTCAGTGTCGGATTCCTGCGGCGAAGAGGCCGCCACGACTTCGGCGCTCGCCGTGGGGATCGCAACCCGTACGAGTAACTTACGACTAACTATGGCTCATGGCAGGTTAGATCCCCGCGAACTCTCGTTTGAAGTGACGACTAGCCGTTGACTTTGGACTAATGGCTGACAGCTGAGAGCTGACAGGGGAAAGCTGACAGCAAGCACTATGCCGTGGCGAGTTGTTCCGCAACCTCTGGAAGTCCGGCAGCATGCCAAGCGTCGAAGCCTCCCGCCACGTTGATTACATTGCGATAACCCGCGCGTTCGAGCAGACTGCAGCCAATCATGCTGCGATATCCGCTCTTGCAGTGAACGGCAACCGAACGGTCTCGGTCGATTGCGGGCAGTCCTTGCGGAAACGTATCTAGCGCCCGACATGGCACTTGCGGGATATGCCCAGCTTGCCATTCGCCTTCGCGCCGCACGTCGACGACGTCGCTCGCGCGCAAGCTCCCGTCGCGCAGTTTCTGGTTCAGTTCCTGAGGGGAAATCTGCGCGGTCTTCAGCACCGGCAGGCCAGCCTTCTGCCAAGCCGCCAAGCCCCCCGCCAGATAACCACGCAAATCTTCGATGCCGACACGAGCCAGCCGCAGCCGGGCTTCCTCAATCTGCGCCTCCGTGTCGCCGATCAGAACCGGCTTTGAGTGGATACCAAGAATTCCGCCTGCCCACGATGCGAATTGTCCCGAGAGCGCAATGTTGATCGACCCCGGCACGTGTCCCGCCGCAAACTCATCGCCCGGACGAACGTCAATGACGTTGACGTTAACGTTGACATTGGCATTCTGCTGCAACAACCCCTGCACTTCGGCCGGAGAAATTGCCGGAAGCGGCGGCAAGTCCGTCAACGCCGCAGCACCCGAACGATTGATCTCGGCATCCTCAAGAAAATAGTCGGGACGAGCCGGAAGGTTGGAGGTCAACTGCGCGATGAATCCTTCCCGGCTCGCAATCTGCAGGGCATAGTTTGTAAGGCGCTCCGCCCCAATCGTGGACGAGCGTTCTGCCCGCATGGCTCGTCCGCAGAGCGAGCCCGCACCGTGCGCGGGATACACCATCACCGTATCCGGAAGCGCCAGCAATTTTTGGTGCAGACTGTCGTAGAGCAACCCCGCAAGTTGCTGCGGCGTGTGCGTGCGCGAAAGATCGGGGCGTCCGACATCGCCAATAAACAGCGTATCGCCGGTCAGCACCGCGCTGGGCTGCGCTGATTTGCCTTCAGACGATATGCCTTCACACGAATTACCTTCAGACGATTTGTTTTCATCTGTAACCACCAGGCAGACGCTCTCCGGCGTATGGCCAGGCGTCTCCAGCGCGCGAATCCGCACGGCTCCCATCCTGACTTCAAAGCCGTCGGTCAGCGGCACATGCTGGAATTCGGCGTTGGCTTGCGCTCCGATGTAAATCTTCGCGCCCGTGCGCGCCGCGAGCTCTTTGTGTCCCGAAACAAAGTCGGCGTGCAGATGAGTTTCGAATATGTGGCGGATCTTAAGATTCTGCTCGTCGGCCGCCTTCAGATAAATGTCCACATCGCGTTGCGGATCCACCACCGCCGCTTCGCCCTCCGATCCGATCATGTACGAAGCATGGGCCAGACACGTGAGATAAAACTGTTCAAGATACATACCGTGACTCCAGACGGGATACACCTTTTCCGCGATTTTCAGATTGTTGTTCTGCAGCTTATCACTGTCCCCCGCCGGGGTCGATACCGCAGCTGTACTCAACTGCAGGTCAATATGGGGTGCAGAAGATTTTGCACGAAGTCCCCGCAACCGGGGAAAAAAGTATCCTGGGAATGTTTTCCAAGCTATTGACCGGCTTATGGTTAAACAATGCACCATCTGTGTACTCCTTTTGTAACTTGGACTTGCGACCAATCAAGGCCTACAGTCAATGGAGCCGCGTTTGTTGGGTTTTTCGGTCCCCGGCGTGCATCGAAGTAGTTGAAGGTTCCGCGATTCACCGGGGTTCCGAGCTTAGGGTTTACGAGCCAGGCGAAGAAATAACGAACAAGGAATGGCTAAGAAGGAATGACGAAGCGCATCAAACTCGGGTTGGTACCAGGCGGATCGGCGCTCATCATAGTATTCGCGATCGCCGCAGTTCTCAGTATGTCCGTATCGGGATACGCCCAAAGCACTCCCTACGTCATCGCCGCTTCCAGCAGTCCCGCTGCTCTGCCCGCCGCCACTAGTGATGAAGCAGACGAACCTATCCTCACCATCAAGAAACGCGTCGATGAAGTCAACGTACTGTTCATTGCTACCGATCGCCACGGCAAGTTCGTCCGCAATCTGAACCAGAACGATTTCTCTATTTTCGACGACCACAAGCCCGTGCAGTCCATCCTCAACTTCCGCCGCGAGACCGACCTGCCCATCGAATTGGGCCTGCTCATGGACGTGAGCGGCTCCGTGCAGGGTCGCTTTGGATTCGAAAAAGACGCAGCCACCGGATTTCTGCAGCACATTATCCGTCCCGGCTACGACCGCGCGTTCGTCGTAGGCTTCAACAAAGAGAGCCGCCTCACCCAGGATTTCACCGACCAAGTACCACTGCTCGCCGCCGGAGTACAGCGCCTGAAGAATGGCGGCGGCACCGCGCTCTATGACGCAATTTACAAGGCTTGCAAGGAAAAGCTGCTGCGCGAACAGTCCGATCGTCCCATTCGCAAAGCCATCGTCATCCTCAGCGACGGCGAGGACAATCAGAGCGAACACACGGCCGCCCAGGCCATTGAAATGGCACAGCGCGCCGAAGTTATCATTTATGCCATTTCTACCGACGACAGCGGCCTGATTCTGCGAGGCGACAAAGTTCTCGAGGATCTCGCTTCCGCCACTGGCGGCCGCGCTTTCTTCCCCTACAAGATGAAAGACATTACGCGCTCGTTCGCCGCCATTGAAGACGAACTGCGCAGCCAGTACGCCGTTTCCTACAAGCCATCCGACTTCGATGCCGACGGACGCTACCGCTCGATCGAGATCACTGCCCTGAAAAAAGATCTGCAAGTCCGCGCCCGCCGTGGATACTTCGCTCCCAAGCAATAAAGAAAAAACACGTTTCAAGGTTTCAAAGTTTCTTTGAAACCTTGCTTCTTTGAAACTTTGCTGTTAACGTCCCCTTGAATCCGCATCGAAAGGGATCCACATGGTTTTGCTGGTTCTTGCAGTTGTAGTTCTGTTGGGCGTCTTCCTCATCGGGATGTACAACAGCCTGGTGCAGTTGCGAGTGCGCTCCGAATCGGCCTGGTCCGACATCGATGTTCAGCTCAAACGCCGCCACGACCTGATTCCAAATCTGGTCGAAACCGTAAAGGGCTACGCCGCCCACGAAAAAGACACGTTCGAGAACATCGCCAAATTCCGCTCCATGGCCATGCAGGCCACCGGCCCAGTCGACAAAGCTGCCGCCGAGAATCAACTGACGGGCGCGCTCAAAAGCCTGTTTGCGGTGGCCGAAAATTATCCCCAGCTCCAGGCCTCGCAGGAATTCACGCAGCTGCAAAATTCTCTCAGCGAGATCGAGGACGCAATTCAAAACGCCCGCCGCTACTACAACGCCGTGGTGCGCGACCTGAACACCAAGATTCAGTCTTTCCCAACCAACATTCTGGCCGGGATGTACGGCTTCCAGCAGAAGCAGTTCTTCGAAGCCGCTGCCACCGATCGCGAACCAGTAGCGGTGAAGTTCTGAAGCTTGTGTGGGGACGGGCGCCCTCGCCCGTCCAAGCCGAGCGAAGCTCGGCAGTTGCCAGTAGCCAAAGCAACTCCGGATTCGCTGTAAGGATAAAGTCCCAGAAATGTTCCGCGGAGCCTATACGAAACACCGACTGCTAGTTCTATCCTTACTTCTGGCGCTCGCTGCCACCGCCTCTGCCCAGCCTCGCAACTGGCGCGTAGCCGATTTCAAGGACACTATCTCCATCGCCGCCGATGGCACGGCCTTGGTCAGCGAAAAAATCACCCTCGTTTTCGTGGGCGAGTGGCACGGCATTCACCGCACCATTCCGGTCGAATATCCCGGGCCGCAGGGGACCAACTACACGCTCTTTCTCAATGTCCTGAGCGTCGAGGACGAAAACGGAAACAAACTGAAGTACGATTCGAGCAAGTCCGGAGCGTATCGCGATCTGAAAATCTACATTCCCGGTGCGGTGGATACGACGCGCGTCGTCAACATAGATTACTCCGTGCGCAATGGTGTACGCTTTTTCGATAGTTACGATGAGTTCTATTGGAACGTGACCGGCAACGATTGGCCGGTGCCTATTGCCCACGCCTCGGCCTTCGTGACTCTGCCCGAAAATGCCGCCGGAGGGTTGCGCGCTCAGGCCTTCACCGGCGCCTACGGTTCCAGGCAAAGCGAAGCGACCGCCGAAGTCAAAGGCGCCGACGTTCTTTTCGAAACCACCAGTCCGCTTTCCATGCGCGGCGGCGTCACCATCGACATCTACATTCCGCAGGGAGTGCTCAAACCTCCCTCCGCGCTCACCAAGTTAGGTTGGTTTCTAAGCAGCAATCCCATCGTATTTCTGCCCTTACTAACTCTGGCCGTGATGTTCGCCCTCTGGTACTCCGTCGGACGCGATCCCGATCCCGGCGTCTCCGTGGCCCCGCAGTACGAGCCGCCCAAAGGCATGTGTCCCGCCGAAGCCGGAACATTACTCGACGACACCATCCATCCCCGCGACATCACCAGCACCATCGTCGATCTGGCCGTGCGCGGCTACATTAAGATCGAAGAGAAAGTCGACACCTTCCTGCTCTTTCACCACAAAGATTATCTATTCCACTTGTTAAAGCCGCGCGAGCAGTGGGGCACCGATCTTACGCCGCACGAACGCGTGATGCTGGAAAACATTTTTCTGGGCGGCGCTGAAACCCGCTTGTCCAGCCTGAAGAATCGCTTCTACACCGTGATTCCCATAGTGCGTCAGGACATCATGATCGCGCTCAAGAGCAAAGGCATCTACACGCTCGATCCGGAATCCGCCAATGGTTACAGCATTGTCGCTGGCGTCGCCATCGCGATCCTTGTCGTCGCCGTGCAAGTCCTGGGTTGGATGAACCTGTTCTATTCCATTCCGCTCGTGATCGGCAGCGTTCTAGTTTCCGTGCTGATCTGGTGGCTCTTCGCGCGCCAGATGACGGCGAAGACTGTGGCCGGTGCACGCACCAGAATCGCCGTCCTCGGATTCCAGGAATTCATGAACCGCGTCGACGCCGACCGCATCAAACGCATGCCGCCCGACACATTCGAAAAATTTCTACCCTACGCCATGGCGCTTGGTGTCGAGCACCACTGGGCACAGGCGTTCGACGGAATCATAAAAGACCCGCCAACCTGGTACGTTTCGCCGAACGGCTACGTCGCCTTCAGCCCGCTCTTCTTTTCAAGCTCCATGCACAGCATGGCGTCGGACATGCACCAGGTCTTCGTCTCCGCTCCCAGAGCCAGTTCCAGCGGATCGGGATTCGGCGGAGGAGGCGGATTCGGCGGCGGAGGCTTTTCCGGAGGCGGATTCGGCGGCGGAGGCGGCGGCGCCTTCTAGCTTGCGCAGATCGCAATCCCTCCCCGCACCTATTCATTCGCGCCGGCAACTTCAGTCAGGAGTGTAATCGCCTGTTAGCGACAGTTGAGCCGCGAAGATCGCAGATTCGGGGCGACGTCAAATATCTGCGGAGGAACATCCTACTTGTACAAATGGAAATCAACCTTAACCGCTAATTCGACAGCGACTGGAACGCCCTTCTTCAGAGCTGGCTCGAATTTCCACTGTTTGACCGCGTCGATTGCTTTTGCATCGAGATCACGGTTAAAGCTCTCCAGCACCTTAGCGCTCCACACCGTTCCATCCTCCCCCACAATAATTCCCACCACGGTTGAACCCGTCTTCGCCACCTTCTTACCAGCACTCAGTTGCCTGATCTGTTCCTCGTCAAGACTTGGTTGAAAGGACGAGATCACCCGTGGAGCTTTGACGTCTCCTCCGATGTGGTAAACCTTCTGTGGCTTTCTGTTCGGGGTTGATGGTTCGACCTGTGGCGCACTGGTCTGGCTGGAATCCTGTAGCGCGGACTGACTAGCCAGACTGGTGGGGGGAATTAGGATTGCTGCGGCCAACATTGCTCTAGCGAGTTCTCTTTTCATAGACATCCTAAGAACCGATTGTAGCGCGATGGGTGGCATGCGAAATGATGAGTAGTGAAAAATCCCGATTTCACTCACAATCCAAGAACCGCCGGTCATCGTGCGAATCGAGTGTTCGAACTCCTTAGCTAGCTCGCGACTGCTTCCTCCAACCGGCACTCTTCCGCCAACTTATCATCCCTGAGTCCCATGAATACAGGCGCTCGCAACTTCACGCCACCTTCCGCAGTCTCGTGAGTCCACTCCGCAAACTTGATTTCGGCAACAAGCTCCGGACGCACGAACTGAACTTTTCGCAATCCGCCAATCTCGGCGTAAAACGGATTCTCTTTCGTCTTGAGCGGCTGTAAGCGCGCGAACATTTCTTTGAGCAACTTCTGATCGAAACCGGTGCCCACCTGTCCGACGTGAATGAGGCGTCCTTGCTGATCGTATAAGCCAAGCACAAGCGCGCCAAAATATTCGCGGCTGCCCTCCGGATCGGTGTAGCCCCCGATGACGCACTCCTGGCGCTGCGTGATTTTGATCTTAAGCCAATCGCGCGAGCGCCTTTCTTCATAAGCGCTGCTGCGCTTCTTGGCAACGATGCCTTCCAGTCCGCGCTGCTTTGCCGCCTCAAGAAGATCAAGGCCTCTCTCACCATAGTGGTCGGAAAACTGAATAACCTCGCCAACGTTGATCCGCTCTTTCAGCAATTGCTTGCGTTGCTCAAGCGCGACGCGCCGCAGGTCAAAGCCATCGAGGTAGAGCAGATCGAACGCGTAATAGATGACCGGCACACCTTCGCGCCGTGTCAGGCGGCGCTTGCCCGGCTGGAATCCCGTGCGCTGCTGCATCAGGCTGAACGAAGGGCGGCCCTCCTCATCGAGCGCGACGATCTCTCCGTCAAGGATGGCGCGCTGAGCCTTTACGAATTGCGGCAGGCTCCCAAGTTCGGGAAACTGTGCCGTGAGGTCATTCTGGTTGCGCGACACCAAACGCACGCGCCCGTCTTCAATGAAGGCGACGGCGCGGTA
>CABECZ010000050.1_pt1 | contig 21527 bp, 16 predicted proteins | sample 3422621 | NCBI WGS metagenome assembly CABECZ01 (sample SAMEA5534328, study PRJEB31848) | metagenome | biome: tundra; feature: field; material: soil | place: USA | collected 2013-05 | depth 0.15 m | reverse complement strand
TCCGGCTTCATCTTCCGCAAGACCGCCGAGTTGATCGCGTACTGTTGCGGGCTTCTCAGGCCGGTCACGCGCTCAGGCCGGATGCGGGTCTGATAGACCACATCCACTTCTCCGATGATCCGGTCGATGTCCGGCTCCAGTTCGTAACGCACTCCGTGCCCCTCGAGATATTCGAGGATGTCGGGCTTCATCTGCAACTCGGGCGGACTGACAAAATAAATCTTCACCCGTTCGAACTTTGCCAGGAGATAAGCGAGAGAACGCGCCGTACGTCCTTTGTCAAGTTCTCCGATGATAGCGACGCTCAGCCCATCGAGCGGACGCTCGCGATAGATCGTGTACAAGTCGAGCAACGCCTGCGTGGGATGCTGCCCGCCATCGCCGTCTCCGGCATTGATGACCGGCACATGAGAGACCTGTGCCGCCCGTTTGGCGCCACCTTCCTCATGGTGCCGGATCACGATCACATCGGAATAGCTGCCCACGATGTGGATCGTGTCCTCGACGTTCTCTCCCTCAATCTCTGAGGAAAACGCTCGCGCATGCTCGGTCGACAAGACCCTGCCTCCCAGCCTCTGCATGGCGGCTTCGAACGAAAGCCGTGTACGGGTCGAAGGCGTATAAAACAGCGCCGCCATGATGCGGTTTTGATAGTCGAGCGTTCCTCCGCGCTCCACCACCCGCTCCATTCCGCGGGAACGGTCAAAGAGCTCCATCAGCAACGGCACCGTGAACTGCTGCGACTCGATGACGTGCTTCAGCTTCCCTTCGCGCTCGGCCACGGGCTCTGCGCATCTGCTTCTTTGCGCGTCCCGAATGAAAACCTGATCCTTCATTATCGACTGCCTCCCACCGGCAACTCAGTGTGCACAGGGGCGTCAAGCGCGCCCACTCCCCGATCCAACTCAACCCGATTCGGCACAATGTGAGTGCCCACCGGTCCAGACTCGGTTGAACCAGACACGGCTGCACACAGGTTTTCGCAGGAGGTAATGATTGCCTCGCGCCCTCCCTGCATCAGGAATCGCAATACGGATTCGACCTTAGGCCCCATGTTGCCGGGCGGAAAGTGTCCGGCGTCGGCATACTCCTGCAACACGCCGCAGCCTACGAGGTGCAGCGGTTTTTGCGTCGGCTTCTTGTAATCCAGATACACGTAGTCCGTGTCGGTAGAAATGACGAACAGGTCCACGCCCAGACGCGATGCCAGCAGTGCGGAAGCGCGGTCCTTGTCAATCACCGCTTCGACACCCTGCAATCTCCCCTCGCGCCACGCCACGGGGATGCCACCCCCGCCGCAAGCGATTACCAGCACGTTCCGCTCCATCAGATCGCGGATGATTTCGAGTTCTATGACGTCCTGCGGCTCGGGCGAGGGCACCACCCGCCGATAACCACGCGCAGCATCTTCCACAATTTCCCAGCTTAACAGACGCTTACGTTCCTCAGCATCGGCCCGGGAGTAGAACGGACCAATCGGTTTGCTCGGTCTCCTCATGGCCGGATCATCCAGCGAGACCACCACCTGGGTCAGCACCGTCACCACCGGCACCTGCAAGCCCGCAAGCCTAAGTTCCGTATCAAGCGATTGCTGCAAGACGTAGCCGATTTCGCCCTGCGTGGAGGCGTCACAGACATCGAGCGGCTGTCCCGGAACCTGGCTCGCTCCCCGTTCCGAACGCAAGAGTGCCGCTCCCACCTGCGGCCCGTTGCCGTGGGTGAGAACGACGCGGTAGCCGTCACCGACCAGCCTGGCGACCTCTGCCGCCGTGCGTCGCGCGTTCGCCAACTGCTCGGCGATGGTGCCCTTTTGGCCGGCGCGAATCAGCGAGTTCCCTCCTACTGCCAGCAGCATGGTTTTCATGGCTGCTCCCGTCACGCGTGCACCAACTCCGGTATGGTTGCGGGACGCACCGGCCCTACGACCACGTCCTTCATCAATTCCAGCATGATCGCCTTCTGGATATGCAGCCGGTTTTCCGCCTGCTGGAAGACCACCGAGCGCGGCGAATCAATCACGTCATTGGTCACTTCTTCACCGCGATGTGCCGGCAGACAGTGCATGAAGATGGCATCGCGTTTAGCACAAGCGAAGAGCTCCGAATTCACCTGATAGTTCCGGAAAACGCCAAGCCGCTTGGCGGCGTCGGCCTCCTGCCCCATGCTCGCCCACACATCGGTGTAAACCACATCCGCCGCCGAAACCGCTTCTTTCGCATGGTTCGTGATCCGGCAACTGCCTCCTGTCTCTTTGGCTCGCTCGCTGGCCCAGGCGATCGCATCCGCTTTCGGCTCATAGCCCGCAGGCGTTGCCACCACAACCTCCGCCCCGAGTTGGGCGCCTGCGAACAGGAGCGAGTGCGCGACGTTGTTTCCATCTCCGACGAATGCGACTTTCAGCTTCTCGAGCCTGCCTTTGACCTCCCACATGGTCAGGAAGTCCCCCATCGCCTGGCAGGGATGGCTGAAGTCGCTCAACCCGTTGATCACCGGAATCACGGCATACTCTGCCATCTGTTCAACGATGGCGTGCGCGAAGGTCCGGATCATGATGCACTGCACCATGCGTTCCAGGTTCTTGGCCACGTCATACACGGATTCGCGCTGGCCGAGGTTGATCTCCGCCGGAGAAAGGTAGAGTGAAAAGCCGCCCAGTTGCTGGATGCCGACATCAAACGTCACCCGTGTACGTAACGAAGGCTTTTCGAAAATCATGGCCAGAGTTTTCCCTTTGAGCGCTTCGCTATAGACATCAGGGTAGGCTTTGATCTGCCGGCCCAGCAGCAAAAGGTCTTGAATCTCCTGCGGAGAGAAATCTCTGATCGAAACGAAGTCCTTGCGGTTCATCGTCCCACCTCCGTCGGCACTTCAATTTGTGCGAGGATCTCAGCCAGTCCTGGATGCGTGAGCTCTTCCACCTCGTAAGTAACCCGCAAACTGGGTTTGCTGAGCTTGATGACTCGCGCCAGGTCAATCGGCGTAGCGATCAAAACCAGGTCGCACGGCACGCTGTTGATGGTCTCTTCCAGTTCATGCCGTTGCATAACGCTATAGCCCATCGCAGGCAGAAGATTGGTCAGGTGGGGAAAGCGCTCAAAAGTACCGCGAATGGAGCCGACTGCATAAGGCTTCGGGCACACCAACTCGGCCGCTCCCCATTTCCGCGCGGCCACGACTCCGGCGCCATAGGGCATTTCGCCGTGGGTCAGGGTCGGGCCGTCTTCCACCACCAGAACGCGCTTCCCCTTCACCAGTTCAGGCGTAGGCGCGGAGACCCGGCAGGCGGTTTCGAGAATTCTCGCTTTGGGGTTGCTTATGTGGACATTGTGCCGGACGGTCTCGATGTCCTGCTGCGCGGCCGTATCTACTTTATTGATGACCACCACGTCGGCGCGCCGCAGGTTTACCTCTCCAGGAAAGTACGATAATTCGTGCCCGGGCCGGTGCGGGTCGACGACCACAATTTCCAGATCGGACTTGTAGAACGGCGTATCGTTGTTCCCTCCATCCCACAGAATGATGTCCGCTTCCTTCTCTGCCTGGCGCAGAATCCTCTCATAGTCCACGCCCGCATATACGGTTGTTCCTTGACGGATGTGCGGTTCGTACTCTTCGCGCTCTTCGATGGTGCATTTCTGAAAATCCAGATCTTCCAAGGTGGCAAAGCGCTGCACCGCCTCTGCCGCAAGGTCGCCGTAAGGCATGGGATGGCGGATCACTACTGGCTTCCAGCCCTGGCGCCGCAGCTCCGAGGCCACCAGTCTCGACAACGGACTCTTGCCGCAGCCGGTTCGTACCGCGCAAATAGAAACCACCGGGACTGACGACTTGAGTTGAGTGTGCTCCGTCCCCAATAACCAAAAGTCCGCGCCGGCAGCCACCACACGCGACGCAAGATGCATCAGGTTCTGGTGGGAGATATCGCTGTAAGCGAACACCACCGCATCCACGCGTTCGTTGGCAATCAGTTTCTCCAGGTCCTTCTCTTCAAAAATCGGTATTCCATCGGGATACAGAAAATTGCCTGCCAGCTCTGGCGGGTATCGGCGGTTTGCAATGTCGGGGATTTGCGAAGCGGTGAACGCAACTACGTGGTAGTCGGGATTGTAGCGGAAAATCACGTTAAAATCATGGAAGTCCCTGCCAGCCGCACCTAAAATGAGGATTCTTTTCATGGCTTTCCCCCTGTCGACCCACTCTTACTGTTATATGTTCTCGCGTCCCATGGAAGCTCAGCTGTGCTGCATATCACAGCCTCGTGTGACCCCGCGCAAGAGGCTAATTTTCCGGCGTCCAGAGCCCCCCGAACGCGCCCCGCCGAGCCGTTCGAACTCCGCACCCGGCCATGACGTGACCAGAATCACATAACTCGCTGAAAACTAACGTCATAATGTAATTGGAAAGCGGGGCCCCACCCTCGACCCCCGGGGAAGGAGAGCGTATGAAAACAGCAACGATGGGAAGGGATGCGGTAATGATGCTCAGCCACAGGTTCGTCCGGCTCATTGAGGACCGCTCTGACGCCCTCGCCAGCGGCCTTCTGCACAAGGTTCAACGGTCCGTCCGTACCGAGGCCTTCCGCAAGGTTCCGCCAGACGAACTGAAGGAGCGGGTAGATGAAATCTATCGCCACCTCGGTGAGTGGCTGTTGGAGAAGAGCGAAGCCGACATCGAGCAACGCTACACGCAAATTGGCACGCGCCGCGCCGCGCAGGGTGTGCCGCTGAGCCAGGTGATCTGGGCGATCATTTTGACGAAAGACAATCTCTGGGAGTTCATCCTCGATGAGTCGTATCCGGACCGCCCTGTAGAGATCTTCGGAAAGCAGGAATTGTTGCAGTTGCTCGATCAATTCTTCGATCGCGCGATCCACGCCACCGCCGTAGGCTATGAGTGGGCAGCGGAAGCGAAAGTCCGGGCAGAAAGCAGGACCCGAAGGGCAGGATAGTTTGCGAATCGCGAGATATCCTGCGCAGCACCCTGCGCCCGGTGAGTGCCGACTCGTCAGGTCGCGGAGGCAGGCAGAATCGTCCCCCGGCAACTGCCCAGTCCAATGCGACGGAACCCGTCCCGTTCGCAAAATCCCCGGAGGATGATTTCATCCCCGTCTTCCAGAAATTTCCTCTCCTCTCCAGTCGGTAGCATAACCGGATCCTTGCCCCGCGAGGTGAGCTCCAACAGGCATCCACGCGCGGTCTTGTCCGCGCCCGACACAGTTCCGCTCGCCAGCAGATCGCCAGGGCGCAGATTACAGCCATTGCTCGCATGATGGGTCAGCATCTGCGCCATGGTCCAGTACAGGTCGCGAAAATTGCTGCGGCCCAACACCACCGGAGCAATGCCGCCTTCCCGCATCCGGACCGACAACAGCGAAACTTCCAGCCACAGGTCGAGACCACCCTGCTCCTGATCGCTCTGGCAGAAAAGATAAGGCAATGGCGCCGGATCGCCTTCCGCACGCGCAAAAGCAGCCGTGCGAAACGGAGCCAGCGCTTCCATCGTCACCACCCACGGTGAGAGTGAAGTCGCAAAACTCTTCCCCAGAAAAGGTCCCAGCGGCTGGTACTCCCAGGCCTGAATGTCCCGTGCCGACCAGTCATTCACCAGGCAGATCCCGAAAATATGTTCTTCCGCTTCGCCGATTGGAATGCTTTCTCCCAACCGATTTCCAGCGCTCACAAAAAAGCCCACTTCCAGTTCGTAATCGAGCGCGTGGGTCGGCCCGAACTTCGGAGCGCTATTCGGATCGGCATCGCCATCGCGCGTCTGGCCGCAGGGCCGCCGGACCGGTGTTCCCGTCGGAACCAGCGACGACGCCCGCCCGTGATAGCCAATCGGAATGTATTTGTAATTCGGCAGCAACGGATTGTCCGGGCGAAACAACTTCCCGACGTTGGTGGCGTGGAAGATCGATGCGTAGAAATCGGTATAGTCGCCGACCACCGCGGGCAGAAGCATGTCAACATCAGCCTGAGCGATGAGATGGCGAGCAGCGGCCTGCCGGTCGGAGACGGGCGCGTCCTGCCGCAAAATAGCATGAAGACGCCGGCGCAAAGCCCGCCGGGGACCGGCTCCGGCCGCCATCAGCGGATTCAACGAATCGGATGCGCAGGCATTCGCCGCCAGACGCACACTCTTCTCCGCCAGCAATCCCTCACTCTGCATTCCGTCGAGGTCGAGAATGCGGTCTCCGATCGCAACTCCCACCCCCGCCTCGGCGCCTGCATCGCGCCGCCGAAAAACTCCGAAAGGCAAATTTTGAATGGGAAAATCCGAACCGGCAACGTTGGCGGATTCAACCCAACTCTGCGCTTCCGAATCGTGAGTTTCGTCGAGAACAGGTTTCATAGCAGAAGTTTCATGAATCCAGCCCCGGAGGGGCGTCCGAGCTTAGCCCAGCGCTTCAGCGCTGGGAAAAGTGGAACAACTGATTCAAGTCCCGGAGGGACGACCGAGTTCTCATCCACATTCTCTAGCCCCTGAGGAATACGAAACTTCCTCCGCTTCGTTACGAGGCCGCCTGAGAGCAGATTCTTCATAGCAAGTGTAGAGACCGCAAGTCGTCGATCGGCTCGGTAAATGAACACGACCCAAATGAAACCGCGAAACTCCGCCGCGCTGCCGCGATTTCATGCCGGCTGAGCCGATGCTGGCGCCAGCCGATTCCATCCACATCAAAGTGGAATGCCTCCGCCGATTGCTCATCGAGCAACTGAACGGCAAGCTTGGTCTCCATTCCCGCCCACAAAAACGCGGCGGCCAGAAAAACATTTACAAAACCGTGCATGATTCCCGATGGGCTCTCGGGTTGATACGTAAACCGATGCACCGAGCGCAGCGGGTGGTGCAGTCCGGCGGTCGCCTTGAAGGGCACATTGGCCGCCACACACAGGCGAATGAATTCGATCACGCTCTCGGAAGCGGGGAACTTGTCGGCCGTCTCGCCCCCCATCCGGATCTTCGCTCTACGCCCGCAGCTTGCCATCGCCGCAATGCACTCGCTGCAACCGGACAGCGGAACTTCGAAATAGACCGCGAGCTTTGCCGGGATGATTCCGGACAACCGCTTGACCTCCTCGGGACTCGCAACCTTAACCTCAACCGATTCTGCGACCGCCCTTCGGCCGGAACCGGAGCGCGCAATTCGAGCATTGAATTCGCGAATGCGAGCGACCTCCGCAACCACCTCGGAGCCCAGCAGGGCAGACAGCCGCCAGTTCCTGAAACCAGGCCCAGGCGTTCGAGCGGGTAATCCGGCAAACGCTTCTTCGAACTCACCAAGTCGCGCCACCTGAACAATAAAACGCCCGAGAATCCAATTCCATTCCGACCGCGAATAGGAGTCGTAGTTAGCCACCGAGGGCGCCATGGCCAATGACGCGGGAGGAAATAATCCGGCATAGTCAATCAGGTCGCGCAGCAACCCGGCGGCATAGAACGCATCCGCGGAATTTCGCACCGTCTGAGAAGTTTGCAAATTCATCGCTCGAACAATGTCGCTCTAACGTTGCCGTCCAACCAGTTCATCGCTCGAACGTTGTCGCCTACCCGGTTCATCGCGCTCGAACGTTGTCGCTTGAACCGGCCGCTGAGAAACTTGCGTTTCGTATCAGGGCATCGCTTTAGCGATGCCGTAAGTCGTTCAGCCTCGACTGCCCCTTTAGGGGCTGCCGCTGCAACCTCGACTTTTTCAACGGCCTGCCTAACTGCCAGACCCCTTGAACTTCTTCCGCAATCCCTGCCAGCACTCGAAGTACTGATGATCAAGCTGCGAAGTCTCCAGCGCAAACTTCGTCGGCTGGCACACGAAGCGAGTCTCGAACATGAACGCCAGCGTGTCGCCCAGATAGACCGGCTTCAGTTCGGCCTTACTCGCCTTCTCAAACGTTTCAGCATCGGGCCCATGCCCCGCCATGCAGTTGTGCAGGCTGGCGCCGCCTGGCACGAATCCTTCCGCCTTGGCGTCGTATTCACCGTGGATCAGCCCCATGAACTCGTTCATGAAGTTGCGATGAAACCACGGCGGACGAAACGTATGCTCGGAGACCATCCATCGCGGCGGAAAAATTACGAAGTCAACATTGGCGCTTCCCGGAATTTCCGAGGGCGAAGTCAGCACCGTGTAAATCGAGGGGTCCGGATGGTCGAAGCTAACAGTATTGATGCAATTGAAATTCGCCAGATCGTACTTGTAGGGCACGTAGTTCCCGTGCCAGGCAACCACGTTCAGCGGCGAGTGATCGATCGCCGCCGCCCAGAGTCTCCCCTGAAACTTGGTGACAATCCGGTAATCGCCTTCGCGATCTTCAAACGCCGCCACCGGAGCCAGAAAGTCGCGCGGATTCGCCAGTCCATTCGCGCCAATCGGTCCCAGATCCGGCAGACGAAACAGCGCGCCGTAGTTCTCGCAGATGTACCCGCGCGCTTCCTTCTCCAGAAGTTCGACGCGGAAACGAATTCCCCGCTGAATCACCGCAATCTCGCCGGGACCGGCTTCGAGAACGCCCATCTCCGTGCGCAGCCGCAGCCCTCCCGTTTGCGGCACGATCAACATCTCTCCGTCGGCGTTGTAGAAAAAGCGATCCGTCATCGACGTGTTGGCAACGTAAATGTGAATCGCAACGCCCGCATGGGTATGCGTGTTGCCGTTGCCAGCCATCGTAATCAGACCGTCAATGAAGTCGGTGTGCTGAGAGGAAGCCGGGATCGGAATTGGACCCCAGCGCAACTGGTTCGGCGGCGTCGGCACCTCGTCGAACGGCGCGCTGCGCAGCCTTCCCCGCTCGATCGGCTGAAACGGCTTATGCGCCACCGACGGACGCATCCGGTAAAGCCAAGTCCGGCGATTAACGCCACGCGGGGCGGTGAAGGCCGTGCCGCTCAGTTGTTCGGTGTACAACCCATGCGCCACTTTCTGAGGAGCATTTTGTCCGCGCGGCAGTACGCCTTCCACCGCCTCGCTGGCGAACTCGTTGCCGAATCCCGACTGGTAACGCAACCCGCCCTTCGCTGGCATCTTCGCTCTTACGTTCGCCGTTCTTCGGATGGTCATTCTCGCCTTAGTGAGAGCCTAACCAAGTTGGTTCCGAATCGCTTTGAAGGGGCATGGCTTCAGCCATGCCGATAGAACCCACCATATAAGCGGCTTTACAGGCTGCGGAAAAACTCGGGCTTCGTATCAGGGTATCGCTTTAGCGATACCGTAAGTCCTTCGAGATCAGACGCCCCTTTAGGGGCTGAACACCGAGAATCGACTTTTTCCGCAACCTGTTTAGCCGCCGAGGGTCGCTCCTTCATAACGTCTGCAACGAGACTCAATCAAACAATGACTAGACATTCGTACCCACATGCCTACAGATTCCCGCGCCGCGCCTGCTCCATTTCGATCGATTCAAACAGCGCTTTGAAATTCCCTTTGCCAAATCCGCGGCTGCCCTTGCGCTGGATAACCTCGAAGAACACGGTCGGCCGATCTTCCACCGGCTTCGAAAAAATCTGCAGCAGGTAGCCTTCCTCGTCGCGGTCCACCAGTATGCCCAGCGAGCGCAACTCTGCCAGGGATTCCTCCACCGGCCCGACCCGCGACGGCAGCGCATCATAATAGGCGTCGGGAACGCGTAGAAAATCGAGCCCGTTGCGCTGCAGTTTTCCTACCGTGTACATGACATCCTTGCATTGCAACGCGATGTGCTGCGCCCCTGCTCCGCCGTAAGCTTCGATGTATTCCTGAATCTGGCTCTTGTTGCGCGCCGCAGCCGGTTCATTGATGGGAAATTTTACCGAATGCGAGTCGTCCGACATTACGATGCTCATCAACGCGCTGTACTCGGTCGAAATATCCTTATCGTCGAACGTGATGTAACGATGGAACCCAAAGACGCGAGTGTAGTAATCCGCCCAGTACTGCATCTTGCCGAGTTCCACATTCCCCACGATGTGGTCAATGCGCAGGATGCCGCAGTCGTCCCCAGCCAGCGGCGCCGCCATGAACCCCGGAAGAAACGGCCCTTTGTAATCCTTGTATGAGATCAGCGAATGGATCGTGTCGCCATAGGTGTGGACCGCGGCGCGGCGAATGGCGCCGTGTTCATCCTTCATGTCATGTGGTTCCTCGGCTGGCTGAGCTCCCCGATGCACTGCTTCCTCAAAAGCCTCGTCCGCGTCCTCCACTTCCAACGCGATATCCCGCACGCCATCGCCATGCTTGCGGATATGATCCGCCGCCAAATCGTCGGGCGTCATAGGCGTGGTCAAAATGAAGTTCGCCTTGCCCTGGCTCAGCGCATAAGAAGCGCGCTGACGCTGGCCCGTTTCCAGTCCACTGTAAGCAATCTGCGAAAAGCCGAAGCCCTTGCGGTAGAAATAAGCTGCCTGCCGGGCGTTGCCAACCCAGAATTCAACATGGTGAATGCGTTTCAACTTGAGTGGATTCTCCATCCGCTTGCTCTCCCGGACTCCATCTTCGCATATTTTGCCGTCGGTCCGAGTGCCGCACAGGTTCTGAAACCCGCGTCGGGCAGTCGCGCTTAGTGCACTTCTACCGACACCAATTCTCCTGCGTTCTTCCCCACCGCGCGGTAGTTCACCGATACGACACGGTTCTTCCATTCGCAGGAAAACTGATCCTCCCCAATAACCAGCAACGATTTGTAATCCGAAGCATGCATCTTATAAGTCGTCATGCCGCTCAAAATAGTAACCGTAGCCTCGGGAGGCTTGGAGCAGTCGCTGCTCACGATCTTGCCTTTCAAAAATTGCACCGGCCCCGTCGTCCCCGGCTTGACGGGCGCAGGTTTCGGCGCCGCATCCTCATCTTGATCTTGTGCTGCGCCCACGGCCGCTGCAGCCGCGCTCGTCCCTGCCGAAGGAGTGCTCGCCGCCCCCGCCGGCGAGGCGCTTTCCCCCGCTCGCTGCGGACGCACTCCATACTTCTGCAGCGCCTCTAAATCGTCCAACTGCTGCTTCGCCGCCGCGGCCGCCGCCCGATCCGGTCCCGCCTTCAGCCGCGTAAACACCTCCCGCGCCAGATCCCACTTCTTCCCCGCAACATAAATCTGTCCCAGGTTGAACTGATACTCCACATTGCGCGGCGCCAGCGCGATCGCCTGCCGTTGCGCCTCCAGCGCCGAGTTGATTCCGCCCCCCTCCACTCGCGCCATGCCCAGCATGTTATAAGCGTCGGCTAACTCCGGATACCAATCCGTCACCGCCCGCAGATCCTGCATCATGTTTGCCAGCCCCGGCATCTCCTGCCGCGTCGCCTGCGCCTTCTGATACTTCAGCGCCGCACGGTAATACCAAATCCATGGATCGCGCGGATTCAAGTCCGACGCCTTCTCCAATTCGTCGGCAGCCGCGTCGAATTTCTTCTCCCGCAAATATTCCCGCGCCAGCCCGCGATGCGCCGCCTCATTGTCTTTTGGATCCGCCGTCAGTTGCTGCAATTCGTGCAGCGCCTGATCGCGACGCTCCGGAATGCGCGTCATCACCTCGTCAATCACAGCTTTAGCTTCCTCATCCTTAACCGAATTGACCGCCATCCCAATGTCGTCAGCGCCAAACGGCAGCGCGAAATGATCCGGCTGCTGAATGTCCGCCGGATTTGCAATCGGTTTCTTCGCCTGATCGAGCGCAATGCCCAACCCGCTCTGTGTTTTGAAATAAGTCTTCACCGCCTCTTCCATCTGCGCCGGCGTCATATCAAACGCCTGCACCAGCGCCTTCTCCACCGGCACTTTCTGATTCACCACCAGATCGAAGTAAGTCCCCGCCTCCGGCATCTTATTCTTGTTCAGCAGATAGTGGACGACCATCCAAGCCTGCGCATAGTACAGCGTGTTATGCGTCCCCTCGCGCATCCCCGACTCGTCATGCTTCATCGTGAACAGGTCCACCATCGACAGCCATACCGGAGAACTCACCAACTGCGTCAGCGACTGCGGCACATTCGGATCTCGCCGCATAAAATCGAAGACGTCTTCGTGCCACTCCGGTTGCAGTTCCGGATCGCCTCCAATCTCCACTTGCTTGCCGATATAGATCGATCCAAAGTATTCCGCCAGACCTTCGTCGAACCAGCCCTGCACCGGAGGATAGTTGTAATTCAAAAGATAGTGCGCCAACGAATGCGCCACCGCGTGCCACGGATCGGTCTCAAAAAGATTCAAGACGATATAAACCCGATCCGACCCCGGCACATAAAACCCGGCCGCCGTGCTCTGTTTCACCGGAGCAACCAAGGCATATTGCTTGTCGCTCTTAAACGCGATGACGGTGATCGGCACCGACATTTTCAGCTTATCTTTCAGTATCAGCTGTCCAAAAACCGCCCGCATCTGCTCCATCCGCAAAGCAACTTCCCGCCCGCGCTTGTCCCCCGCATCGGTAAGCACGGAAAAATGGACGGAATGCACTTCGATCCACTTAGGCTCATCCTTAGCGAATGCCAGAGGCGAGAAACAACCCGCGATCAGCAGACTCAAAATAACGGTGCCGATACCAACCCTGCGCTTCACGATAGAGTCCTTCCCCAAAAATGCTAGCATGCCAGGCAGCAACATCGCCCGCAGAGAAGCGCAATGCCAATGGCCGATGGAGAGACGGGCGTCCTCGCCCGTCCGCCTTTCACCTTGGCCCCACCCCCGTTCGCACGTTACACTCTCGTCCGTGACCTCGGCCACGTCTTCCCGTCTCGCTTGGATCGACTGGATGCGCGGCCTGGCCTGCGTCCTGATGTTCCAGACGCACTGTTACGACGCATGGCTAGGCGGCAACGCCCGCAAAACCCCCTTCCTCAAAGCATCGCAACTCCTCGGCACTCTGCCCGCGCCCCTCTTTCTTTTTCTAGCCGGAGTTTCCTTCGCCCTGGTCACCGACAAACTCATTCGCAAACGGCTGACCCCCGCCGAAATAACCCGCACCATGCTCCGCCGCGGCGCCGAAATCTTTGCCTTCGGACTCCTGTTCCGCCTGCAAGAATTTCTCATCGCTTGGGGATGGGCGCCATGGTCCGACTTACTCCGCGTGGACGTCCTAAACATCATCGGCCTATCCATGATCCTAATGGCGCTAACCTGCGGCCTCACCCTGACCGTCTGTGGAAGAAGGCGCATTTTGCATAAGGATATGCCCTTAAGCAGTTCGTATCAGGGGATGCTCGAGAAGCCAGCCCCGGAGGGGCGTCCGAGCTTAGCCCAGCGCTTTAGCGCTGGGAAAGGTGGAAGGAATGATTCAAGTCCCGGAGGGACGACCGAGTTATCGAGCACGGTCGTTAGCCACAGCGGTTCTGTGTTAGTAGCCGCTGCCCTCGCCGCCGCGGCTCTAATCGCCCTGCTAACTCCGCCCCTCTACACCACCTGGCGACCAACCTGGCTGCCCTGGCCGCTCGAGTCCTACATCAACGGATGTCACAATCTCGGCGCTCCCCAGCCCTGGCTCTTCCCCCTCTTCCCTTGGGCCGCCTTCGCCTTCGCCGGCCTAGCCGCCGGTTTTATCCTCTTCAGCGACCAAGCCCGCGCCCACACCGCCAAAACGCTAGCCCTCTTTGCCGCTGCCGGAGCAGCAGCAATCCTGGCAGCGCGCCAGCTCGACCACTCCTCATTCCATCTTTACTCCACTTATGACTACTGGCACACTAGCCCTAACTTCCTAATGATGCGTGTAGGTCTCTTGTTAGTGATTGCCTTCGTGACTTATGCCTGGTGTCAATGGGGCCTGGCCACCCGCGGCTTCAGCCCGCTAATTCAACTAGGCCAGGCATCACTCCTCGTCTACTGGGTCCACATAGAATTCGTCTACGGACGCTTCTCCCTGCTGCCCAGACGATCCGAATCCATTCTTACCGCCTCTCGAGGATTGCTGGAAATCTGCCTATTCATGCTGATCCTCTCCCTCCTCCGCACCAGAATCGACTGGAAAAGATTCAACTGGAAGAAGTTCAACTGGAAAAAGATTAGCCGGCGAGTCCAGCCCGTGTAGGCGTAGGCATAGGGAACGGGAACTCTGGCGTACTGTTGTCAGTGTGGGGACTCTAATTCACCGCGCCTCAGTGCGCGGGTGGGTCTCAGGGTAAAATCAAACCTGCGGAGCCTGCGCCAACTTCACGCTTGGTGCGGCTGCGTAAGCGAAGCGATGATGGCCGCCCATCCCACATTGTCAGAAAAAACATCGTCTCGATTCGCACCCAACGTGCTGGCCTTTGAAAGAATATGTCAGGTTATTGTGCTGCTGATGGGAGCGCGCTGTGCCTTCGCTGGCCGTAATCTGCCGGTTGGAGCCGACGGCCTTGCTTACCTGGACGTCGCCCGCTCCTACCTTCGCCACGACTGGTACACGGCCGTAAATGGATATTGGGGGCCGTTGTACTCATGGCTTCTGGCCATCGGGATGTGGTTTTTTCACCCCGGGATCCGTACCGAATTTGCCATGGCCAGGACGCTTAATTTTGCACTCTTTACTGCTGCCGTCTTCACGTTCAGCAGGTTCTGGCGTGCACTTGCGGACTGGAGTAAGGGGATCGGCGGCGACGAGAGTTCAATTCCTTATGCCAGTCCCTTGGTCTGGATTGGGCTCGGGTATTTGTTGTTCGTCGTGAACTTTATCTGGAATGTGGATGAAGTAACCCCCGACATCCTGGTAGCCGCGATTGTCTTTGCCATTGCCGCTGTCCTGTTCAAGCTCAACATCAAGCTAAACGATAACCGGCAACACAGCATCGCCGCATATGTATGGCTAGGCCTATTACTGGCCATTGGTTACTATGCCAAGGCCATTCTGTTGTATTTTGCAGTGTTTGTCCTGGGAGCGATGCTGATCCAGGGTTTTTCTCGGATCCTTCGAGGACCGATTACTGCGATTATAGTTTTTGTCGTATTGGTGTCACCCTTCGTAGCCATCCTGTCACGCACAGTCGGCCACTTCACTGCGGGAGACGCCGGCAGATTGAACTATGCCTGGTTCGTGAATGGACCGGAAACGAAAACGTGGATGAAGGTTTCCTCTGGCTATGCACCACTTCCGTTTTATCCCGGCTCAATCGCCCTGGATTCACCACGTGTTTTCCGTCTTCCCTCAATCGATGGGGTCACATATGCGCCCTGGTACGATGCGGCACGGTTTGACAAGCGCAGCCATTCGGCCTTTGGCTTGCGCGCTCAGCTTCGGCAGCTTGCTGTGAATCTTCCGTTTCTCAAAGACCAGATCCTTGGTGCAGGAGCGGCACTCTTGGTGCCTTTGCTGATTCTCGTCTGGTATGCACCAAGGGCGTCACTCCGCCACTTTGCCGCCACCTGGTTTTGTACCTTGCCCGCGGCCGCCGTGGTTGGGATGTATTTGCTCGTCCACCTGGTGCAACGATTCGTGCTTGGCTTTTCGCTGCTCCTCTGGGGTGCCGCATGGGCGTCGGTTCTTGTGCCCCCGGGACTGCAACTCTTGGCACGCCGGGCAATGTTGGTTGGGACCCTTGTCTTTGCTGCTTATATGATGCCCGGGCTGCTCCACTACGTCGTTTCACAGCGTACGGAATCGGTCGGGCGCGACATGGTTATTGCCGGGGCCATTTCCCAACATGGCATCGCGCCGGGTGACGCGGTCGCTAGCATCGGCGACGGACAAGAAGCCTATTGGGCGCATTTGGCAACGGTTTCAGTTGTGGCTGAAGTTTGGTCTATTGATTCCGCGCGGTTCTGGTCGGCGCAGCCGGCCGTGCAGCAGGCAGTCCTTAGCTCGATGGCTGATTCCGGCGCGAAAGCGGTGGTTTGGCGCGCCGATTCCGATCGACCCTGCCCACCCCGGTGGCTGTCGCTGCCTGAAAATTCCGGTTGCATGATTTCGCTGCATTGGATTTCGCGGCCTTGATTTCGTAAACTGCGGATTCCTTGTGTCAAGCGCGGGATTCCACGGTCGCGTAACCGCTTGGGACTCTCCTTCCCTATCACCCCACCCCGCCCGCCGACAACTGCATGATCGCGTTCCCCATCAGCTTCAGCCCCGCTCCCCAATTCTGACGCGCTCTGGCGCCGTCGTTGCCGTAGCCGCTCACATACAAGGTGCAGTAAAATCCTTCACGGACGCCACCTTCATCCCCGAAGTAGCACCGCCGCACGCACACCTCCGCCGCCGACACAGCCTGCGGCGCCCGCCGCAGCAACTCAACCAGATTCCTGGCAAACTGTTCGTGAGCGGACAAGGATTGGCGCGACAAGGATTGGCGCGACAAAGATAGACGCTCATCAATCCTGGAAAACACCACATCCACATAGCTCGAGAACTTGTGCGTCGCGTCGTAAATCTCTTCCTCCGCGCTCAGTTCCCTCGTCGCCCACGCATCGCACTTCGCCGTCTCCACCATGCTCCGCGCCGAGTTCATCGCCCGAAGAAACTCCCCCAGCTCGGGAAACTTTTCCGCCTCCTCGATCCTCGCCATCAACTCCGGACGCCGCTTCAAGTCAACATAAGCAAGCTTGCCCGCCGGATCTGTCCAAGGAAAATCCAGCGCCGGATCTTCCCGCCCCAGCTCGATCGAGAAGTCGGCATCCATCAGAATCCGCGCAGGAAGTTCACGATCTCTTGCTCCGCCCAATAACCGTCGTCATAACGACCATCGCTCGTATTCCCCACCCCCGCGGGCGATCTGCGGGGGGACCCGCCAGCTGCTCCGATAAACGCGCAGTGCCCGCCATCGTCCGTCTCGACGAAGGTGATATTCGGGTTCGACGAAATCTTCCGCCGCGTCTCCGCCGTGATGCGGATGAACGGATCGTTCGCCGCGTACAAAATCAGCGCCGGCACCGCGATCCGCTCGACCACGTGCGCCGCCGAAGCGCGATCGTAGTATTCGTCCACGCCCGTGAAGCCGCAATAGTAAGCCGTCACCTTGTCGTCGAACTCGCGCAGGCTCCGGATGCCGCGCAGGCGGCTCACGTCGAAGTGGCCGGGAAACAGCCGCGCCTTCTGAATCATCCGGCGATGCAGCGCCCATAAAAAATACTTTTCGTAAATCCGGTTGCCCGGTTCGTGCAGCGCATCCGCCGACGTTGCCAGATCAATCGCCGGGCAACACGCCGCGACGGCTCGAAACTGCGGCGGCGCCTGCGATCCCCACTCCCCCGCCAGCTTGAGCACGATGTTGCCGCCCATCGAGAAGCCAACCAGGGCCAGGCGCGAAACGCCGTCGCGCGCGATGACCGCGCGAGCCACCGCCGCGACATCATTTGACAGCCCCGAGTGGTAAAGCACGGGCGCAAGCGCGTCCGTGCCGCCGCAGTTGCGCTGGTTGTAGCGGATCACATTCATTCCCGCAGCCAGCGCCTTCTCGGTGACGCCAAGCATGTACTGCGAGTCGCTCGAGCCTTCGAGCCCGTGCACAATAACGATGGTCAGCGCATGCGCTCGATCCGCTTGCCAGTGGCAGTGGCAAAGCACTTGGACGCCGGGCGCCACTTCGATCAACCGCTCCTCGGGCGCGGGCAGATGAAAACGTCGCGGGATTAGAAAGCTGGCAACCGTCTGCACATGCCCGCCGCGCAACCAGCGGCGCGGTTTGAAGGGACGCGTCCCCTCGTGTGTTTGCGAAGTACCCACGCTTTGATTTTAAATAGGAGACAGCAATTTTCTTCGTGGAGTTTTTACATGCCCATCTTCGAGTACGTCTGCAAGGAATGCCAGCACGAGTTCGAAGCTCTGGTCTTCGGCAAACAAAAAGCCGAGTGCCCGAAGTGCCAGAGCAAGAAACTGGAGCCGCAACTCTCCGTGTTCGCCGTATCAGCGAAAAGCGGAGCGACGAGCCAGCCGGCGATGTCGGCGGGACCATGCGGGTCGTGCGGCAACGCTCGCGGGCCGGGGGCGTGTTCGCTGAAAGACTTCGACTAAGTCCTTGTTTGCGTTCAAACGTGTTCCACGTGGAACATAAGTGTGGTTTATAGCTAGCAACTAGCTATAGTGCGAAGGTAGAGGTTTCCTCGATTATTTTCCACTCATGCAACGTAACTTCGGGAACTCGTTCGCGTGTAACTGATGTGACGTTTCGCTTTACGGCGTTCGTGGTTATGATCCGTTTGAGTCGTTAAGCTGAAATCGGAGCGGGGCTGGGAGCAGGAATGGATCGGCGAAAAGAGCGCAGACTGAACCTGGAGTTGCAGGTACGCATCTGGGGAATGGACAAAATGGCGCGGCCTTTCGCGGAGATTGCTCGGGTGCGCAACTTCAGCAACCACGGGGCAGTTCTGATCGGCTTCCGCTCGAAGGTGCAGACGGGTGAAGTGCTCGACGTGCAACTTGGCGCGTCTCGGGCGCAATTTCGCATTGTGTGGATGAGTCCTTCGGGAGAGGCCGGCATCGAGGCTCTGGAATTCGAGGAGCCCATCTTCGATATCGGCTTCGGCGTTGGCCTGCCCACAGCCTTTGAGCTGGTGGGAACCGGATAGGCCTAAAGCCGAACGGCATTGATCGGCCAACTAACGTGGATTCACGTGGCCGGTTCCCACTTTGGTTTCTTCGGTAAGAAATCTGGCAAAGACTTCATTGGATAAGAGACGGCCGCGGGCGGTGAGGCGCAGAGTTGTGCCCTGCTGTTCGAGCAGGCCGTCTTGCACGCATTGCTGGATCGCGGATTCCCAAATTGCGGCTGGAGTGAACTCTTGTCGCGAGGCGCGTCGGGTGGCCTCAGCGGCTAAAGCCGTCATTCCTGCTGCGTTTATGGCACGACTAAAGTCGTGCCCTTCCCAAAACCTGCTCTGTGTTCGAAGGCGTTCCAGGTCGACACCGCGGTTGAGACGCAGACCGAGGAAGAAGCTTTCTTCAATAGCTGCCTGCGCGGAAACCGGCGTCACCGTATGGGGCGCGCGATTCATGTAGGCGTCAAGCGAGTCGGGGGTTGCGAAGCGGACGGCCTGGTGACGGTCTTCCTCGACGCCGCCTATCGCGAATCTGGAGTTGCCATGAGCCCGGGCAGGTGCCGAACTGCGCTCGGCTTGGACGGGCGAGGGCGCCCGTCCCCACACGAGCTCTAGCATCGAGTGCGCATCGACTCCGAAACCTAGGTAGGGCTCGCGTGTCCAGTATTTCGAGTTGTGGCGCGACTGCATGGCGGTGCGGGCAAAGTTGGAAATTTCGTACTGCGCGATGCCGGCGGAGGCTAGCATCTCACATGCCTGCTGGTAGAAATCCGCGGTCGCATCTTCATCGGGCACGAAGTGGGCGTGGTAGCGGGCGCCTCCAGCGATCAGTTCCCTGCCCAGACGAGAATCCTCGTCTACTTCGAGCATGTAGACGCTCGCGTGCGGAACGCCCGTGGCAATCGTCTCCGATAGCGAGAAGGCCCAGCTTTCGGCCGTCTGGTGCGGCAAACCGGCAATCAGGTCGATGTTAATGTTGGCGAGGCCGGCCGCGCGCAGGCGGCCAATCTCTTCGAGAACGGTCGAGCGTTTGTGCAGCCGTCCCACGGACTGCGCTTCCTGATCGACAAACGACTGCACGCCCAGGCTCACCCGGTTCACGCCGCATTGCAACAAGGTTTCGATGAGAGCGGGAGTAAGCGTGCCGGGAGCGCATTCGACCGTGATCTCGGCATCGGGCGTAATCGCAAAGTGACCGCGCACGGCGGCAAAGATGCGCCGCAACTGCGCGGCCTCGAGGATCGACGGAGTTCCTCCGCCGAGATAAATCGAGTCGGCGGTTTCATCGTACGTACATCCGTGCGCAGCTCCGAGCGCACATCCCAGCTCCGACGCAAGCTGGCGCGAGTTGGCGATATCTTCCAGCAGGCGGGCAACGTAGTTTTCGTAAGCCGACTTCGAGAAGACGTCGGAGGCGAAGTTACAGTAGCTGCATTTGGTCCGGCAGAACGGGATCGAGATGTAGAGGCCGAGGGGCATGTTTTGCTTTATTCTATGGGACGGGGCCGCGGGCCGCGTTCCCTTGCGGTGGCTTAGAATGGAGCGAGGGGATCCCTCAACAAATCGCACGTGGCACGGTTACGAGAGCAAATATGAGCGCTGAGCAGATTGATCTTTTATGCAATAACTGCGGCCAGGCGTTTTCGGCCTTTCTGCACGAGATGGCCGATCACAATGCCAAGGTCACATCCTGCCCGAATTGCGGGAAGGTGCATGATGTCAAGCCTCCGAAGACTGCCAAGCCGGTTGCGAGGACGCGACCGATCAAGAAGTCTATCAAGACGATTTAGGAGGCTGCGGAAAAAATCGTCGAGGGCGCAAAAAGAGTACACCTCAGGCGCTGAAGCGCAAACCATCTGCGACGACTTGCGGCACGAGTAAACGAGGGTGCGGAAAAACGCTGTTTTTTTCGCTTCTCGGCTCTCCGGTGGGGTTGCGCTCGTGCTCGGGCCCCTCGATCGCCCTTCATTTCTTCTTTTCCGACGGCTCCCGAACACACTTCGGCCCGAGCACTACACCGCCGGTACCAGCTTCACCATCCGCACCAGGTTGTGCGCGGCTGCGGCCAGACGAAAAATCCAGTCCACCCGCCGCCGCCCACGGAACTTGGTCCGATGTAATCCCGCGACTCCCTTGATCCAGCTAAACACTTTCTCAATCCGGCGTCGCCTCTTCTGCGACCGGGCAAACAGCGGATGCTCCCGCTCGCTCGGACGCAGCCAGTTCGGCCAGTTCTTCGACTCCTTATACTCGGCCACCAGTGGAATCACTCCCAGCGCTCGCAGCCCCTCGATGAACGTCCGCTCTTGATAGCCGGTATCGGCCGCCACGGTGGCTCGCCCATCCGGCGCCACGAGCTTACTCATCATCATGAGCCCGGCTTCGCGCTCCGCTCGCTTGATGGCTTCGGTCACGCACGACTGCACGATCAGTCCGTGTTTGTTTTCCGTCACCACGTGTCCCAAATAACTGGGCTGGCCCGGCGTCCATCGGTTCTTGTGATACATCCGCGCCTCCGGATCGCTCTTCGATTCGTGGGTATCCCGAAACATCTTCCTTCCCCGCGCTCCGCTGCCCCGTTGCGGCGGATCTTTTTTCTTCTCGAAACTCGACCGGCTGGCCCAGGCTCCGATCAGACTTCCATCCACCGTGAAGTGTTCGTCATCGAGCAGTCCGGCTTCCCGCGCCTGTTCCACGACCCGCTCAAAAAATCGCTGCGACACTTCTCCTGCCATGAGCCGCTCCCGATTCTTGGTGAACACCGTCACATCCCACACCGGCTCGTCCAACTTCAGCCCGACAAACCAGCGATACCGCCAGTTCCCGTCGATCTGGTCCATCAGCTGCCGCTCGCTCCGAATCGTGTACAGCGCCTGTAGAATCAGCGCCCGCAACAGCTGTTCCGGCGGAATCGACGGCCGCCCCGTTTGGCTATACAGCCGATCGAACCATGCCCCCAACTCGCTCAACGCCCGGTCGGCCATCGCCCGAAGCCTGCGCAACGGATGTTCCGCTCCTACCCGCTTCTCCAGAGGGATGTAGCTGAACACTTCTTCCTGACGATCCTCGTTTCCTCGCATACCTGCTTCTAACGCACCTTTCGCCAAAAACCAAGTGAGTTTTTCCGCACCCTCT
>CABECZ010000040.1_pt1 | contig 21899 bp, 20 predicted proteins | sample 3422621 | NCBI WGS metagenome assembly CABECZ01 (sample SAMEA5534328, study PRJEB31848) | metagenome | biome: tundra; feature: field; material: soil | place: USA | collected 2013-05 | depth 0.15 m | reverse complement strand
GCCGCGTCATCGCAGATGTTGATGTTCTCGCCAAAAAGTTGGGTGCCGATCCGATCGTTGAGAAACGATCGCTGGTCGAGGATCGCCACACCGCTGTAGTCCCAGAACATGAAGCCAACAATATCGAGGACAGCGGCCGGTTCAAGAATTACCGTGTACTTCCCTGGTGCAATCTCTCGCGGATGGGCGGACTCGACCGCTTTTTGCGCAGCCGTTTCCGCTAACCGCGCGGGATCGAGCTTACGCACGTCGGGCGAATTCAACTTCTGCCAGCCGGAAGAATCCTCGGCCAGCATAGTGATGGAAATTTCCGCCAGCGTCTGGTGATGCCATTTCGCCAAGCCGCGCGAGTTAAAGATTCCTTCCCGTGATTCTGAGGTCGAGTAGATGCCCGCCGTCGTCAGCTTGTGCTTGCCGGCCACTGAGACTACGCGTTTGACCACTTCGGCGCGATCGGCGGGAGTAATACTTGCGGTCTCTTCAAAGAAGCGTGTGGAGCGGGCGCCCTCGCCCGCTGCATTTGCCTCTTCCGCTGTCGGCATCGGCAGCAAGTCCGGGTCCGGTTCCTGTACTTTCGCGAGATTCTCCGAGGCGGCAACGGCCCGCTGCAAACTCTCGTCGTCAAATTGATTGACGGTAGCGCGCGCCGTCCGGCCGCCAAAATTCGTGCGGATCGAAACGATGGAGTTCTCTTCCTCCACATTCTGATGGATGGTGTTGTTGGCGAACCGGGTCAGGGCAAAGTGGGAGCCGGTGAAGATAGCTTCGACCTCGTCGGCGGACGAGAAGCGGCGAATTCGGTCGAAGATGTCGGCGGCTCGTTCTTTAGCCAGCATTGGTGAAAATTGGTAATTGGGTAATTTGTATTTGGTAATTTGAAACCGGCCCCTTGCCCCTTGATTTTGGGTTTCTAAAATTGCCAAATTACCCGATTACAAAATTACAAATTTGCCCGTCAACTTCCCTGGTACGCCGAGCCCACGCGAATATTCCGGAACCGTGCCGGGCTTGCCCCATGTCCTGTGCCCACGACCTGCTGCGGCTGCCCTTTGCCGCAGTTTGGAGTTCCCCACAGCGTCCACTCATCGCGCGAGCAGATCGCGTCCATCGAATTCCAAAACTCCGTCGTGATTCCGGAATAAGAAGGATTCTTCAGCATCCGCACCCGCTTACCGTGCTTGATCTCCCACCCGATCTCACATCCGAACTGAAAGTTGTAACGCTTGTCGTCAATCGACCACGACTTGTTGGTTTCCATGTAGATGCCCTGGTCGGTCGCGGCAATGAGCTGTTCTAGACTCAGGGGCTTTTCTCCGGGCAGAATGCTGACGTTGGTCATCCGAATCATGGGCAGCCGGTTCCACCCTTCGGCGCGCAGCGTTCCGCCGGATCGCGTGGCCCCGATGGTGTGGGCGGTTTCGCGCGAACTCAGATATCCAGTGAAGCGCCCATTCCTGATAATAGGCGTCGACTGCGCAGCCACGCCTTCGTCGTCGTAGGCGAAGGTCCCGAGACCCGGTCCGTGTTCCTGCCGCGCATCGGCCACGACGTTGACCAGTTCGCTGCCGTAGCGCAGCTTTCCCAGTTTCTCGAGAGTAAGAAATGAGGTGCCCGCAAAATTCGCTTCCATGCCGAGCACACGATCCAGTTCAATCGGATGCCCGATGGATTCGTGAATCTGCAATCCCAGTTGCGACCCATCCAGAATAATTGTGGCCTCGCCTTCCGGGCACTGCTCGGCCTGGTGCAAGGCGACGGCTTCTTCCGCCACGCGACGGGCATTCTCCAGCAATTTCATTTCTTCGATCAGTTCGTAGCCGCGGTTCTGCCAATGCCCGCCGAACGAGTTCGGATAGGATCGCTTCTGAATCTCGGAACCGGCAAACGCATACGCCGTATAGCCCGCGCCGGTCGAATATTTTGTCTGATGGATGCTAGATCCCTCGGACGAAAGAAACCACGACTCTTCGCGCTGAAAGTTCATTCCCGTTTCGGCGAGCGTGACGCCCGGAACGGCGCGCATCTCTGCGTCGACCTTCAACAACAAATCGAGATTCTGTTCCACCGACGTGGTGAACGGATCGACCTTGTGAGGTGTCGTCCACTCCGCCACCGCCGCGGGTTCGGGAGCCAGTCGAACATTTTCCCGTTTCACACGCGCCGAGGCTTGCGCAATTTCAACCGCCCGCGCGGCCGCCGCTTCCACCGCGGCGCGGCTCAAGTCCGCGGACGCGGCAAACCCCCACGCGCCTTCCGCGATCACGCGCACGCCGATGCCGAGGGATTCGGACTCCGAGGCATGACCCATTCGTCCGTTCTTGGTGGTCAGCGAGCGGTTGCGGATCGACACCACCCGCGCGTCGGCGTAAGTAACTCCGCGCACGGATACGGCGTCCAGAGCCAGTTGGGCAGCGGTCTTCATCCTGGAATCAACGGTATCACGAGCGGTTGAGGATTTGAATTTGTTGCGGACGGCCGATCAGTGCAGCCCCGGGGCGGCCACCGCCAACGGCGCATGTTTGCGCGAAACATCGAGAAAGAAGCGGCCGGCCTGCAAACGGTCTTCACTCGTGTTCTTACCGTCTTCGTTAGTGCCGCCGGGATCGGTCCATAAGCCGCCGACTTCCACCTTGCCCGAGCCCGTCGCCATTTTGGTGGGCTGACGCCGCTGCTTATCGACGTAGGCTTTGATCACTTGCGTCGTCACCCTGGCGGCGAGATAACCGTGCTCCCCTTCTTCGAGCAACGTGCAAACGATGATTTCCGGGTTTCTTCTCGGCTCCACGCCCACAAACCATCCATTGTCCTTGAATTTTTTCCCGCCCGCGCCTAGCCTCGCCTTACCCGCATTGCTGATAGTCTGAGAGCTGCCGGTCTTGCCGGCGATGTCCATTCCCGGAATGTGCGCCGAGGGAGCCGTGCCTTCCGGCAGCAGAACCCGGCCCAACGCATCGGTGATGGTGTTCCATCCCGTCGGGTCAATCGGAATATTTTTCACTTCCGTATAGTGCGTGGTCTCAACAAACCCCGGCGGCAGGTTCGTGGGGTTGATCACGTGCGGGACCACCATGCGGCCATCCGACGAGATGGCGCTAACTGCGCGCATCAGTTGCACCGGAGTGATCGCCACCGCGCCTTGGCCGATGCCAACCGAAATCGTTTCTCCGGCGAACCACTTCTGCTTGAAATTGCGGATCTTCCATTCTTCCGAGGGCATCACGCCACTCGCTTCGTTGGGCAGGTCGATACCAGTCTTCTGCCCCAATCCAAATGAGGTCGCGTATTTTGCGATGCGATCGATGCCGAGCTTTTCCGCCAGCGTGTAAAAGAAAACATCGCAGGACTGGTAGATCGCTTTCGTTATCTCAACCTCGCCGTGGCCGCTTTTCACCCAGCATGCGAAGCGCCGGCCATAGAACGTGGCGCCCCCGTTGCAGTGCACGTGGAGGGTCTGGGCGATGCCTTCCTGCCATCCGGCGGTCGCCATGATGACCTTGAAGGTCGAGCCCGGCGCAAGCTGGGCCTGAATCGCTTTGTTCAGCAGTGGCTTGTCGGGATCGTCGACCAGTTTGTTCCACTCGTCCCGCGAAATCTTCACCGCGAAATCGTTGGGATCGAACGTCGGACGGCTCACCATGGCCAGGATTTCGCCGGTGTGCGGATCCATCGCCACGATGGCGCCATTCTTCCCTTCGATGGCCTGCTCCGCCGCGATCTGCAAATCCAGATCCAGGGTCAGCTTGAGCTGCTTGCCGGGCTCCGCGGGCGTTTCATCCAGTCGCCCAACCTCCCGCCCGCGGCTGTTCACGATCGCGCGCCGGAATCCGTTCTTGCCCATCAGGATGCTGTTGTATTGCTTCTCGACTCCACTGACGCCGACCACGTCGCCGGGGTTATAGAGTTCGAACTGCGGCTGGTTGAGCATGTCCTCGGTCACTTCGCCGACGTAGCCGATCAGGTGCGCCATGAAGCCGTTGCGCGGATACAAGCGCCGGTGCGCCATGATCGTTTCAAGTTCGGGAAGCTCGTTCTTGTGCGACTCGATGAACGCCAGTTCGTCGGGCGTGATGTCTTCCTTCAGGAAAATCGGCTGGTACTGCGGCATCCAAGAAGAGCGTCGCATGCGCTGCCGCACTTCGTCGGGATTCAAGTGCAGGCCCTTGGCGATAGTGTCCGCGTCCGCGTTCAAATCTCGCGGAGAATCGCGCAGCAGGAGCGCGGAAAACGAAGGATAATTATCGACAATGATCCGGCCTTCGCGATCCAGAATTTTGCCGCGCGGCGCCAGAATCGGCACATTGCGGACGCGGTTCTGCTCCGCCAGTTGCGCGTACTTGCCGCTTTGCATCACCTGCAACCGCCACAGCCCGTACGCCAGAAGCAGAAAAATGAACAATACGATGTACTGTACGGCGGTGAGCCGGAGGGCGGAAACTTTTTCTTCGCGGCCGAACATCAATTCCTCAGTTCCGGCAATTCTCAGTTTTTGCCAGCGTTGGTACAGGCGCCCCAGCCTGATCGAAATCGGCGAGCGATGGGCCTGGAAAGCTACTGGAATAGTTAACTGTATTCTAACCCCTGGCCCATCCTGCCTGAAATATTGAACCGGAAACGAAAGTTTTCCGCTCGAATACTGCTGGTTCAGCAAAATCGCGGCAACCACTGAAAAGCGGAGCGTCTCAACAGATTGCTGAAAAACTCAAGTTTCGCATCAGGGCATCGCTTCAGCGATGCCGTAAATTCTTTGAATTGAGATGCCCCTTCAGGGGCTGTGCGCCGAAAACCGAGTTGTTCAGCAATCTGTCAAGCCCCTCGTCTCAGGGCAATCGGGGGGTCATGTCCAACCGTGGATTGAACTTGGCACTTCCTCGGGCAACAATACAGGCATAAGTTAAGTCTTAGCTTATTTTCAGCCAAGGAATTAAATGCGGATTCGCAGTTTCATCATCGCTTACGCGCTCGTGCTGGCCATTCTGCTGTTTGCCGACCGCCGTCCCGGTTCCATTCAGCAGGATCGCTATTCGCACGTGGTGGACTTGACCGATGGGCGAAACACGACCGGGCAACATGCCGCGGCTGCGGTATCCAGAACGCGCATCATTGCTCCCGGTGCGCTCATTCCCGGGACTTGGGCTGCCGGGCAGATTCCGCCTGAGCGCCTCGTCGCTCCGCTAGTAGTTATGGATTTGAACGCCGCGATGGATGGCAGCCCGCAGATTTCTCTCGACGATATCGCCGCGTGGGAATCGCGTCACGGCCTGATTCCGCAGGGAGCCGTTGTGGCCATCCGCCGCTCCGGCGCGCGCGATGATCTTTCGATCGCTGATCTGTCAGCCACGCCGCTTCCTATCGCCCGCGACGCGGCGATGTTCCTCGTCGAAGCTCGCTACACGATCGCCTTCGCTGTCGAGACGCCCGTGAACTTGACTTCCGACAAAACGCTGGCGCGGCAGCTCGCCCTCCACGGAAACTATGTGGTGGAAGGGACCGCGCGCTTCACCGCGCTGCCTGCCACCGGCTCGCTCATTATCGTCGCCCCGGCAAGAAACAAAGAACCTGGCGAAGCCCCCGTCCGCATCCTTGCCATGGTGCGATAGTCGTCCGTCGCTAGTCGTTCGCGGGTTGTTGTTTCTGGGCACTTTTTTCTGCACCATACTTTAGTTGGGGATCATCTACCACCGCGGAGGGAATTTCATGTCTGACCCCCGCTATCCAGTTGGAAAGTTTTCCTACTCTGGCCCGCTTACGGCAGAACAGAAACAGCAATACTTGACCGACATCGAGCAGACTCCCGCCCGTTTGCGTGCCGCCCTCCACGGACTTTCCGACCAGCAACTGAATACTCCTTATCGCGATGGCGGCTGGACGATGCGCCAGGTGGCCCATCACGTCCCCGACAGCCACATGAACTCCTACATGCGCTTCAAACTGGCGCTCACCGAAGACGCGCCGACCATCAAGCCGTACATGGAAAATCTCTGGGCCGAGTTGCCCGAGGCCAAGCACGCCCCGATCGAAGTGTCGCTGGCCTTGCTCGATTCATTGCACCAGCGCTGGATGCTGATGCTCAGCGAGTTCACCGACGCGGAATGGAAACGTACCTTCCGCCATCCTGAGCTGGGGCCGATGTCGCTCGAAAAAACTCTCGCACTCTACTCCTGGCACGGACGCCATCACGTAGCGCATATCACGACCTTGCGCGAGAAAATGGGATGGTAGGAAAGCAGCTGCGAGCTTCGAGCTGCGAGCAGGCAGAACCGCCGATTGAAGAGACGCGGCTTGCCGCGGCTATGGCGTCCAAGACGAGGCAAGCCTCGTCTCTACGTTAGGAGTTTGGTTGCTCGAAGCTCGCAGCCCGAAGCTCGCAGCCGCTCCTACGGCAAACCGGCCTTCCACGCCAGGTAGCTCGCTGCCTCACGCATCACCGCCGCGAACCGCTCCCACAGCGGGTGCGGGCGCGACTCTGGCCTTGGCGCCAACTCTACTTGCACGCCTTCGTGCTCAAGCAGGGCGCGAATGCGAAATACGTGATACGCATCGCTCACCGCAATGCAGGTGCGCATACCATTCGCGCGCATGATGTTGGCCACCCGCGCTGCCGACTGCGCCGTATCGGAGCCTTGCGTCTCCGCGATTAAATCCTGCTCCGGTACGCCGCGCCGCAGAAGATAGTCTCTGCCAACGCTGCCCTCGCTGAAATCCGGATCCTGCGCCGATCCGCCGGTCGTGATCACCACCGGCGCCATTCCCTTCTGAAACAGTTCATAACCGTGATCCAGCCGCGCCCGGTACACCGGCGAAGGACGTCCCGCGTACTCGGCAGCTCCGAAGATGGCGATCACGTCCGCTTTTTTCGCGGGCGCTTCGGCGGCGGCGCGCACGATGCGCGAGCCGGTAACGCCAAAAAATAACAACAGCGCTCCCGCCACCGCCAGCAACAACAGCGGCCGGGGACGCATCAATATGGAGCCAAGTTTCAAGGTTTCAAAGTTTCGAGGAGGATCAGTCGGAGGCCAATCATAGTGTAAATTTGAAGATTGCAATCCTGAAACCTTGCAACCCTGAAACTTTGAAACCTGCCTTAAGATAAGGCTTCGACAATATCCTTGGCGGGAATCGCGCCCTCGCGCAGAATCTGCCAGGTACCGTCTTCTTTGAAGTGCACGATGGTCGATGAAATTGTCCGAGGAGACTTCCCGCCGTCCACAATCAGCGAGATGCGACCCCGCAGTTGCTCCTCCACTTGCTCTGCGGTCGTGCATTCCACAGCGCCGCTCAGGTTGGCGGATGTCGCCGTGATCGGAATTTTCGCCGCCCGCACCACCGCCAGCGGGATTTCCGCCGCGGGCACGCGCAGCGCCACGTTCCCCGTGTTCGCGGTGACTTTCAGCGGCAGATGCGATGCTGCCGGCACGATCATGGTCAACGGCCCCGGCCAGAAACGCCGCGCCAGAAGTTGGAAGTCATCCGGCAAGGGACGCGCGAATTCTTCCGCCTGGTCCACGTTCTCGATCAGCAGCGAGAGCGGCTTGTGCCGTAAGCGCGATTTGATCTCATAGACGCGCTCCACCGCGCGCAGGTTGAACGGGTCCGCCGCCAAGCCATAGAACGTGTCGGTCGGCATGCCCAGCACCTGCCCGGCGTGAATTTGTTCGGCAGCATACTTAATCAGCGAAGCTTCGGGCGTTACGGCATCAATTTTCAGGATTTCCGCGCGCACTCTGGTCCCTTCCTCATTGCCGGCATCAACAATGCCAGCATACACATTGTCGGCGTAAACAATGAAATGTACCATACCACGAGCCTCGGCCGAAGCCCGAGCGGATACTCGTATTATCCTGATCTTGGAACCAACCTATGAAGCAAGACGCGAAGCCCGCGCGAACTCGCCGTCAAGCGGACCGTTTGCGCCCTGTCGCCAGCCGCCACAACCAGCGACTGAAAGAACTGAGGCTCGCATTCCGCCGCGCCGAGCTGACTGCTCAGGGTGAGTGTGCCATCGAAGGCGTCAAGCTGATCGAAGAAGCATTACGCAGCGGCCAGCATCTGGACAGCGTATTCTTCAGCGAATCGGCCCGCCCTCTCGCCGAAAAACTTCTGCCTCAGATCGGCGCTCGCACCGAAACGCTCGTCTTGCCGAATGCACTCTTCAACTCGATCGTGCCGAGCGACGCGCCCCAGGGTGTGGCGGCACTGCTCAAGCTGCCGGTTTTCTCTTCCGGTCAACTGCTCGACCGCTCCGGCGGCGGCCCGATCGTCGTCGCCGCTGGCTTGCAGGACCCGGGCAACCTGGGCACGATCCTGCGCTCGGCCGAAGCCTTTGGCGCCGCCGGAATTTTTCTGACCGAAGGAACCGTCAGTCCTTACAACTCGAAAGTTTTGCGCGGTTCGGCGGGTTCGATCTTTCGTTTGCCTTGCGTGCAGATCTCTTCTCTGGAACTGATTCCGCTGCTGCGTGCGCGCGGCGTTCGCCTGCTAGCAACTTCTTCGCATCAGGGAACGCCGTTGCCCCAGGTCTCATGGACTCTGCCGCTCGCGATCTTCATCGGCAACGAAGGCGCCGGGCTGTCCCGTGAACTCACGCGCCAAATGGACGAAACACTGGCGATCCCGCAAGCTTCGCAAGTCGAATCGCTCAACGCCGGAGTTGCCGCCAGCATCGTATTGTATGAATCGGCAAGAAACCGCAAGTGAATTTCGTAATTTGGTAATCGGGTAATTCGGTAATTTGAAAACCCAAGAATCACGTGGCGTTGGGGTTCCAAATTGCAAAATTACAAATTACAAAATTACCAAATCCCTTCTGTGGTGAAATGATCTTGTGAACTCATGAACCTGTTCGCGCCCACTCCGAACGACGATCCCGCCGCCCAGGGCGGGCGCCCGCTCGCCGATCGCATGCGCCCGCGCACGCTCGACGAGTTCGTTGGACAAGAGCACCTGGTCGGACCGGGCAAGCCGCTGCGCGTGCAGATTGAGCGCGACGACCCCACTTCGATGATCTTCTGGGGTCCTCCGGGCACCGGCAAGACCACCCTCGCCAAGATCATTGCGCGCATCACCAAGGCTGACTTTATCGAGTTTTCCGCCGTGCTCGCCGGCATCAAGGAAATCAAGCAGGTCATGAGCGATGCCGACCGCGCCCGCCAGTACGGCACGCGCACCATCGTCTTCGTCGACGAAATTCACCGCTTCAACAAAGCGCAGCAGGATGCCTTCCTCCCGCACGTGGAAAAAGGCAGCATCCGCCTGATCGGCGCCACCACCGAAAATCCATCCTTCGAAATCAACTCAGCCCTTCTCTCGCGCTGCCGCGTTTATGTGCTGAACCCATTGACTGAAGATCAGATCGTTGTTCTTCTGCGCCGCGCACTCGACGATACCGAGCGCGGCCTCGGCCAGATGCATCTCGAAGCATCTGAGGAAAGTCTGCGCAAAATCGCCGCCTACTCGAGCGGAGACGCCCGCAGCGCCTACAACGTCCTGGAAGTAGCTGCCGCGCTATCCCTAGAGACGCGGCTAGCCGCGTCTCCGCCCGCAGCCACCGCGATCACCGAAGCGACGATCCAGGAGGCCCTCCAGAAGCGGGTTTTGCTCTACGACAAAGGCGGCGAAGAGCATTACAACATCATCTCCGCGCTGCACAAATCGGTTCGCAACAGCGATCCCGACGCCGCCCTCTACTGGCTGGCTCGTATGCTCGAAGCGGGAGAAGATCCGCTTTACATCGCGCGCCGCGTCGTCCGCATGGCGGTCGAGGACATTGGCCTCGCCGAACCGAACGCGCTCGCGTTGTGTATGGCTGCTCGTGACGCCGTCGATTTCATCGGCATGCCCGAAGGCAACCTTGCGCTTGCGCAAGCCGTCGTCTATCTTTCGGTGGCGCCAAAATCGAACGCGCTTTACAGCGCGTACGGCGCCGTTCTGCAGGACGTGGAGCAAACCGCCGCCGAGCCCGTTCCTCTGCACCTGCGCAACGCACCCACCGCCTTGATGAAAGGCGTCGGCTACGGGAAGGGCTATCAATACGCCCACGACACCAAAGACAAGGTCGCCGACATGCAGTGCCTGCCCGACAGCCTGCGCAATCGGGTGTACTATCGCCCAACCAATGAGGGAGTCGAGAAGCGTATTCGCGAACGCCTGGAAGAGATCAAACGGCTTCGCTCAGGGCAGGCTCCGAGGACCACAGGGGAAAACCACAGGGTAGACCGTTGAACGGAGTCTCATCTTGGACTTGGGCTGTTACCGGATGCCGAGCGAGCGACGATAGGCGGCTACGTTCCGATTGTGCTCTTCGAGGCTGCGAGCGAAGCGGTGGTGCCCGTTGCCATCGCTGACGAAGTAAAGGAACTTTGAGTTGTCCGGGTGCATGGCCGCTTGCAGCGAGCTTCTCCCGGGATTGCCGATCGGCCCGGGCGGCAATCCAGGGAAACGATAGGTGTTATAGGGAGAGTTCACCGCCATGTCGTCATGATGGAGGCTCCCCTGGTATGTGCCCGCCAGCAACTCTGCGTAAATCACGGTCGGATCGGCATCGAGCGCCATGTTTTGCGCCAGCCGGTTGTAGTACACGCTGGCCACGAGCGGCCGTTCCTCCGGAGCCGCCGTCTCCTTTTCCACGATCGAGGCCATGATCACGACTTTGGGTACATCCGAGTTCAGAGCGGCATTCAGCCCGATCTCTTGCGCCACCTGCCGGAACTGATGCACCATCGCCGCCGCCATTTCCTCCAGGCTCTCGGTCCGCGTGAACTGATAGGTATTGGGGAAGAGATAGCCTTCGAGCGACACGGCCTCGGGGGCCAGATCCGAGATCAATGGAGTCTGGGTTTCGGCAACCTGCAGAAAATCGGCCGCCGACCCGAGCCCCGCGTCTTCCATCGCCTTGGCGATGTCGAACATCGTGTAGCCTTCGGGAATGGTGACCACGTGGAAGTAGATATCGCCGCGCACGATCCGCCCATAAACCTGAGGAAGCGTGGCCTCCCGCTCGAAACGATACTCGCCCGCCTTCAAGGACCGCTTGTGATGCAACTCGTGCCACAGCAGAAAAGCGAATTCGCTGCGAATGACCCCCGCCTTTTTCAACTCCGCTGCAATGCGCCGCGTCGAATACCCGGAATGCAGCAGCAAAGAAGTATTGGCTGGAGGCGTAATCGGGGTGTAGACCTGCCACGCCGCCCAGCCGCCAACGGCGAGAACGATAATCAAGAACAGCTTGATCAGCGCGCGCAAGGTTCCAGTGTAGAGGCCTTTTCAGAATGAAACAAAGTGGCCAGAGTACAAGGCCGTGTGGAAGCGGGGCTACGCCCCGCTTGGACGGGGCAATGCCCCGTCCCCACACAAGAATGCCCAAAAAGGATTTCTCGGCGCCCGCTGCGTCTCGGTGTTGAAATGGTTTCTACTCGCCCAGCCAATCTGCATACGGCTTCATCGACTCGACGTGATCGAAGACGATCTTGATTGCGCCGGTGATCGGAATGGCGAGCACCAATCCGATTGCGCCCCAGACCGCTCCCCAGAACAGGAGCGCGATGGTGACCGCCAGCGGATTGATTTTCAGGCGGCCTCCCAACAGCTTCGGATAGAGCACATTCAGCGCGAAAAGATGCAGGCCGACCACGCAAACCACCACCACCACCAGGTCTCCGGCCTCCAGTTGTCCCAGTCCGACCAGGATCGGCGGAACCATAGCAAGCACCACACCCAGGTACGGAACCAGGCTCAGAAAGCCGCTGAGAAATCCGACGAAGTAGAAGAATGGAACGTGCAGCAACCCGAAAATTGCCACGCTCGCGCCCGAAATCAGCAGTCCGATCAGCAGGTTCCCCACAATGAAGCTCTGCAACATTTTCCCGATCAGCCCCAGCGTCACGAATGCTGTGTGCCGGTGGTGCAAAGGAAACAGCATCACCGTGGCCGAGCGCGCATGGCTCTGCCAGGTCAGCAGAAAGTAGGCGAGGAACGGGATGAACGACGCCGCCAGCACGATGTCGGTCACCGTACCGGCTCCGTGGGTGAGCACTTCGGTCCAGCTCTTCACCTGCCGCACCGGCACAACATTCGAGGGCTCGGGCTCGCCGACCGCCTCGCCGGTCTTCTCGATCTTCTCCGCCTCCTGCCGGAATGGCTGCAGGATGGAGCGAATCTTCTGCGAATACTTCGGCACGCTGTCGGCGAAACTGAGGGCCTGGTTGTACGACGCAGCGCTGATGCCGTAGAGCGCCGCCAGCAGCACGACCACGCTGATCAGCGCCGCCATGGCTCTCGGAATATGCAAATACTCAAGCGCCTGCACCACTGGAGAGAGCATAAAGCTCAGTAGAACGGCAAAGAACAGCACCGCCAGCACCGATTCCCCGTAATACGCGAACATAATGACGAGGCCCATGCCCAGCAGCGTCAGCGACCAGTGATGCCCGCTTCGTGTTTCCGTGGTTTCCATACGGTGTGGTTGCTTACCCCGCTCCCGACTGGTCAACAATTCTGCCTTACATCCGCTGGAATTGCACCACCCCAATTGTGCTAGGGCTGCGGGGCACGCGGTCGCTGCGGTGGATGCAAACTTTGCTGGTGGAGAGCCGGGCGAGACGCCCGTCCCTCCACTGCAATTGTAGAAGCAGAAGCTTTTCTGCCTCTGCAATCTACAATTAACTAATGCATGCACCTGGGACGCCCGGTCACCGCCGCATCATGGCCCTCGATGTCGGCTCGAAAAGAATCGGAGTTGCCGTTTCTGACCCGCTGGGCATCACCGCGCAGGGATTGGATACGATCCAGCGTCAGAACAAACGTCGCGATCTAGAGGCGCTGGGACAAGTGCTGGCGAAATACGAAGTCCGGGAGATTGTGGTGGGCCTGCCACTGCGTTTAAGCGGCGCGGAAGGAATTCAATCGGAAAAGATGCGCCGTTTCGCCGAGGATCTGCATGCTCATTTCGGCTTGACCGTCCATCTCTGGGACGAGCGTTGGACCTCAACCGAAGCCAACCGCCTGCTGCGCGAAACCGATCTTTCGATCAAGAAACGGGGGCAAGCGGTCGACCGGATGGCCGCCGTCTTGATCCTTCAATCCTGGATGGAAGCCCACGCCGCCCGATGACAGGCTTTCCCTGTGGCCCTCTGTGATCACTGTGGTGGAGATTTTTCTAACCACAGCGGACACGGAGGTCCACAGGGGAACTCTTGCTAAGGAGCGCACCGAGCGGGGTCAGGAGGCGAGTTCGGAAATTTCGGGGAAGCGCAGATTACACTTGGTCAGAGCTTTGGTGAGCGCCTGTTCAATCAGGCCCTCCTCGCAGTTCCGCGAGATGGCGATCTCGCTGACCAGCAGATACCGGGCGCGCTCCAGCATCTTTTTTTCGCGGAAGGAAAGCGACTTCTCCTGTCCGAGGATGAGCAGGCTCTTCAGCACCGCGGCCACGTCCGAGAGCGACCCGGTGCGCATGCGATCGGAATTCTCCTTAAACCGGTCTTTCCAGTCGGCCGCGTTAATGCATGCGCCCGAGGAAAGGTAATCCACGATCTTCTGGACCTCGATGTTGCGCACCACCGGACGCATTCCCACGCTGTCGACGTTGGCAAACGGCACCATCACCTTTAAACTGCTGGCAGGGATTTTCAGCAGGTAGAATTTTTCGACCGAGGCTCCCGTGGTCCGGCTGCTGATTTGTTCGATAATTCCGACGCCGTGGTTAGGGTAAACAACCCTGTCGCCGATGTGGAAAACGTGGTCGCCATTCATGGAGGGGCCCTCGCCCGAGGGAGGAGAACATCTCTAGTCTAGCCGAGCGCCGCTCCTAAGGCAATCGAGAAGCGGTGCTAGGTAGTGTCTTAAAGACACTACCAGGTGCTAGGGTGACGGGCACAATCCCTCCAGTTGACGCCCGATCTCTCCCGCGCATAGGATATTTGTTTGACTTCGGGAGCAATGGAGTACTGTGGAGCGCGATTTCTGCTTCACGTCGGGTAGCAATCATGGATAAGAAGAAACTAGAGACCTTCAGAAAAAGACTGGAAACCCGGCGCCAGGAACTGCGCCACATGGTTGTCCGCAATCAGCAGGACGGTCGTACCGTCGACGATGAGGCCACGCAGGACGTCGCCGATCGCGCCGCCAGCTCCTACAACAAGGAATTCCTCTTCAGCCAAAGCAACAACGACCGCCAGTTGCTCAACATGGTCGATGGCGCTCTCGCTCGCATCCGCGAAGGTAGCTTCGGCGAATGCGTCTCCTGTGGCAAAGAGATCAACGCCAAGCGCCTAGAAGCCGTGCCCTGGACCCGCCATTGCATCGAGTGCCAGGAAAAAGCCGAGAAGGGCCTGCTCGAAACCGCTCAATGAGAAGTGGCGCGGACGCTCCTGTCCGCGCGAACTCCGCCCGCCCGAGGCCAATCAATAACAATCCGTTGCCATCATGTCGGACGGCTTCAGCGGTCGATTTTGTAGCCACCGACAAGCTTCTGCGCGGCGTTCGCTTTGACGCTCTAGAAATCCGCCTGTTAGACTGAGAAATTGCCAGCCTACTCTTAAGCGAAGAAGGAAGCCCGTGCGCGCAGAAACCCGCCATCAGCTGAAGCAAGACCGCTTCACCAAAGTCACGATCGAGGCAGCGGAGAACGCCGCCCACTGGACCGTGGAGCACCAGGCGAAACTCATTGCCGCTGTGATTGCAGTTGTTGTCATCGGAGCGATCGCGTTTGGGGGCTGGTATTACGTCAACTCGCAGGACGAAAAGGCGAGCGCCGAGCTTTCGACGGCGGTCCGCACCTTTGAGACGCCGGTGCGTCCGGCAGGCGTGCCCGCGCAACCGGGGTACGATAGTTTCGCGTCGTCGCAGGAGCGTGCCACGGCAGCGCGCAAACAGTTCCAGGAGATCGTTGACAAGTACCCACACACCCACACTGCCGACATGGCGCGCTATTTTGTGGGACTGGCGTCGTCACAACTTAACGACAACGCGGCCGCGGAGCGCGGTCTGCAGGAGGCGGCCGGCTCTTCGAACGCCGACCTTGCGGCATTGGGCAAGTTCGCGCTGGCTTCCGTTTATCGCGCGGAGAATAAGGACACGCAGGCGGTCGATCTTTATAAGCAGTTGATCGATAAGCCTACGCTCGTCGTCAGCAAGGCGACGGCGCAACTCGAGCTGGCAGGGTTCTACCAGTCGCAGCAAAAGCCAGACGAGGCCAAAAAGATTTACGACGAGGTAGCGAAAGAAAATCCGTCCGCCGAGGCGGCATCTCTGGCGCAGCGGCGAGCGGCGGCTCTCAAGCGGTAGTGCTGCGAAACGCTGATGGAGAGCTGGACGTCCCCGCCCGACTGGACGGGCGAGGCGCCCGTCCCTCCATCGCAAGACTCATCACGCCGTCCACGCAACCGTTTTCAGGTGGTACTTTTTGCAGCGATGCGACCCAGGCAGGCGATGAGGCGCTCGCAATCTTCGACTGTGTTGTAGACATGCGGCGTCACTCGAATCGAACTTCCACGGACGCTGACAAATACTCTTTCTTTCGCCAGTATTTCGGGGAGCTCTCTCGGAATTGGCGCTTTCCTCCGCAGCGCCAAGTAGTGAGGAGCTCGCCATGGTTCGGCGGGCGCGTCGAATCCCATCTCAGCCGCGGCTTCGGCCAGACGGCGATTTAGCGCTCCGGCGGTTTCGGAGACCTGCGCTACTTCCCATTCCAGCAGCTGCTTCATGGCGCGCACGGCGGCCGGCAGCGACGCGAAGTTGGAGCGTTCGCCCATGTCGAAGCGCCTTGCTCCCTTGTCGTAGTTTTCGGTGTACAAGGTGCTCGAGAAGTCGCGCGCGTTGGCGCGCTGAATCCAATTCTCCTCCAACGGTATTCCGCCCTGCCATTTGGGAGCGACATAGAGAAGTCCGATGGAGTAGGGCCCGAGCAGCCATTTGTAGCTGGCGGCGACGGCGAGATCCGGCTGCACATCGCGCACGCTGAAGGGCAGCGCGCCGAGGGACTGCGTGAGATCGAGGGCGAGCGCAGCTCCCAGCTTGCGGCAAGCCTCGCCGATGCGGACCAGGTCAAGCCTTCCGCCGCTTGTCCAGTGCACGTGCGGCAGCGCGGCGACGGCCACATCGGGAGTCAGCGCATCGAGAACGGCCGCGGTCCAGTCTTCATTCCTAGGCCAGGCGACGACTCTCAGCGATGCGCCAGTCTTATCCGCCTGCCGCTGCCACGGATAGTAGTTAGACGGGAACTGTTCTTCGAGTACGAGAATGCTCTGGCCTTTTTGGACCGGCAAATTGCGCGCGGCGGTGGCGATGCCGTAGCTGGCCGATGGAACGATGGCGACGTCGTCGGCTGAGCAGTCGATGAGCTGCGCAGCGGTGGCGCGAAATTCGTCGGAGCCGGTAAAAAATTTGTCGGGAGTGATTTCCCACGGGTGCGCTTTGCGGGCTAACCCAGCGGTTCCGGCCTCCAGCGCCGTCTTCATCAGGGGCGACATGTAGGCGCAGTTCAAGTAGGCAACGTCGTCGGGAATGTCGAAGAGATGGCGCTGGCAGGGAAGCATAGGCTAGGCTTTGAACTTGGCATTCAGTGTATCAATGCAGAAGGGGTCGCTGGCGACGAGGCGAATAAAATCGAGAAACACCCGAAGTGTTCGCCCCGCCTCGACCGTAACCGCCGATTTTTCGCCACTTACGATCTGTTGACCATTTGTTTACGTCGGCCTGACAACGCCTTCCTTCCCGTCTCGTAAGCTGCCCTGAGTACGACGAAAATTTGGAGGCAAGCTGTGAAGCGAAAATCTCTGTTCCCCGCAATTCTGGGCTTGGTTTTTTCGTTCGGCATCATCAGCGCCGTGGCGCAGACCAATTCCTATCAGCAAACGAATCTAGTTTCTGACACGTCCGGTGTGGCCACCAACACCGATCCCAAGCTCATCAATCCCTGGGGAATTTCCTTTTTCCCCGGGCAGCCTTTCTGGGTCGCCGACAACAACAGCGGTTACTCCACCATTTACGACGCCAATGGCGTTTCGCAGGCGCCTTCTCCCGTCCTGATCCCGGCTCCTCCCGGCGACGCCTCGCCCGCAACTCCCACTGGCACCGTCATCAACCAGACCAGCGGCTTCAAGGTCGGAGGCTTTGCCAGTCAGTTTCTCTTTGATAGTGAAGACGGAACCATCTCGGGCTGGTACAACGCGGGTAATGCCATTCTTGCCGTCAATCGTTCGTCGACGGGCGCCGTTTATAAGGGCCTGGCGATGATCACCAATACCACGGGAACGTTCCTTCTGGCTACCAACTTCAATAGTGGACAGGTCGATGTCTTCGACAGCAACTTCAAGCTGGTCGCGCTCGCCGGGTCGTTCACCGATCCCTCGCTGCCCGCGGGTTACGCTCCGTTTGGAATACAGCCGATGGGCAGTCAGGTCTTCGTGACCTACGCGCGGCAGGATGCGGCCAAGCACGATCCCGTCTCCGGCGCTGGAAACGGCTACGTGAGCGTATTCGACGTGGATGGAAACTTCGTAAATCGCTTCGCCTCCAACGGAACGTTGAACGCGCCGTGGGGAGCGGTGCAGGCTTCGGCCAGCTTCGGCATGTTCAGCAACGATCTGCTCATCGGCAATTTCGGCGACGGCACCATCAACGCCTTCGATGTCAACGGAACTTTCCTCGGCCAACTCGAGGATCAGACCGGCGCGGCCATTTCGAACGGCTCGCTCTGGGCTCTGGTGTTTGGCGCGGGCGGAACCGGCGATCCCAACACGCTTTACTTCACCGCCGGTCTTGCCAACGAAGGCCACGGTTTGTTCGGCGCGCTGGCAGCCACCACTGAAGGAACCCAGGCCTTCTCGCTCGCTGCATCGCCGCAATCCGGCACCGTTGCCGCCGGTGGGTCCATGAACTTTACGCTCACGTTACGCCCGCCAACGGCTTCTCCAATCTGGTGACCTTTTCGTGCGTGGCTCCGGCGGGAATCACCTGTGCCTTCAATCCGACCACGGTGACTCCCGCGGGCAGCGCGGTGGCCACCACTCTGACCGCGACCGTTGCGTCGGGTACGCGGCCTTATGGCGCAACCAAAACGATGGGGATGGCATTCACCGGACTCGGCGTGTTCGGCTGCTTCTTCTTCGCTGCCGGCGCGGGTGCGAATCGGCGGTGATTGTTCTCGCTGTTGCTCGGCGGATTCGCCAGCCTTCTGATCGCTGGAACGCTGCTCGCTTCGACAGGATGTGGCTCAGGGAGCAGCAGCCAGATGAATCTCGCGCCTGCCTCCGTCGTGGTCACCGCACAGTCGGGCGCTCTGACGCAGATGACCACGATAAGCCTCACGGTGCAGTAAGCGCGGAGTCTCCCGGTCGTCGATCGACGAAAGGGGGGCAGGTCGATCGGTAAGTCGAGCGCAGAGGAGCGGAGCCGTTCAACGGCTTCGCTCCTCATTTTTTGGCGCGTACTGAACCCAAGCCAGCGCCGAGGGACTCTCCGCGACTTCACCAACTACCTGGTCACCTTCAAGGATAACCATAGTAATTGAGGAGTGTTCCGTCGTGCGCCGATGGAGCTAATGGACAGCGATGTTAGCGCATTGGCACACTCGATCGGTACTCCTGGCTTTACTTGTCCTGGCATATTCTTCGGCTGCCGAAGTGTCTGCCGAAGACACGAACGATTCCTCAGGTCCGCCAACGTATCGCAGCACCGTCTCTGAAGTCCGGGTTACATTCTTCGCCACCGACGAAAATAATCATCCGCTTGGAACCCTGACGAAATCGGACTTTGCGGTCGTCGACAACGAACGGGTGGTGCGTAATTTCCGGAGCTTCACGCATTCCGATGAGACCTCGCTCGACGTGGTTGTGCTGGTCGACCTGAGCGCGTCGGTCGCGCCGCGCTTTCGAGTTGTCATGAGCGATGTGCTGCAACTGGTGGCGCGCGAGCAGTCGATCCCGGATGACAACCTCTCCGTGCTTTCGTTTGGAGGGGCATTGGGAGGAACTTCCGGGGGAACGTTTGGCGGCCTGCGGCCCGCCATCCTCTGCTCGAGCGGTTGCCGTGCTTCGGACTCAGCGAGCAAACTCCTGGCGGTGAAGAGCGGCGGCACAACGCCGCTGTTCGACGCGCTGATATTCGCAGCCGATTTCATCTCGCATCATCGCCGCGCCGGGGTCCGGCCTGTCATGATTCTGTTCTCGGACGGGGACGACACCATCAGCCTGCATTCTCCACGCGAGGCGCTGCAGGCGGTGCTGAACGATGGCGCACTGATCTACTCCGTTGATATGGGGAAGGGCCAAACGTCGGGCAGCATGTTCCTGCGTCGAGTTTCGGAGGCTACGGGCGGGCGCTATTTCTCCCTGCGCTCCTCCCAGCAAGACGGAGCCGCCACGGTATTGAACGCTGTACTCGAGGATCTGCGCGCCTCCTACGTGGTGACCTACGATTTGCCCAGCTACCAGGCTGGATTTCACTCTCTTCGCCTTTTGCCAACTCACAACCTCAACCTCGCATTCCATAGCCGAAACGGCTACGAATACGAGCCCAGCGGTCCCCGATGAGAGACCGATGATTGGAGATTTATGAAATCCACGTTGCTATTGGCGCTTGTGTTGAGCGGCATTTCGGTGGCTTTGGCCGCGCCGATTGGTCTCTATCAACATGGAACCGTGGTGCGCATGCGCATGGGCGACTGCATGCTCATGCACCGGGGCTTCATGAACCAGTTCGGCCCACCGCAAGCCGCAATGGCCGAGGAAGACTGCCCGGAATACACCCTGGTGACCGATAAGGTGGTGTTTCTCATTGTGGGCAAGTCCTCCAATCAACTGGTGCCACTCGCGGAAGTCATCGATTTCCGTATCCAGAACAAAGAATTGGCGGTGCGCGTGGATGATGCTCGCAAGGAATCCAAGTTCGCCATCAAGGAAATGACGCTGCGTTCGGAATGGGAACTCATCCAGAAGCACATCGAAAATCAGCTGAATGACTCGCAGCATCGCCCCGTGGATACATCGATGGCGCTAAGAAGCCGGGAGTAAGTGCGAGGACGTGGAGGGCGAGCAGCGCAACGGAAGTACCAGCGCGCATTGGCCTTGGAACCTGCAGCCAGTTCCGTTGAAATTCATATCCATTTGACCCAACGCGACTTGCTCTCGTAGAATAAAGCTTCGGTTCCCACCGGAACATCTTCCTAGCGCAATCTAGGACAAAAAAGGTAATCAAGCCGCATGGCCAATCATTTTTCGGCGCTGAAACGCGCCCGTCAGACCACGAAGCGTACCGCCCGCAATCGGGCCAATTCCTCGCAACTGCGCACCGCTCTGCGAAGCTTGCGCGAGAGCCTGGAAAAAGGCGACAAAGCCGCCGCTGGCGAGACCTACCGGCAGACTGTGTCGGCGCTCGACAAGGCAATCCAAAAGGGTGTTGTGCACGAAAACACGGCTTCGCGCTACAAGTCCCGCCTGTCGGCGCGGCTGAATGCTCTTAAGTAGATGCTGATCTAGGCTTTGCTGCAGGTGCTGGAAGGGTTACCGCCGGGTCGCAAATTGTTCTTGACCTTCACCAGCGCTTTGTTATACTTAGCCGTTCTCTGGGCATGAAGGCAGTTTTCTGACGGTCCCGACGAACCTCCGCCCGCGATGTGGAACCCCTTGAGGATTTGAGCAACTTTCGGGTCGGACGGGGCATCTATTTGAGTAAACCTGGCAAATCCCTTTGAACCTGGCCCGAATTGCGGCTGGGCAAACCGACATCGACCATCACGCAGGGGCCAGACGATGGGATCTTAACCTAAGTGATTCCTTTTCAAGGAGAAAGACCGAACATGCGTTCTGATCGCGTATTTGACGCTCTACATACTTTGCGGAACCGGTATATGCTTTGCCAGCTTGCCTCGAAGGCAACGCGCAAGTTTCATAAGCCGAACACCCGCATTCAGGAAACCATGAATCAGGTATTTGACAAGATCGCCGATGCGGAACGTCATGACATCCTGAGCGAACCCGAGAACTTTGCCGAAGCACAACGGCGGGCTGCTTAAAGCAGCTCCGCCGTGTGCCCGCACGGCGGCAAAGCAATCCATCCCCCGTCGGGGGAATGACAATCCCTCCCGAAGAAAAACCCCGTAGGTAAATATGACCATCGCAGAACTGAAAGAAAAAAATATTACCGAGCTGACCAAGATCGCCCGATCTCTGGAACTGCCCGGCGCCAGCGGACTCCGCAAACAGGATCTAATCTTCAAGATCCTGCAGGCGCAAAGTGAAAAAGAAGGACACATCTTCGCCGAAGGTGTTTTGGAGATCCTCCCTGACGGCTACGGCTTTTTGCGCTCGCCCGACTACAACTACCTGCCCGGGCCGGACGACATTTACGTGTCGCCATCGCAAATCCGCAAGTTCGATTTGAAAACCGGCGACACCATCAGCGGCCAGGTGCGGCCGCCGCACGAGGGCGAGAAATATTTTGCGCTGGTTAAGATCGAGGCGGTCAATTTCGAGTCGCCCGACGAGGCGCGCAACAAGATTCTGTTCGACAACCTGACGCCGCTCTATCCGCAGGAGCGGTTGAAGCTCGAAACCGTGCGCGAGAATATCAGCGCGCGCGTCATGGACCTGCTTACCCCGCTCGGCAAGGGACAGCGCGGGCTGATCGTCTCGCCGCCGCGCGCCGGCAAGACCATGCTGTTGCAGAACGTGGCGAATTCGATTACTACGAATCACCCTGAAGTCGTGCTGATGGTGCTGCTGATCGACGAGCGCCCGGAAGAAGTCACCGACATGCAGCGCTCGGTCAAGGGCGAGGTCATTTCCTCGACCTTCGACGAGCCCGCTGCCCGCCACGTGCAGGTTGCGGAAATGGTGATCGAGAAGGCTAAGCGGTTGGTCGAACACAAACGCGACGTTGTCATCTTGCTTGATTCCATCACGCGC
>CABECZ010000021.1_pt1 | contig 22534 bp, 19 predicted proteins | sample 3422621 | NCBI WGS metagenome assembly CABECZ01 (sample SAMEA5534328, study PRJEB31848) | metagenome | biome: tundra; feature: field; material: soil | place: USA | collected 2013-05 | depth 0.15 m | reverse complement strand
TGGGAGAGAGAACCATGGGAGAGAAGGCCTTGCCAGATCTGAACGGATGCGATAGCCGATGCTGTTATTCCCACACCCAGCACCACCATGAATGCAGCTGACAAAAATGGAAGATAGCGAAGGGCAAGATTGCCAGGCCGCACACGGGAAGACATCACGCTTTTGGCATAGACCATGGTTAGGCCGACGATCACCAAGACCGCTGCCAGTCCAAAACTGAATGCGGTGATCAAAAACAACCCGAAACCTATCCGGTGAAGAGAGAAGGCACTAAGGAGCACGACCAGCGCCGCCGGACAAGGCACGATTCCTCCAGTGATGCCTAGCGTGCAAAGTTCACGTAAGGACAGCGTCCGCTCGACCGGTTTCGATTCGGCGGAGATTGCAGTTGGATTCGCTGGTTCCGTGGGCGTATCGCGGTTGGTCGCACTTTGCTGGAAGATGGAAAGAAACCAGTGCGAGTGCTGTTCTCCCGGGACATGGGAATGCTCTACGGTTTCTCCGGTCCAGTGTCTCAGGAAAATGAAAATGCCGAGGCCGGCAACGCTCAGACCGGAGATTGTTCCCAGCCATGGATAGAGCTGTTCGGGAACTATGTATCGTGATGCATAGAGGGTCACGGCGCCGAGCAGATATACGCCCGCAGTGTGTGCAGCGGTGACCACGATTCCCAGCAACACAGCATGTCTTGCTGTGCCGCGTGAACCGACAAGGTAGGCAGCAACGATGGTCTTGCCGTGTCCCGGTTCCAGCGCGTGAAGCGCTCCCAGACCGGCAGCGATCAGAGCGGCCGACAACAATACCCAGAAATTCAATTTACCCTGTGTCGAGATCAGCTCGGTAAAGCGACTGCGCGGCGTATTCTGCGCGCGGGCGAGTGGCAGCAGAGCAACAGTGGATGCTGCGATGCCGCTCGGGGAGGACTGCGGGTCGCTCAGGTCGCGCGAAGTAGTTGCAGTGGTAATTGCACCCGAGGTAATTACACCCGACGACTGGCGCTGTCTTTGACGGGAAGGCGGACGGGTGGGCAGAGGTGCGGATGCCTGATGCGCCGCGTCTGTTCCCCGAGGGGGCGTGCGGTTGGGAGAGGCTGCAATTATCTCCGCTGAAGCAGTCTTGTCCGGTTCAGAGAGCGAAGTTCTGAAGACGACCAGAGCTGATAGTTGCTGTGGAGGGCTGTTCAACACATCGCTGGAGTAATTGGTCAGCTCCTGGCTGCGATCGGTGCCGGGAGCGGAACTGCTCAGAATCGTAACTCCGTCGTCGAGAACCACGACCTCTTTCCAACCTGCTCGCCCCGGGAAGTTGCTATCAAAGTAGGAAAGTTTGTGAGTGCCCGCGGATACATCGAGTGTGCCCCGGAACACAAATCCGATTTTCATCGTAGACAGACCGCCGGCGCCGTCGGCAAATGCCACCTGGCGAGATATCGTATATAACCGGACAGATTGGCCATCGCTCTCCAACGAGATTCCTTCCTTCAAGAGTTGCTCCTGCCTGTTGAGATAGCGGGAGGCGCTGGGGTCATCAACCTTGGGAGTAATGTCGAACTGCCGAGCCTCCTGAAAAGTAGGAATTTCAGCCATATCGATCAGATACCGGATCTCAATCGACTGTTGGCCGATCTTGATCTTCGAGTAATGATTGACGCTGAAATTTCCCATGGGATGGGCAACGGAGGTCGCGGAGCTCAAAATCAGCACAAACAGAAACAACACGATTCGCGGCCGACGACGATTATCGTTATCGTTGCGCATTGCTTGACCTCAAATCCCGGTTATGCGATTGGGCGATCTCTTCCAAAGTTCGGCTCGCTACTTCAGCGTGAAAGACGTGGAAATGCGAGTTTGTTTTCAACGCACGACTCAGAAAGTCTTCTGCAGCAGAATCCTTGCCCAGGCGGTGGTAGATCACGCCGGCATGAAACAGGAGCAGCGAGTCATTGGTGTGCAGACTGAGAGCTTTGTTGATCGCTTCGGCCGCTTCTTGGAATCGGCCATTCCCGTAGAGGACCCACGCCAGCGTGTCCCATGTGTAAATGTCGTGCCGGACTTCAAGTTCTTTTCGCGCAAGCTCTAGGGCCTCCGGCATCTTGATCCCTCGATCTGCATAGAACAGGGCCAGTTCCCGATTGACCAGCACTTGATTTAACTTGCTGAGGTGTCCGATGTACTCGACCAGGTCATACTGCTGCTGAGCTTCGTTCACCCGTCCCGCTTTCTTGTAGACGTCGCCCAACTCAGCGACGTACACGGGAAACGGAATGACGGCAATCGAGCTTTGATAGAGCTTAATGGATTCTTCAAGTTTCCCCTGCGCGGCCCGCACCTTCGCCAGACCGGCCAGGGAGCGATAGTGATTGGGATCGGCGGTTATGCCCGACTGATACGACAAAGCGGCATTTCCCAAGTCGCCTGCTTGAAAATAGCGTTCGCCTAATTCGAAATAGAGCCATGCGAGATTTTCTCGGGGGACATTGGTTTGAAGCGCGGCCGCGATGGCACTCTTCATCAGCCGGATAGCTTCCGCGGAGTCTCCACGCAGGTAGCACAGATATGCGATGCGACTGTCGCTCATGTATGCGAGCGCCACGGGCGATAAGATCGCCCGCCCAAGAGATTGCACGATGTTGTAGGCCGTTGCTGCCTCGTCGTAATCGCCCATATCGGTGTAAGCGTCCCCTTCGATGGCGAATGCCGCCAGATTTCCGGAGCCTGTGCCGATCGCCTTTTGTGCATAAGTGAGGGCGTCAGAGAAGCGATGTTCGCCCATATACACCAATGCCATGTGAACCAGAGGATCTGCGGCTCGGAAGTCTTGCGGCGCCAGAGCGAGCGCCTTATTGAGCGTTTGCTCGGCCAGGTCGTAAAAAGCAATGTCGCCGGTCTCTCTGGCCTTCTGAAAAAAGGCGGATCCTAATTGGTCATATCCTGCGTAGTCGCCCGGCGCTTCCTTGACATGGTCTTGCAGTGTCTGAATCTGCTTGTCCGTCTCCGATGTAGGGTCGAGGCGTTTCAACTCGACGGATTCAAAAGGAGCAGTCTGAGACCATGCGCATGCGCCACAAAGGATCAGAAGAACTAGTAGCCACTTGGCCATTCCAGCCTCACTGGGTTGCAAATGGGGGATTGATCTTGGTCAATGCCGTGCTTCGCGAGATTGCCGCTACTGCCCAGCGCTTTCCGGGAACGTTTACCACCGACCCGCCGACACTATGAATACGGGCAGGAGCGCAAATCGGATTGCTGGCATCCGACTTTCTTGCCTGATCTTTGCCTTTGTGCAGGGCCGCAATAATTTGCATGCATTTCATGAATCCGTTGCCCGCTAACGGGACGAGTGACGGCCCTTGCTTGCTACCGGCCCAGGCTGCTATTTTCAGTGAACCGCAAAGTGCGGGCTGTACCAGACGTGGGCTTACAGACAATCCAAGGCTCATTTTTGAGACGTACTTCAGGAGGATGAAGATCGGCGTGCCGAGCGCGGGCCCCAACGCGATGACGTCCGACACGGCGCTGGTGACGGCGATCCGATCTGGCGATCAGGGCGCCATGAAGGCGCTTTATGATCGCTATTCGTCCATCGTGTATTCGGTGGCGCTGCGCGTGCTGCAGGATACCGGCGCGGCCGAGGACTTATTGCAGGACATCTTTATGCAGCTTTGGCGTAATCCCGGAGCTTTTGACGCGAGCCGGGGCAACATGGCCGCATGGCTGGCAGTGATAGCGCGCAACCGGGCGATCGACGCCTTGCGCCGCCGTCGTCCGGAAGACGATATTGAAGACGTGGCAGTTTCTGTCGAACACGACCTCGTCAGCGAAGCAGACCGATCGCGCACCATGGATAAGGTTCGCGGGGCGCTGCAAGCGATGCCCGCACCGCAACGGTCTGTGCTCGAAATGGCGTATTTCGAAGGATTGACTCACTCCGAGATCGCCGGGAAAACCGGCGAGCCGCTGGGCACAGTTAAAACCAGGATTCGCGCCGGATTACTCTCGTTGAGAAAAGTGTTGGCCGCATGAGCGTGCACGAACAATTCGCGGAAGACCTGGCGCTCTACGCGCTCGGAGCGCTGGATGACGCGGAACGCCAGACGGTAGAGAAACATCTCGAGGAATGCGCCTCTTGCCGCCGCGAATTAGAACTGCTGCGCGGCGACCTTAGCCTGCTCGCGCTGACCACCGCCGGACCCCAGCCGCCGGCGCGTGCGCGGCAGCGGCTGATGTCGGCCATCACCGCTGAGCCGCGCCTGCCGGTGGCCGCCCCCGCGTCTGAACGCCGGCAGCGTTCCTGGTGGACTGCTTCTGGGTGGCCTGCTCTTGGATGGGCGGTGGCGGTGGCGCTCGTTTTCGCCGGCATCGGTTTGCTGCGGCAGAATTCGACGCTCCACCAGAACCTAGTTTCGTTGCGAGCGCAGTTTGCCGATCAAGGAAATAAGCTCGAGCAAGCCAACGAAGTCGTGGCGACGCTGCTAGACCCCGACGCGAAGAAGATCGAACTGGTCGCCGTCGGCAACAAGCCGCAGCCGAGAGGTAAGGCGATCTACCAGCGTCGCAATCGCAACCTGATTTTCTTCGCCAGCAATTTGCCGCCTCTGGCCGCGGAGAAAATCTACGAACTATGGCTATTCCCCGCCAACGGTGGAGCGCCCATCGCGGCGGCCCTGTTCAAGCCCGATGCTCGTGGCAGCGCGACGGTCGTGAATCCTCCGCTGCCGGAGGATGTCGACGCCAAGAACTTTGCGGTTACGCTAGAACCCGAGAGCGGCTCGCACGAATCTCCGCGTGGGACGCCTGTGATCGTCGGCGTAGGCGAGTAAAAGCGAAAACTCGCACACCCACAAGGATTTCAAATTAGGACACCACCAAGGGGTCAATGAAAACACGGCTGAGATGGAGTTTCACAATCACTATATGCACACTGCTCATGGTAAACATCGCACTGCCTCAGGAGACATTGAAACAGGACAGTAGCGCAACTGTAATGATCGTCACAGCAGGTGATATCTCGGTCACCAGAGCGGCGGACGGCAAGACCGCAGTGTCCATCAACTTCGTTCCAGGCAAGGCGAAATCAGGCGACACGCGAATTACGATTTCAGGCCCGTATTCCTTGGATGTGAACGGAGGCGTGAAGGAGGTGAAAGGCCCCCAGGGGGACGAGCTTCATGTGCTGAGTCATGAAGAATTGCGATTCCAAGCTCCAGAAATCGGTTTGTGGGAACACTCACACAAATTTTCGCAATCCTCTGCATGCAGCAAGATCCCCAAGTTCCCTGGATGTGGCAATCCAGTTTGTGACCAACCTGACCATCCGGGGGATCAGTGCCGGTATAACAGTGATTCCGGATGCTCGTGCGTGGCCCCTGGCGGCGGTCCATGCTCGGAGACGGCGAACCCTCTGCAAGAGAGGAAAGCAAAGCAAGACTGAGTTTGCGAGGGAGATTATGTGGGATATCCAGCCGCGTTCAGAAAATGTCTCTCCGGCCGCGCCTGCAGGTCGCTGATTCCAAGTCGCTGGATTGGGCGGAAAAACTCGTCAACTGACACCTGATTCTCGCGGTGACGGCACATCTGGGAGAGGATCGCAAGTATGGCGCGATCGGGGATATGGTGAATTACAATACATCCATTATGCCCTGAGTTGCAGTCCTAAAGAGTGGAGGACGATACGGACGACGGAGTTTGGTGTGTGGTCGTTAGGTTCGAGCACCCCTGCGGGATCTGTTGCGTCACCGTTAGTGCACTTTGATCTCAACCCCTTATGCGCTCCAGGTACTCTCGAGTCTTCTGTCGAACGTTCGCCCCGGCGGCGATGTTTTTCCTGCTGGTGGGCTCAGGTAGCGGGCAGAATACGACGCGGATCACTCTTGATCAGGCCGTTGATCTGGCGCTGGCGCACAACCATTCGCTCCAGGCCACGCGAACTCAGATTCTTCAGAATCAGGCCCAGGAAATCACCGCGAACCTGCGCCCCAATCCGACCTTGGGGTTGGATACGCAGTTCGTTCCATTTTTTAGCCCGCAAGACTTCTCTGGGGAGAATCTGAACGAAACTCAGCAGTTTGATGTTGGGATCTCTTATCTCTTCGAACGCGGCCACAAGAGGCAGCGGCGGCTGCAGGCTGCCCGTGATCAGACGGCCGTCACGCGCGCCCAGGTTGCCGACGCCGAGCGCACCCTGGCGTTCAACGTAGGCCAGCAGTTCGTCAGCGTTTTGTTGGCGGAATCGACTCTCCAGTTTGCGCTCGAAGATCTGAAAGATTTTCAGCAGACGGTCGATATCAGTGAGACGCAACTCAAGGCGGGATACATTGGTGAGGGCGATTATCTGAAGATCAAGCTCCAGCTTCTGCAGTTTCGGACCGACGTTTCTTCCGCCCGCCTCGCGAAAAAGCAGGCGCTGGTCGGGCTGCGTGAGTTCCTGAGCTACAACGCGGTACCGGCCGACTACGACGTTACGGGCGACTTGGCCTATCAGCCGCTCAAGGGAAACCTGGAAGACTTGCAGGCGAGAGCGTTGCGCGAGCGGCCCGACTACCGTGCCGCTGGATTAGGGATCACCGCCGCACAGAGCCAGATTCTCCTGGCCAAAGCGAACGCCAAAGTCGATGTAAACGGTACCTATGATTTTGACCACGTTTCCGGCGAGAACACCGCTTCCATTTTCGCTAATTTTGAGTTGCCGATCTTTAACCGCAATCAGGGAGAGATCGCACGCACCGGCCATGCGCTCACGCAGGCACAGGAGCAGCAGCAATCCTCCAGCGATACGGTTCTTTCCGACGTTGCCAACGCCTATGAGGCGGTGAGGAGCAACGAAGAAGTGGTGCAACTTTACACCTCCGGCTACCTTAAACAGGCGCAGGACTCGCGCGACATCAGTGAGTATGCTTACAAGCGCGGCGCCGCAAGCCTCCTGGATTTTCTGGATGCCGAGCGCAGCTACCGGGCTGTGGAACTGGCCTATCGCCAGGCGTTGGCCGCTTATATGACGGCGCTCGAGCAATTGAAGGAAGCGGAAGGAACGAGGAATCTGCCATGAGGAAACTTCCATGAATGTTCGCGCGGATCGCTGTCGATGGTTGGCTGCACTCGCTGCCGCGTCGGCGATCATGCTGGTGTTTGCCGGCTGCGAAGGGTCCGGATGGAAGGCGCCCGCTGATTCGAATCGCGCCAAGAGCTCAGACAATGCAGAACTGTTCACCATCCCCCAAGAGCAGATGGCGCATGTGCAGGTGCTGACGGTTCAAACCACGACGCTCCCTCGAACCCTCCGGCTGACGGGGGCAGTGGCTTACAACAGTTTTCGCACGACGCCTGTCATCACGCAGGTGAGCGGACCGGTCAGCAGGGTGGTGGTCGTGCCCGGGCAGAAGGTACAAAAGGGCGAGCCCATGTTGTACGTGGCGAGTCCGGATTATTCGCAACTCCGCACGAATTATCTAAAGACCAAGGAAGCCTACGCTCTGGCACAAAAGGCCTATGCTCGCGCCCGTGACTTGTATGAGCACAAAGCGATTGCCGAGCAAAACCTGGAGCAGGCGCAATCGGCCGAGATACTGGCGAGCGGCGACCTGGCATCGGCGCAAGCCGCATTGAAAGTAATGGGAATCACGGATCCCGACGCCCTCATGCAAGGTCCGCCTTCTTTTGAAGTCCCCGTGAGAGCGCCGATTAGCGGCGAAGTCGTCGAGCAGAATGTGTCTGCCGGGCAGCTCATTCAGCCAGGCACCACTCAATGTTTCATGATTTCGGATACCGGCAGCGTCTGGGTGCTGGTCAATGTCTATCAGAAGGATTTGCCGCACGTGCGGGTTGGAGATACAGTCACAATCCAGACGGACACCTATCCCGAAGTATTCCGCGGCCGTATTTCCTACGTCGCGGCATCGCTCGATCCGAACACGCGTACGTTGCAGGCGCGCATCGAGACGAGCAATCCTGGCGAGAAACTGAAGAAAGATATGTACGTAGTGGCGACCGTAAACGCGGGCGCGATCCCGAATGCTATTGCGCTCCCGGATGCCGCTGTACTGCGCGATAGCGAGAACCAGCCTTTTGTCTATGCCGCGGCAGCTTCGAGCCAGTTTGGCAGACGCGCAGTTACGCTCGGAGAAAGCCTGAACGGACAGACGGAGATTACCAGCGGCCTGAAAGCTGGCGACCAAGTCATCGGAAATGGCAGCTTGTTCCTGCAGTTTGCGAACTCGCTGCAGCGCTAGCAGCATCGCGCAAGGTAGAGACAAGTTACAACAACTCTGGCCGAGATAAAACCAGGGATAGTGTCCACCACAACCGAATGATCCACCGAATAGTCCAAGCGGCGCTGCGTCAAAGGTTTCTGGTGCTGATGCTGACCGCTTTCATCACCGTCGGCGGAATCGTGTCTTTTGAGCGGATGCCCGTGGACGCCTATCCCGACCTCTCGCCTCCGCAGGTCGAAATCATCACCCAGTGGCCGGACCATGCCGCCGAAGAAGTCGAACGACTGGTCACGCTTCCTCTTGAACTGGAGATGAACGGCGTTCCGCACATGCTGGTGATGCGTTCCATCTCGCTCTATGGTCTGTCCGATGTGATCCTGACCTTCGAGGACCGCACAGACGATTACTTCGCGCGGCAAATCGTATTTGAAAGGCTCGCGCGAGCGACGTTGCCGACGGGAGTAACTCCGAGCCTCTCGCCTCTGTTCAGTCCCAGTGGTCTGGTCTATCGCTATGTGCTGGAAAGTCCCGACCGCACACCGCAGGAGTTAAAGACGATCGAGGATTGGGTGGTGGAGCGCGCCTATCGATCTGTGCACGGCGTAGCCGACGACTCGGGCTTTGGTGGAACGGTGATGCAATACCAGGTGCTGCTCGACCCGGCGCGCATCTACGGATATCACCTGACCATTCCGCAGGTGGTGACGGCGCTCTCCGCCAATAACGCAAATGCCGGCGGCGGATTCTATTCCCAGGGCGGACAGTTCTACTACGTGCGCGGCATCGGACTGGTCCGCAACACGGATGACATCGGAAACATCGTGGTTGGCGCCAACAAGGGGGTGCCGATCCGAGTGCGTGATGTAGGAAATGTAACGATCGGGCACGCGCCACGCTTGGGTGAATTCGGCTTCCAGAAAAACGACGACGCGGTCGAGGGCGTCATTCTGATGCTGCGTGGGGAGCAGACGCAGAACGTCCTGAAAGCAGTTGAGGCAAAGACGGAGGAACTGAACCGCCAGATACTGCCGCCTGACGTCAAGATTCATCCTTATTACGATCGCAGTGAACTGGTGGACCTGACGACGGACACGGTGGAAGCGAACCTTCTTCGCGGCATGGTGCTGGTTTTAGTCGTGCTGATTTTCTTTCTGGTCAGTTTCCGGGCTGCTGTCATTGTTGCCCTCACCATTCCAATCTCGCTTCTGTTTGCCTTCATCGTGCTCCATGCGCACGACGTTGCCGCGAATTTGCTTTCCATCGGCGCGATTGATTTCGGGATTGTGATCGATGGCACCGTGGTCATGATGGAAAACATCTACCGCGAGCTGGCACTGCGGGAGGGACAGCAATACAACCTGAACGAAGTCATTCTTGCGGCTGCGAAAGATGTGGATCGTCCTATTTTCTATTCGGTGGCTGTCATCCTCGCCGGGTATCTGCCGATTTACGCACTGAGCGGGCCCTCGGGCAAACTGTTTCACCCCATGGCCGAGACCATGTCCTTTGCACTGGTCGGCGCCCTCATCCTGACGCTCACGTTGATCCCCGTGCTCGCCTCCTACTGGTTCAAGAAGGGCGTACACGAGAAACCGAATCGCGCCTTTGAATGGATGAAACGGAAATACGCAGTGCAGTTGGATTGGGCGCTCAACCGGCCCAAGGCCACCATGTTGATCGCCACCCTGATCTTCGTTGCGACCTTGCTGCTGGTGCCCTTCATCGGCGGCGAGTTTATGCCTCACCTCGACGAAGGCGCGCTCTGGGTCCGGGCGACGATGCCGTACACCATTTCTTTTGAGGAGGCCAGTAACATTGCCCCTCAGATACGCGACATTCTAATGTCTTATCCGCAGGTTACTGTCGTCGGCTCAGAGTTAGGACGTCCCGACGACGGTACTGATCCCACGGGCTTTTTTAACTGCGAGTTCTATGTTGGATTGAAGCCGTACAAGGACAAAGCGTGGACCGGCGATACCAGTGATAAAAAACAATTGATCGAAGCGATCAACAAGAAACTCACTGCCTTTCCCGGAATCATCTTCAACTATACCCAGCCTGCGGAAGATGCCGTGGACGAAGCACTCACCGGCCTCAAGAGTTCTTTGGCGGTCAAGGTCTATGGCGAAGACCTGAACGTACTCCAGGACAAAGCGATCCAAATCAAGAATGCGCTATCCAATGTTCCCGGGTTCACCGACCTCACCGTTGTGCGCGAACTGGGCCAGCCCAGCCTGCTTGTAGATGTCGATCGGGACAAGATCGCGCGGTATGGGATCAACGTTGCGGATGTAGAAGCTGTGATTTCGGCCGCAGTCGGTGGGCAGGCGGTCACGCAAGTTATTCAAGGGGAGAAGCTGTTCGATCTGGTGGTCCGGATGCAGCCCCAATTCCGCAGCAGCGCACATGAAATTGGAAATTTATTGGTGGGCACGCCCGATGGGCAGCAGATCCCGCTCAGTCAGCTCGCCAACATTACTCAGGGGAACGGTGCTTCTTTTATTTATCGCGAAAATAACTCCCGCTACATCGGCGTGCAGTACAGCATCGAAGGGCGTGATTTAGAGCGGGCGGTGCGAGACGGCCAGGCCGCCGTGAAGAAGGTCGTGACCCTGCCGCCGGGTTACACGATGTCGTGGGGCGGCGAATACAGCCAGTTTCTCGAAGCCAAATCGCAGATGTACGTTATTGGTCCACTTGCGATCGTGCTGATTTTCATGATCCTGTTTGCGCTCTATGGAAATTTCAAATTTCCGGTCACGATTGCCCTGGGAGTAATTATGACGGAGCCGGTAGGAGCGCTGGTTGCGCTGAAACTCACTCACACTCCCTTCAGCGTTTCCTCAGTCCTGGGTCTTCTGGCGTTGCTCGGGGTTTCCGTGGAGACGGCCGTCATTCTCGTCTCCTACATCAACAAGTTGCGCCAGGAGGGAATGGGCATTCGCGCCGCCACACGGGAAGCTTCGCTGCTTCGGCTCCGTCCCATCATGATGACGGCGCTGGTAGCGTGCCTCGGATTGCTGCCGGCCGCTCTTTCCACTGGCATCGGATCGGATACGCAAAGGCCGTTCGCCATCGTCATCGTTGCCGGTCTCATCTCCAGGCTCTTCATCGGGTTCTTCGTCAATCCCGTATTGTACGAGATGGTTGCCCGCGAAGGTGATGTGCTGCAGGTATAGAGTGAGGAGAATGGTGTCTGGATTGGGAGGAGACGCGAGCCTCTCTCAAAAGACGCGAGCCTCTCTCAAAGGGGTATCTGTCAATCGCCAACGACCTCGGACCGAGGTCTTATCTAGTCAACATGACGAGGAGATGAGGTCGTAATGACACGGAAAATAATCGACATCCGCAAATCAAAGGCCGGCTGCTGGGAGTGGGTTGTGGCCCTGATAATGGCTAGAAGAAGTGAGGCGAAGGTCTTTGCGCGTATGATAAGCGCATAATCGATAGCGCGGCGCATCTCCAAAACAGATGTGGCGCCGGCGAAGATCGTCTATTCTTGCGAGGAACGTGCAGGAACCTATGAAGATCATTCCGGCGAGCGACTCGTCGTTGTTGGTTGTCTTCGGGAATGCGATCTCGCCCGCACTCCACGAGCGGGTGATGGGGCTGTTTCATTCATTCCAGGCCTGGCATGATCCGCGGATCCGCAACCTGCACCCGGGATACGCGTCACTGCTCATTGATTTCGATCCGCTGCGGTTGACGCACGACGAACTGATCTCGGTTGTTCAACAACTCGCCCTTGCTAATGACTCCGCGGTCGACAGGCGTGGTAACGTGGTTACCATTCCGGTCTGCTACGACATCGAGTTCGGTCCCGATCTACTGGATGTCTCGCAGCATGCTGGGCTTTCACTGGAAGAGGTTGTCCGGCTACATTCCTCCCCGACGTATCTCGTATATTTCCTCGGATTCTCTCCGGGTTTCGTTTACCTCGGTGGGTTGCCGGAGGTTTTGCACATGCCCAGGCTCGCGACTCCTAGGCCATCCATTGTCGGCGGAAGTGTCGGAATTGCCGGCAGTCAGACAGGAATCTATCCAGCTGACTCTCCCGGAGGATGGAAGCTGATCGGACGAACGCCTCTGCGTATGTTCGATCCCGAAGCAGCATCGCCAACTCGCCTGCAACCGGGCGACAGGATGAAATTCTCTCCGATTGACCGCGCGACCTTCGAAAACATATCGCGACGTGCGGAGGCCCGGCTTACATGACGATTCGGGTTGCAAAGCCGGGGTTCTTCACGACCGTCCAGGATCTTGGACGTTACGGCTATGCTCACCTCGGCATCTCTCCCGCGGGGGCCGCCGACCCCTTGTCGTTCCGCATTGCCAATCTTCTGGTGGGCAACGATGAGAACGTCCCCGCGCTGGAGATGACGCTGCTCGGCGCCACGCTGGAATTCGAGGAGAGCGCCATCGTCGCGCTCACTGGCGCCAGTTGCGAATGCAAAGCCGGTTTCGCTCAAGTGCCAGTCAACGCAGCGTTCGATCTCCCCGCGGGAGCAGCCCTGAAATGCGCGAGCATGACGACCGGCGCGCGATGCTACCTCTCTGTCCAAGGTGGATTCGACACTCCGCTGGTCATGGGCAGCGCGTCAACGTTTGTCGCTGCCCACTTTGGAGGGTTCAAGGGGCGCAGATTGCAGAGCGGCGACGTGTTGCAGGTTCGGCAGCACGGCTCGTTCCGCGTCCGCTCGCTGCGTCCGGGTGCCCTTGACTCATTGCGCGCTCCGCGACCGTTGCGTGTGACCAAAGGCGCGCAGCAGGACTGGTTCGGGCCGGAGGCATTCGAGAAATTGTTCTCCAGCGCGTACATCGTCAGCGAGCAGTCGGACCGCAGGGGCCTACGGCTGAAGGGAGAGGCCGTGCGCCCGCGCGAACAATCCGAACTGCTTACGGACGGCATCCCGCTCGGGGCTATTCAGGTGCCGCAGGATGGCCAGCCGATCATTCTCTTTGTCGATCAGCAGACCACCGGTGGATATCCCAAGATCGCGAATGTGATTGCGGCCGATGTCCATCGCGTCGGCCAGTTGCGGCCTCGCGACGAGGTGCGACTTGTTGAAGTTTCCATTGCAGAAGCAGTTCAAGCGCTAGCTGAGCAGGAGCGCTGGCTGAGAGAAATCTTTATTTCGTGATCGGTTTCGTGATCGGACGATCAGGGTAGTTAAGGTTGAGTGCTCTGGCATAAAAGAGGCAATTCAAGATGACGGATGTTTCTATCGATATCAACGCCGACTTGGGCGAGTTCGAAGAGTCGCTGGCCAATGGAACTGACTTCGAGCTGATGCGCTACATTACCTCCGCCAACGTCGCGTGCGGCGGACACGCCGGCAATGAACAGTCCATGCGGCAGACGCTGTCCGGAGCTCGCCAGTTGAAGGTCGCAGTCGGGGCGCACCCGGGCTATCCTGATCCCACGAATTTTGGACGCGTCGAATCGCCGCATTCTCCGCTGGAAATCGAGGGTTCTGTGGGCCAGCAGATCGCGGCGCTGGCGAAGATTGCGGGGTGCCTAGACTTGCGGCTAGTGCACGTGAAGCCGCACGGCGCGCTATATCACGCGGCCAACACGAACCGCGAGGTTGCGCTTGCAATAGGCCGCGCCGTGAAGGCGATCAATCCCCAGTTCGTCATGGTCGGCCAGGCCGGCTCGTCTGCTCTGGAAGTCTGGCATTCCATGGGATTGCGATTCGCTGCCGAAGCCTTCGCTGACCGCGCTTACGAGCCGGACGGCACTCTGCGTAAACGTACTCTTTCCGGGGCGCTACTTGACGATCCTGCGCTCGCCGCGCAGCAAGCCATTGACATCGCGGTTAGGCACAGGGTTATCGCTAGCGACGGCTCCGAACTAACGGTTGAAGCGAACACCATCTGCATTCACTCCGACACGCCGGGCAGCGTAGCCATTGCACGCGAGGTCAATCAGCGGCTCAAAGCAGCAGGCGCACGCGTGCAGGGCTTGTCGTGATGGGCCGCGTTGGGAGCTTCTCATCCGCCTACAGGTTGGGAGGCGTAATAACCTGCTCGCTGCCATCCGGGAACAAGACCTTCACGCTCGGTGGACCACAGGCGCACCACTTCCCCGCGAGCAGTTCGAGCGGCATATCGTGACCGGGATAGAGACGCGTTGCCAGTCGCTTCAGTTTGGCAATGGATTGGCTCGCCAAGTCGGCATCCCAGACGGGCGGAGCCATGGGGCCATTCAGGTCCCAGCGGCTCTTCAGGGCGTCGCCGCAGAGGATTTCCTTACCAATCGACAGAGCAATGCAGCCGGGCGTATGTCCGGGCACGTGGATGACCTGGACGCCATCTTCTAGAGCAGTCTCGGCAGAAATCAAGCGCAAGCGGCCATGCGCCCGCAACACCGGCGTGTGATACCGGAGCACCGCCCCGTCTGCCCCGCGGGAGTCCGCATACGCGATCTCGCGCTCATGCACGATGATTTCGGCCTTGGGGAAGAGGTCCCAGTTGGCCGCGTGATCGAAGTGCAGATGACTCAGCACTACGAAATCCACATCTTCGGGTGCGACACTGAGCTTGGCCAGCGAGTTGATGACGGTAGCACGCTCGTTGTAACCGGCGGTGTCGAAAAGCAACCGCCGCCCACTTGCGGTGATTACAAGGTAGCAACCGCTCCAGCCAAGGAAGCCACGGCTGCTTTTCCCGGGAAAGCCACTAAGCAGCATTTCGATGTGGGGCATGAGAAGCTCTTTCCTATCTGGTGTTGCGAGTCATCCGCCAGCTATTTTACCTGTACACCGTCGCCCGCACCCTCTCTTACCTTTATGTGGTTGAAGGGCTGAAGTAGAGACGACGCACTATATAAATATAATCTGCCAGTCGGTATTCCGCCCGAGTCACGGGCAAACCGGAAGGATGTTGACCGGAGCCAAGCCGACTTCCCGAAAACGTGAAACCAGCACGGTCGCAGCAGCCGTAGGCGTTTCCGGCGCTACAAATCCGATCAGCTTCCGCGAACAGCCGAGCCGTTTGGCTAATGGCTGGTGGCCCCGCTGTCATTACTGACCATGAGGCTCGAGACGTTCACAGGCTCGAAGTCCGATAAGGTGAGACTTGTAAGACACGCAAGATCGGTGTCGTTCCAGCGAGCGTCGGGTGTGCCGATTAGCCCCCCGCTGTCTCCGTTGTCGGCCAGGATGATGCCATAGTTTCGGAACGATGTGATGATAATGGCCGCTTGTGGACTCGTGGAGGCACAAGAGGGAGTCGCGACTGAAGCCTTTAGTCGATAGATCTCGCCAGCGGGTCCGGACATGGTGCAGCTTGCGGGAGGAGAAGATTGCGAAATTTCCGATTCCACGGGAATGGAACCCCCTCCCGTAGCCGTGCAACTCCCCACGCCCGCTGTTTGCGTAGCAGGCCAGACCCAGTAGTTCACAATATGATTGAGTGTGAATCGGATGGGATGCTGAATGGTACCGCTCGGTGAACTGGGTGTGCCTGCGCCGATTACCTCGTCGGCATTGGCAAGCAGCGGCGCGACCGGAAGTCCTGCGGCATCGGATGTTCCCTGGCCTTGCGTTGTCAGGGCATTCGAAGATACGTCGGGCCAAAGCGCGTTCGAGGAATCGGTCCAGGGACCGTCTTCGTATATTCCCTGCCACATCTCGTAAAGGGCAGGGTTATTTCCACCGCCTGCCTCCAGGTAGACGAGAACGTGTCTATCTCCCGTCGAGTTACTGGTGCCTTCCACCGGCGCATTCGCTGGAATTGGACCAGAGGTAAAGTAGTGTTGATATAAGGTGGTTGTGACCGATACTTCCGCCTGGTTGTAAGGAACTTCAATAGCTGGTATTCCATTCGGAAAGGGAGCATTCGAATTGTTCCCGAAGAATGGCTTAACCGTCGCTGACAAATAGCCATTGTACATAGGCGCTGCGGGGGAAGTATCTACGGGCAAGCTTGTGGTGGCTGCGTCCACTCGATGGTGAAAGATAGAAGTTGACGGAAAGATGTTTGCGAGGAACGCGTTGTTGCCGTTGATGGCGATGCCGATGTCCTGAGTCGCCTGCGTACTTGTCGAGTCCGTAACTACAAATTCGGGCGTATAGGTGCCTTGACCGCCGATCAGTGAGGTGCTGATGTTCCCCGTAGTTGCATTGAGAGACATCCCCTCAGGTAATGGAGGAAAGCTGGAATTCGTGCTTACGGAATACGTGTAAGGCGGAGAGCCACCGCTGGCGGCTATTGTGCAGCCTGCATACACCGCGCCTTGCGTTCCGCTTGGGCACGAAGCGGTTGCTATCGTCAATGGACCGCCGGGCGCTGTTGCGGTAACTTTTGCCGTGGATGTGGTCGAGCCAGAGGCATTGGTCGCAGTCAGCGTGTAGGTGGTCGTTGCCATTGGGCTCACGCTAGTCGAACCACTCGCGGATGTGGACGTAAATGTTCCCGGGGCGATGGCAAGACTGGTTGCCCCAGTCGTCGCCCAACTCAGCGTGCTGCTGGAACCCGAAGTAATACTTGTGGGGCTAGCTGTGAAGGAGCTGATTACTGGTTTGCTTGCCGTGTTTACGGTGACGGTTAGCATAGACGTGGTCGAGCCAGCGGCATTAGTTGCAGTCAGCGTGTAGGTGGTAGTCGCCGTTGGGTTCATGCTCGTTGAACCGCTTGCCGATGCGGACGTGAATGTCCCCGGCGTGATGGCAATACTCGTCGCTCCTGCTGCCGCCCAACTCAGTGTGCTGCTTGTACCGGAGTTTACGCTTGTCGGATCCGCCGTAAAGGAAGTGATCGTCGGCACGGAGCCTTTTCCAGGGAGCGAACTCGACGAAGTCGAGCCGCAATCCACCAGTCCGACACAGGCAAATAGAATGAGGACCAGCGCGCAAAGATCCAGTCCTGAAGAATTGAGTCCCCGAGATCTGAGCTTATTTCTGCAAAACGAGTTAATTGAGTCCATGCGTAATCCCAAGGAAGTTGGTTATACCGCCTGGCGAACTCTTCTGGATTCTTGTGCCGAAGTGATCGTACTTGAACATCACCGTGCCTGGCACCACTGCCTGGACCAGCCGGTTCTCGAAGTCCCACGTGCACGTCTTCCCGCTCGCATCGGTCAGCGTGTCGCCGTTCGCGTCATACGTGTAGCTGCTGCTCGGCGTCGAGGTCAGGTCGTTAGATGGGTTTAGATGGGTTATAGTTATATTGACTCATCCCAAGTAAACTCAGTCTATTGCCCGCGCCGCCGTAGCTGTAGCTCTCCGTGGTCGTAGTCCCTTGGACCACCTGCGTCAGTTCATAAATCGGGTCATACGTGTAATTCGATATAGCACCATTGAGAGGGTTCAGTCGGATGTGTGATCCTCGCTACAGTCATTGCTGCCCATATGCAGGTACTTGGTTGAGGTTACGGCGTTGAGTCTAGAGCCGTTGCGAGACCGTCCCTGTTGCAGGCTTGTTGATCGGTCCTGATAAACGCCCTTGTGGGAAGTGCCGAACGAATCTCGATATGCCTCGCTTTGGCGAAGTAGAATATCGATGCTTGAGGCGACTTCTTCTTTTGGTGCGGAGGCACCTCTTAAGGCAGCGTCAAGATCGGGTGATTGTCTCAGAGACTCCAAGTAATCCCGCGGGGCCCCATTGAGCGTCGACAACAGGGCTAGGATCGCCTCAAAAACCGGCTTAATCTCCCAGCGAGCTTTCCATCCGAGCCTCTGTTCGATGATCTCGAGAAGGCACCACGCGGAGGGCTGCTTACGTGCCGAAAGCACGTCGAGTATCACATCCCGAACTTGTTCGGGGGATGGCGCGTTCTCGCCATAGACAGTTCCACTCGATGACTCCCAGCCACCTTTCGCACCTTGCCATTACACCAGCTAATCTGCTCGAACGTGAAGACAACGCTCCAGCTCTACGCTCACAGCGTGTCCGAAGATCGGTTGGCGGCTGAAGGAGAGGCGCTGGCGGCTTTTCTGCAAGCGCCGGCGCCGGTTGCAGTGAATTAATCATGGGTGGAAGCTGGGTGGAGGAAAAGACGTGACTACCGCTAACTTGAAGAATGGTAGGCACGTGGGGACTCGAACTCCTGACCTCTACCGTGTCAAGGTAGCGGTGCGGCAGCCGGTAATTGACTCTAAAGGAGTTAACAACCGGAGGAACCGGGAGAACCGTAATACTCGGCGCAATTTGCTACCAAATTGCTACCAAAACATGGCAAGTGGGTTCGGGGCTGAATCGTGGGGGATCGGCCCCTTCACTGTCACAGAATTCACAGAAGAAAGCTGTTGCAGTGAGCTCAACTCTGCAACGTGTTGTTGCGGGAGTTTTTGATACCGCTTCTTCGTCTTGCAAAAGAGCTTTTTGCAGGGGGCGGAGCCGCAGCAGGGCGCTGCTGGGTTCTCTGGTGCTCGGTGCAAGCACGCTTGTTGGCATCCTGCGGACCGCGCTGCTGCGCGCAAACCTAGCAAGGAATCCGCTTGTGACTCCCAAAGTTAACTGGTCTTGAAATAATGAGCGAACCCCGTCCGCGAGGCTTCTTTTGCAGCACCTGCTATTGTCCGACGGAGCCGTTCCGGTGGAACCGGCCGCCTTCAAAGAAGCGGTGACGCACCATGCTTTGGCCAAGCAGAAAAAGGATGACTGCCAAGACGACTACAAACAGGAACTGTCCAATTCCGAACGAGGGTGGCTTTCGTCCTGCAGGGTCCGTCGTATTCAAATAGGTTGTCATCAGAGATTCGTCTTCTCTAGCTAGCTAGGTCAGGTGCCTGCCCAATACTCGTACCTGATAAGTAGCGGTACATCCTGCATGAGGCGTGCAGTTACAACCTCGACAGGCTTGCTCTTCTTTGAGTTCAGCGAGGAGTTCAATTGTAGTCGCAATATGGTCCCAGCCGGGATCGCATTCTGTAGAAACGATCCCGTAGTCAGCGCCAGCAAATCAGCCAACAAACCAACCAGCATTGTGTTTTTCATCTTGGTGTTCCCATTCAGGCAGCCTCGGACGCGGAGCCCGTTTCCGTCGCCATCTTGTGGGAACAGCCGCCTGTGCTCACAGCAACGCTGATTCGCGCTAGCATTCTGCGAGATTACGAGATGCGAAGACGAGCAAAGACGGGGATCTTCACCCCGTCCAGAATCATTCCGAAAGCGATCGCCGCTGCAAATTCAACGGCCAAGACTGAGAGGGGCAGCGGAGCCATGGCAATTCCGCGGACAGCCAAGATCGAGATAATAAGAATGTCGGCTACCGAGGACGCTACGAGCCATACGGTCGGACGCAGTCCCCAGAGATGCCGACGTCCTCGCATGGCGTAAATTGTGGCTTGGCTGCCATAAACGATGGCGACGACAGAAAGCGTTCTCAGTGCTTCGATTCCGAACTGCATTTCGAACTTGCCGACCGCCAGGACTGCTATACAAAACGCGAGAAAGCAGCCTCCCAGAATGGCTCCTGCGGTTGTAATCCTGCCGACTTGCCAGGAATTTGGCATCGGCGATGGCCGCACTCTGTCAGTGGTCAACGACATGGCCAGGAAGTCGCCTGTGATCATGACAATGACCATCAGCATGGGCGTCAAAACCGCGTGTCCGGTCATGACTAGGCCAATTGCCAGCAGGAGCACCTGCACGATTTTCTTGACGACGGAGTTCAGCGTGTAGGTAAGAATGCGCTGAAAGGTGGTCCTGCCCTCTTTTACGGCGGCGACGATGCCGCTTAGGCCAGCCTCCGTCAGCACAATGCCAGCTGCCGATTTGGCAACATCGGTTGCGGTCGATACCGCAATCCCCATCTGTGCCTGACGGAGCGCCGGTGCATCGTTGGCGCCATCGCCGCACATTCCGACCGTATGCCCGTTCTTCTGGAAGGCCTTGACCAAGTTAAATTTTCCTTCGGGAAGAATACTTGCGAATACCGCGAAATCCTTCGGTTTTACGCCATCGGGAATCGCTCCGGGCGGGCAAACAGCCCCATCCAATCCCACGGCGTGGGCTACGATTGCCGCCGTAGCCGGAGCGTCACCTGTCACCATAACCGTGCGCACGCCCAGGGTCTTGAGCTCCGAGATCAGAGACGTCGAGTCCTTACGGGGCGGGTCGCTGAGCGCAATAAGGCCCAGAAGCTTCAGAGATGCTGCGGGGCCGGCGGCTACTGCCAAAACCCTGAAGCCTTGCTTTTCAAGTTCGTCGGCTAAACCGGCCGCAGTGGGTGATGGGGCGGTGAGGCCAGCGACTACCGTGAAGGCTCCCTTGACGATACGTTCTACGCCACCCTTTGCATCGGTTGCGGTTGCTTCTGAAGTTTTCTTGGCAGGGTCGAACGGCATAAACGTGATTAGCTTTGGCAGGTCCGATGCTGGCTTGTTCGTGGAGGCAGACCGAATCGCCGCATCCACAGCGTCATCGCCGCCCTCAGAACTTGCGAGGGCTGCCATACCGAGAACGTGGGCTTCGTCAAACCCGGGCATCGGTTTAATGCTGGTGACTGAAAGTTCATTGCGGGTCAACGTTCCTGTTTTGTCGGAGCACAAGACATCGATGGTCGCAGCTTCGTCGACGGCGGAGAGCCGCGTTGGCAGGACGCCCAGCTTCGCCAGAGATCGCGCTCCGAGCGCTGCCGCGAGGGTGAATGTTGCGGGCAATGCCACGGGTATGGCCGCGAGAACCGACGTGAGCAACAGCGGGATGATCTCACTCCACGGCATCGCGTGAAAATAGGCGTACGCTCCTATAAGAAGGATGACGACGCCATTGAAAATGGCTAGATTACGCACGATGCGCAGCACAGCTTTCTGCTGCGAACTTGCAGCGTGCGCGGTGCGCACGAGCTCTGCCGTACGGCCGAATTTGGTATGAACGCCAGTGGCTGTCACCTCTGCGGTTGCTTCACCGCGCCGCACGAGTACTCCCGCATAGGTATCAACGCCTGCACCAGCCTCAATGGGCAGAGATTCGCCTGTAAGCATGGATTGATCGAGCAGGACAGATCCCCCGATCAAATGGACATCCGCCGCAACCACGCCGCCGAGCGACAACTTCACCAAGTCGCCACGCACCAGCTCTGCAGCCGGCACCGTCTTCCACACCCCATCTCGCTCGACGGAGGCATTCAAGGCGAGACGCGAGTTCAAGGCCTTTAGGGTAGCCTGGGCGCGACCCTCCTGGAAATAGGCTAGCGCTGCGTTGAAGACCAGCAGGCCCGCGATGACCGCAGCCTCGGCATACTTATGCAGCACGACCTGAAGCACAATCGACGCTTCGAGCAACCATGGGACGGGCGCCCAGAATTTGGCCAACGCGTTTCGAAGAGGATGAGCGGACACATCGGGCATTGCATTGGGCCCGTCTCTTTGAAGACGACTATGTGCCTCAGCGCTCGTGAGCCCGTTCGAGGCGATGTTCTGAACTGGCTTTGCGGGTGGGTTCGATGGTGCGGCTTCGACATGTGCAGCCATAATTCGCTATGTGATTTCAGCATGAAAGCGCTGAGCGAGGTCGGATGCGTTCTCTAGCGCGGCATCGGATGATGAGCTGAAATCAACGGGCACCAGAATCTTTGTGGGAATGAAATGGGAAGCCGTCGCTTGTGGCATGATGATCTCCTCGCCGAACCACGGAGTAGCTGAACTCCTATCTTCGTCCATCAGAAGATGGAAGACTGTGCTGTTTTGGGCATATTGGTGGCTCTGGAATTTATCTTCATTCCGAAACCTGTGACGCGGCCCCTCCCGAACGAAGTCCGCCGATATTACTCGGCGGTCGTATTTCCTCCGTCCTCACAAGTCGAGGTCCGTGCAATCTCAATATCGAATCGAAATCATTGCGAGCCATCGCTCCAGAACTCGGATTGAAGTGGGCAGTTGCTATTCGATTCCAGCAAGAGCCTGCGTGACCGTCCTCACCCAGAGAGGTGGATCGTCTGCCCGGCAGTTGTAATCGACGGCGTTAAAGTTGTCATCGCGACTGCGCAGAAGTGCCACAAGCGGAACGCCCGGCACGGTTTGCCGGAAGTAAGTGATAAGGCCTTGGCGTTCTTGCCGAGAGGCGCCATGCCCGATCACGATGACTCCAGGCGATCGATTCGAGAGATCAAGATTCCGTGCAGCACGCGAACCCACGACAGAAATCACCGGGTGCCCGAGCGATGCGAGAATCTCTTGGCGAATCGACAATAGACTGAGTCGATATTCGACTAGTGGCCTGTCGCAGTGAATTCGTTACTGCGAACGCGGCGGGTGGGGTCAGAGTACTTCCACTGGATGGGTCGAGCATTGGCGGAGTAGGCGTTGATGTAGCGGCGGAGTTTGCGAGCCAAGTCGGAAACTGAGGTGAAGATGCCGCGCGCGATGACCTCGCGTTCGA
>CABECZ010000567.1_pt1 | contig 24686 bp, 21 predicted proteins | sample 3422621 | NCBI WGS metagenome assembly CABECZ01 (sample SAMEA5534328, study PRJEB31848) | metagenome | biome: tundra; feature: field; material: soil | place: USA | collected 2013-05 | depth 0.15 m | reverse complement strand
TCTTGCGATCGAAGACGGATTTGTGCGCTTTTGGTGTAAGGACAGGCGCCTTCATCGATGGGTCGCGGTGCAGTGCACGATTGAGGAGTTCATCGACCGCTGGTCGCAACACATTCCCAAACGCTATCGGCACGCGGTACGACATTTCGGATTGTTTGCTCCACGCCGTTGGACCCAGGTAGCCGCAACTGTATTCGCAAATCTCGGCACAAAACAGCGACAACGACCGAAGCGCCTGCCGTGGGCGATTGCGATCCAATCTCAGTTCGGTCGTAACCCGCAGCTGGACAAAAACGATCAGCCCATGAAGTTTGTCAGACATCTCGCCCCAGCTCCAGTTTGATTTCATACCGTCTGCGGCCAGTTGCCGGAGGCGCTGGTAATGCCAACGGCCGGCAGCCCCCGTTCTTCAACAAGCCGAAATCCTCCGCGATCTCGCAACAGGGTGTCTGAGCCAAATTCTCATGTTCATGGGTTAGAAACGCGATCCGTGAGGCGGGAAAAACTAACAGCGGGCATTGACTGCACCAAAATCTTGGCGCTCCCCGTACACACATCTAAAATTTCGATTTTGATTTTCCTAGTGATCAAGGCCAAGAAAGCGGAGCGCAAGAAAAAACTGCGGCTCGACATTTTAGAGAAGCGCCTCGAACTCAGCTGCAAGATCGTGGGAGAGGAGCTACAGATTATCCGCCAGCGAGATTCGGCTTTAGACCGGCTTTTCGGTGATGAGGAATCCGACACGGAAGCAAAGAAAAAGTTTGCTGTGCACCTTTTTTCCTGCTCACGATTGCCGCCTACGCGTCCTCTAACAGCGCCGGGGGCTACTTGCCAGGTTTCCCTACCCGCTGCGCGGTAGCGAACATTTTCGCAACAGTGTCCATATCTTTCGGCTGCACCTTCCCCGGAGGGATACGCATGTGAGTAATATCTTCGAGCTTCAGCAACAGATCCACTAATGTCATTGAGTCGATCAGGCCGGAGGAAACGAGGGGAGTGTTCTCATCGAGCGTCAGTCCTGGTTTTCGGACCAACCGAACAATGTGTTCAATCATCTGCTGTGCTTCTGCGGTCATGCGAATTTGCACTCCCCAGCCTCGATATTGAGTTCCGGATGTTCTTTCAATAGCTTCTCGCGCGTGTTGGAACGCGCTGCTTTACCGGCGGTGCTCTTCACAATCCATTTCGGCGGTTTTAAGAAAATTATCCGGACGGCCACCCCGATTCCCTCGACGACGAGGTGGCGGATTTCTCGCTCGATTTCCGCAGCACTTGCAAGCAGGTCTTGGTGTTCAACTTCGGCAACCACAACGATGTCTTCGGTCCCGAGATCGGGATTGTACACACCCATCGCAATCACACGGCCATCATGAATCGCCGGGTGGCTGGCAACGATCTCCTCGATGTCTTGCGGGTAAAGGTTTTCGCCACCAACGATCAGGAGATCTTTCTTCCGGCCGATCACGTAGAGTTCGTCTTCCAGGCAAAAACCAAGATCACCGGTGTGGTACCAGCCATCGATGATCACCTTGGCAGTCAGATCAGGGTGGTTGTAGTAGCCCGTAAACAGGCTGTCGCTATTGATGAGAATCTCGCCGACGTGGCCGGGGGTAAGTAGCGAGCCAGAATCGGAAGCGATTCTTACTTCATTGCCGGGCAGCAACCAGCCCGAGGATGTGAAGGAGACTGCTCCTGGTGTGCCTTCCGCAACCGGGACGATGAGATGTGCGCTCCGAAATCGTTGGCCATCCGCCCAAATGCGTGCGGGGCCCGCTGGCCGGTTAAGGTCCGATTGGGTTACAGCAAAAACGTTCTCGGCCATTGCGTAAGAGGATTGCAGGACGCCGCTCCTTAATCCAATGGCGGAGAAGGCATTCTGGAACTCGTGCATGCTGCTGGACCGAACCGGCTCCGAACAATTGATCAGTGCGCGAGCCGACGAGAGATCGTACTGCGCCCATCGGTTCGGTGGCGTGCGCCGGGGAACGAACTGAAAGGCAAAGTTCGGCATCCATGCCAAAGTACACTTGCACTCACTGATGATCTGCAACATGGTTTCAGGATGCATCACCCAGTCGAGCGGCGACTGCATCACGACGGACATATGGCAAACCATAGGCAGCATAAAGCAGGCAATCAGCCCCATGTCGTGGTAGAGAGGCAGCCAGCTATACACGCAGTCCGTCGCTCCGTCGATCTTCAGCACGTGTGCCAGGTGTTCGATCTGGCTCAGCACGGCGGCGTGGGTCAGGGCCACGCCTTTCTGCAGTCCGGTTGTACCGGCCGAATGCTGGATGAACGCCAAGCTCTCGGGATGATTCTCCAAGTCAGGCACCTCCGCTTCTGCACTCTGGCCTCTGCTGTCGCTGGCACGAAATAGCTTCGTTTCCTCACCAAGAGATACTTGGCCAAGCATGTCGTCAGGGAAGCCTTCGTCGATGACGACGACCTTGGCCTTAAGGTTTGCCGTGACTCCGGCCAGTCCGGAGCGGTACTTGGAAGCCTCAACCTTGAAGTTGGGATAGGCAAGAAAGGCAGGTACCGAACCTAGCAGCATCGCCCCGGCGAAGGTCGTCATCGCGGAAATACTCTGCGGCATGATGATGATCGCGCGATCGCCGGCGGCCAATCCATGGCCGCGGAGTGCTTTCGCCTGCGAGCGTGCGCGGCGCCGAAACTCAGCAAAGGTCACAGTCTCGCGCTCGTCTTCGTCAATCCAGGCAGTAACAAATGGACGATCGCCAGGAGCGGCGGTGAGCGCTTCGATAAGGTTGCGAAATCTGGTCACGCTGCCGGCCATTGTAGCCGGTGAGAGGGACAGAAATCCGCAACGCAGATCACACCGGCCAAATTCTTGGTGGTATGCGACAGGGCATATGCGGGAGGGGCCCCGATACGCAATAATGCCTTGCAATCTGAGATGATCTTTTTCGGTCTATTGTTAAGTCGGTTTTGATAACGCAGGTGCGGAATGTTGCTTCGAGGAATCCTGTACGTTCTGGTGTTTTTGCCTTGCGTAGTGATCTTTGCCAAGGTCCGCTCGCGCGCGGTGAGGCAAGCGGTTCTTCTGATCGGCGGCTACGCGCTTTACCTCACCTGGGGAGCCTGGTTCGCGGTTGTTCTACTCGCTTCCACGGTGATGAATTTCCTGCTGGGAAAATGGCTTCAGCGAAAGGCCGCCGCGCTCATTCTGGCGATCGGCATTCTATTGAACCTGGCGCTGCTCGGCAGCTTCAAGTACCTTCCAGAAGTCGCGGTCAATCTTCCGCTATCCTCGTTGCAAAAGTTCTCGCATCTCGCCCTGCCATTGGGGATCTCGTTCTGGACCTTTCAAGCGATGAGTTACCTGTTTGACCTCTACCGCGGCGAGGAACTCGACCCGTCGTTCTTCGAATTTGCGCTGTACATGGTTTTCTTCCCGGTCGCGATCTCGGGACCGATCTGCCGCTTGCCCGAAATGCTTCCGCAGTTTCGCTCCGAGGAAATCACACCTTGGCACGACATCGGACGCGGGTTCAGTCGCATCGCAACAGGCGTGCTCATGATGCAATTGGCGCAATTGCTGGGGCAGGGAATTCTGTCGGGCGATGGGATCAACTCTGGCTTCGATCACGTCACTCACTGGAGCGGCACGGACGTCTGGTGTCTGGCGTTGGGATACGGATTGCAGCTTTTCCTGGATTTCGCCGGATACTCGCACATCGCCATCGGCGCTGCCAGGGCCCTCGGGTTTACGTTGCCCGAAAACTTCGCCCGTCCATTTCAATCCACCAGTCCGTCGATCTTCTGGACGCGCTGGCACATGTCGCTATCGTTCTGGATTCGTGATTACGTTTTCCTCTCACTGGCAGTAATACGCCGAGACGTGTGGTGGCGAAATCTCGCTTTAGTAGTTTCGATGGTCCTGTTCGGATTGTGGCATAAAGCAAGCGTGCTCTTCGTGCTCTGGGGTTGCTATCACGGAGTGCTCCTCGTCTTACATCGTCAGGTACAGCAGTTGCAACGCAAGTTCGACTGGACGCCTCCCGCAACCCTCTGGACGGCGGTCTCTTGGGTTGCAACGATCATACTCATCAGTTTGGGATGGATATTCTTTCGCGCGAATTCTTTGGTCGAGGCGCGGCAGATGCTGTCCTCAGTGCTGTCGCCGGCGAGCTACTTTTCACGCTTTCTCAGCGGAAGTCTTTATGCCCTGGTGGCGGTTCTGGCGGCGGGATACGTGATTGTGCTGTTGATGATCGAGGCGCTTGATTGCTACACGACTGAGTCGAAAGCTGCCCATGCCCGCTTCGGTTCAGAGATGATAGCCTTCATCGCCCGCAATCGCTGGTTTTGGATCCCGCCTCTATACGTATTGGCATTGCTTCTCGTCGTAATCGTGACCCACACCCGCGGCGCTGATGCGGCTCAGTTCATGTATCGGAATTTTTAAGCGCAGCAAATCGGAGAATCTGAAATGGCTATTAGAGCGGCGTGCCGTCGGGTGCAAAAACGGGGAACCCATCCCACGGTCGAGACATTCGCAACTGCTCCGCTGCCGCCGCGCGGTTGTAGTCGAAGAGGAAGAGTCCAAAGTTGTAACGCAGGATCCGGTCGTCCGGCTTTCTTCTGATTGCCCATTGATATTCAGAGACTGTCGCGTCCGGGCTTTCGTCGGGAGCACCCTCCTTGATCGTCAATTTCAAGACCTGATCCGAGTGGTTGAGCTGATTTGTGAATGGAGGCTTTTGTAATCGCTCCAGCATCTCACGGGTAATCCTGAGGCGATCATGACTGGTGAAGGCCAGCAGTTGCTCGCATTCCGCTTGCGAAGGCACATCAGAAAGAACATCGCCGCTCTGTAGAGATGGGGTTTGCGCCGTCTCCTTTGGCAGTTTGCTCGCGATCTGCCGGAACATGGCCCGCGCCAGAAGGTAGTTGCCTTCAGGAGTCATATGGACGTGCTCATAGACGAGTTCGCTGCCGACGATCCCGTTTGGGCTCTCCTTGGCAAAAATCTCGTCGGCGTCCACCAGTTCTGCGCCTGAAGACGAAGAGGCTGCCGAGCGATTGATGTCATTAATCTTGCTGTCGGCGCGAAACCGAAGGGTATCGAGGTCGCGGGCGCGAGAGAAATGTTCACGGGCCGCGCGATAGTCTCCTAGCATCCACAGGCAGCGCGCAATGCGGAACTCGAGCTCAGCGTACTGGTCGTCAATCTTCGTCGCGGAGAGATACGTATTCAATGCTTCCGCGTACAACATGCCGTTTTCCAAGTCGGAGCCTTGTTGGACCAGCGCCGACCAGGAACGCAAAGCATCTTGTCCCAAATCCTCGCGGTGCAAGGATGCGAACGGGGCACAGTCTTTCAGATTCGTGGCTATCGTGGCGACAACTATCCTGGCACCCGAGCTGCGAGCGATGGCGATCGTGTCACGCAGATTGTTTTCGAAGTTCTCATAGACATGCTTCATGAGCGGCGAACGGGCTGGGACTTGCTTGTCAAGAAACATTTCCATCCCGCCCCATTCCCGCTTTTGCGTCCCCACCTTGGTGAGCAGCTGGCCAATGCGGGTCGAGCGAAAGAAGATACTGGTGCGGATGACGGGGAGGCTCATGCCGGAGGACGTAAGCGCAGTCCCGGGACCATAGGGTCCGACGACTTCATTGTTGCCTGAATAGATGATGAACAGGTCGGGGTGCTCGTTCGCCAACCCCTTGGCGATCGGCAGCAGGACGTGGGAGTTGATGGCGACGCTGCCCGTATTGACCACCTCGAACTTCATGGAAGGGAAGCGTTCCCGGAGCATCACCTCCAGGTACCGGCTGAATCCATAGGCGGGATCGGGGTCACCCATCGCCGCGGATTCTCCGAGTACAAAGATTCGGAAAGTTCCGCGCGATTTTTCGGCCGGAATCGCATACACCTGCGGTGTCTTTATCATGCCGGGAGGAAAAAATGGAGCGGGGAAAAATAGGTTGTAGCAAGAGGCCAGCCGGCCCTGCACCGTGCACGGGACGGTAAGGTCGGTCGGAAATCCAACGCCAAACAGACGCAGCGCTCCTTCCGCTAGGCCAAGTAACAGCACGGGAACGAAGATTGACGTAGCAATGCGCGGCGCCCAGAAGCGCCACCCATGAACTGGTTTTGCCAATTCAATTGATGTTGTCATTCTTTCCGAATCTAATGCCAGGTCCCCCAAAATCTGCGGCGGTCCCCGACGTCGGCCGTGACCGTCTCGGCTGACGAGACAGGGCTGGGTCGGATCTGATTTCGTGGGCCTAACCGCGTCCTCAAACCCGTCGTGATCCAGCCCTGCATTGTCCAAGGTAAGACGTTAAGCAGCTTGCGGTGGATAACGTCAGGCCGCGGGAAGCGAAATTCGAACGCCCACTGCGGCATCCATCACTCGTGGCGTAACTCGACTTGTTAAGGAAATTACGCCTTTTGTCCCTCGTTCACGGTCTTTGCGCTTTTTTTCGCGTGCGTGATCGTCTGAGCGGGAGCGCCCCGGCAGACTGCAGGTGCATGAGAATTGCCAAAACTAACGGCTCAACTCGGTTGTGCCGCTTGCGCCTCTGATTTCAGTTAGTTATGAGCCAGGCCAGAAACAGCTGTCCCGGCGAAAAACGATCGCCGATCGGGTCTTTCTCCCCACCAAAGGCGCGTTTTGCCCCTTTGCCCAGCTGCCGTCGGCGATTGGTGTGTCGTCTCACTCGACCACAACGTCCTCGCGAAAATTCCGACCACCTCCCCAGCACGCGCCCCCAATACAGTGCCGCCGCCAAACGAAGGCAACAGCCCCCAACATCAAGACCGCCTTCCGCTGAGAAGGTGCGTTCGGAACAGTGCCTTGTGAGCTACTTCTTTTTTATTGGCTGAATCGGCTTTTGGGCATTGGCACCGGAAACTGAACCATCGGTGTTGTGGGCGGCTCCGTGGCAGATCAGTGTGCACGTGTTAGTGCTACGGTTGTATGCGATCGGAGCGCCGTTATTTTCGCCGACTACGTTCACGTCAAAATTCACCAGTCGCACGCCAGTGATGCCCGGCGAGGTTGCGCCCATACCATGGGCGGTGTGGCACACCGAACAGCTAAAGCCGTACTGGGATACGTGCAGACTGTGCTGAGTGAAGCTCGTATTAGCAACAATCTGCGTCAGGTCATGACACTTCGCGCACATAGCATACGGCCCGGTGAAGGTCAGGTCAGGAGTGGGGAAAAGGTTCGTGACCGTTCCGCCCGGCACCACAGCCTGGCTGAATTGATAGTTGCGCTCGAGGATGTGCGAGTTGACCGATCCGTGGGGACCGTTCGGGCCGGTGCCGCCGAACTCGCGGTTGTCGTCGCTGTTATGGCAATCGCTGCAGAGGATGCGCGTTCCCATCGCACGGGCAGACGCCGTTCCATTCTGATTCAACTGGTTCAGCAGGACGCTGGGCTGCGGCAGGGGGCTGGTTCGATCGTGGGTCACAGGGTGGCTCGACGTAGCCGTGGAAGCGAATTCCGGAATGACGTTCAGCGGATCCGGCGCGGACACCGCGCGCCTCGGCGCGTACCCGTAAATGATCAGCCGCTGCTTGCCCGTGCTCGTGCCGTGGCAGCGCAGACAATTCTCAAACTGATTGATCGCCGGAGTAAGGACCGTGACGCCATCCAGCGCGCTGATCCCACTGACACCCGCCTGCGCAGGACGCAGCGCCGGCGGCGCCGTGAATTGCGTTGTCTGGTTGGAGGCGTGAGCGTTGTGGCAATCGACGCACGTGGCATGGCGGTTGGTGTTCAACACCACCGCCTCAGCAGCGTCGTGAAAATTATTCCCCGACGGCAAGGGATGGCCGGTCTTCGCCACCTCGGCCATAACATTCAGTGGCACGGGCGACAAGTACGTGCCCCCGTTGTGACAAGTTATGCAATCCTGCGTAACCGGATCATTCCCCGGCGCCGCAGGTGTAGCCGGTCGCAACAGGCGAGCTGGCGCAACCGAGTCGTGCGACCGGTGACAGGACGTGCACGCATTCACTCCGACCGTTGGATAAGAACCGATGTGACCATCCGGTGAAACCTGGTTGGTAGCAGTCTGATGAATGCTTCCCGTAAACCCTGCCAAAGGATTGATCTGTCCCTGCACCACCCGGTTCGGATCGTGACAAGCCAGACACATGTGCGCGTTCGAGCTGTCCCGAACCAGAAAATTCTGCGCGATCCTGTCGGTCCCCTGCACGTGGGGGTCGTGACAACTGGTGCACTCGATATTGCCGGTCACCAGCTTCACGGCACCAGTAGGATCGGCGGTCTTGCCCTGCGAGACCAACGACGCCACGAGGTTGGAGGCGTCTTTCATGGGAAGCACCAGACTGAAGGGGTGTGAACCGGTCAACGAGGTCCCGAAAGAATCGACGCTATTCAACGACCCGACGGTAGGGAGCTGACCATACGCCGCCGACTGTCCCACTCCCACTGTGCCATCATGGCAACTCAGGCAGAGACTGCTGGTGATTCCGAGCGTCGGCTTGGTGTTGCCTTGCTCGTGATACGTCGTGCTGGTGTAGGTCGTGTAGGTTTGCGCAGACAACTTCTGGTTCCACAGTGGCGTGATGCCTCCCAATCCGCTATGGGGAGCGTGACAGAAAGCGCAACCCAGAGTCCCCTGGGAATAGACTGACGCTCCACTCGCCGCCGTCAGGTTATGCATGCCCAGCACATCGGCGTTCACCTGAGCCGAGGCGAAAGCATGCGCCAGCAGCATCATCGTGCCAGCCAGCGACAGGATCTTCCTCACTGCTTCCTCCCCTCCGCCGGTTGCGCGATGCCGTAATAGTGGAAGACCTCGACGCGCCGGTTAAAGGAATCCACAACGTAGATGCGATCCTGCGTGTCGATTTGCAGTCCGGTAGGCAGTTGAAACTCCCCGTTCCCCGTGCCACGCTGGCCAAAGTAATAGAGCAAGCGTCCCTCGCGGTCGAAGACCTGCACAATGCCCCACTGTCCGTCGACGACATAGAGATGCCCTTCGGAGTCAAAGCCAATCCCCTTAGGACGGAAAATCCATCCCACCCCGTCTCCAGCCTTGCCAATCGCGTAGCGGAACGCCCCCGACCGGTCAAGCACCTGCACGCGGAAATTCATGGCGTCGACCACCACCAGGTCCGAGCCATTCAGCCGCAGTTCGGTAGGAAAGTTGAACTCGCCATCTCCCGTACCCGTCTTTCCAATAGTCTGGAGCACGCTGCCCTGCATATCCATCATGAAGATCTTGTTGCGCAGCGTGTCAGTGACATAGATATGTTGTGCTGCGGAATCGACCGCGATTCCGGTGGGACGCTTGAAGTATCCCTCGCCACCTTTCAGGCTGCCGAGGGCGCGCCGGTACTTGCCGTTAGCATCGAACACGAACACCTTGCCAGTCTGCGAATCGGTGACATAGACGTTGTCCTGTGCGTCGACCGCGACGCACTGCGGTGCGAGCATCGGATCCTTCCCGGCATCGCGGCGAGTAATGAACTTATATTTCTGCTGCGCAAAATCGAAGATGTGAACCCCGGCCGCGCCCACGTCGCTGACAATGATGCGCCCATGCGAGTCGGTGACCACGCTGTACGGACTCACCAGATAGTGGAAATCCGGCTGTCCCGCGATCACGTCCACCACCCGAGTCCAGAAACTGCGCTTGGGTTTGACCTCGCGCTCCAGGCTGAAGCTGCGCTCAAAAGAAAGTTTGCGGCCGCCGTCGAGCAGCAGATCCGGAGGCAGCGGGCTGAGCGTCTCCTTGGAACGCTTGGAAGCCGGTGCGGGCGCAGCCAGCAGAATGGCCAGCCCGGCAACCGCCAGTCCGGAGAAAAATCCTGATTTGCACAAAACCGATTTGCCCCGCACTGACTTGCCTCGCATGCTTAGAAGAAGTCGAACCATCTGGTCATCCCGACAAAATACGTCGTGCTGTTGACAGGCGCGCCGATTGCACTGATGCCTTGCGTGAACCGAGAATATCCGGCCTGCAGCCCGATCCTTCTGAGATGGTACTGCAACTGGGCGTTGAAGATCTCGGTGTTGTTGTGCGAGGTGGTGGCGGCGATGGTATCGCTGATCCCGCGACTGAACGTTCCCGAAATTGACATCCGCTTCACTGGGGTCACCGCGAGCCCTCCGCCGTAGCTGGATCCGTTGAATAGGATGACATCGGTCAGGCCGGGCGTCGGCGTCGGCGTGATCAGCCCCCCAGCCCCCAGCAGCGAGACTCCGCTGGATTGAGAAAAGAAACCGTTGACTGCCAGCCTTCGCATACTCAGCGAAGAGGAATAACTCTCGCTGTGCGTGCTGTTGCCCTGATCCTGCGTCAATCCGCTGTGCGTTCCGCTGAACGCCGATGCCCATTGTATGCCGCCCGGCAAACGGCGGCCCACGTCAGCTCTGTAACTGTAGTAGGAAGTTGTATAAGTAATCAGCAGCGTCTGCACGTTCTGCGCGTAGCTAAACTGGCCCGACGTCGACCAGCGTCCGACACGGTGATAGAAGTTCACGTTGCCGATGAATCCCAGGGCGTTGGTGCCCTGGCCGTTGGAACTGTCGACCACCGAAGCGGAAAAAGTGAACAAGTTCCAGAGCTTCTTGCCATAGATCACGGTGCCACTCAGATACTCGCCCGTGTAGCTCTGCCCGAAGTAGTGTTGTTCGTAGTATGTGGCCGTCGCCGAGGCCGAGAGGAAGTTCGTAAAGTTATACATCGCTCCGCCACCCAGTGTGGACGAATAGGACCCAGATCCCAGATTCAGTCCGGGCGGCACTGTTCCGTTGCTGCCGAGATTCTGCGCCACGTAGCCGGTCAGATTGTCGGTGTAGGTCTGGCTGACATTCAAGCTCAGCTTCTGCGTAGGGTGAAAACTGGCGTTCGCCGTTTCCGTGCTGTCCGTGTAGCTGGAGGTATCCGAGGTGGGCGCGTTCTGCCCCTGGTTCGACAGATAATCGCTCGTGGCTGACGCCCGGTTGTAAGTGGCATAAAACGACCCATGCAGCGGCAGGCTGTGTTGTGCTCCGAAACCAAAATCGTGACCGCTAGATTCGTCCGCGGATACTGATGCTTGCTCGCCCGTTAGGAACTGAGGAAATTTCGAGTCCAGGCTGTTGTGATTGAAATAACCGTTGAGCCGGAAGCCCGCTATTTCGTAGTTCGAGTGCATGTTGAACAACCGCGTGCTGGAATCGCTCTCCTGGTCGGTGCCATAGATCGTGCCGTGGCCGCTTCCTTGCGAATACCCCACCGACAGCGTTGGCCAGTCGGGATGCAATACGCTCCAGTTGATCCCAAAGCCTTTCCCCGTACCGTGAGTCGTGAAGTTCGGTTGTCCGGCCAAACCGAATGTGCCGGTACTGTTAGCGTCGTAGTGGTAACTGACCGCGCCAGGAAAATTGCTGCCCGTGAAGAAATTCGCCGATGCATCGACCCCGCTGGCGCCGGTGATGGATTGATAGTCAGAATCAGCCCGCGACTGGTTGTAGTAGGGATGCGCCGTGAACGAAATGAAATTGGTATTGTAGTAGGAGCCCGAGACGTTACCGTCGACTCCGAAGTTCAAGCCATGGTCGGAGGGGATTGCATCGCCATAGTCGCCCTGGTACCCGAAGGTGAACAAGGCGCCAGCGTTCAGCTTCGTATTCTCGCCGACTGAAAGCTGCTGCGGTTGGGCGGCCGCTAGTTGAATCAGCAGCAGAACCGGCAGCGCGATGATGAGATTCGCGACCTTCATGGACCCGCTATCCTTTCCCGCCAGAGGCTCAGAAACCCAAAGACCTTGACCTCTAGAATGCACAACGATTGCCAAAGGTCCCGACCCCGGAAGACCAATATGAGATGGAAAACAAGGGTGTTATCGCGACGAAAAACGTCAGATATTGGTCGATTGCGGCATATCACCCGCTGGGCGAGTTGAAAGACTCAATAGTAAGGTAGCGAGGCAAAACAGCCGCCCCCGGCTGCCCAAGCGGGCGAAGCCCCGCTAAGCTATCGAGTGGCAAGGATGGACAAACGAAACCCCACGAACTGCGTTCGCCTGGACAGCCGGCGGCGGTGTCCGACGCTAAGAGCTAGCTCACCTCGATCTTCGCCTTGGCGCGCAGTTGCTTGGCTAGGCCGGAACGCAGCTTCTCGTACTTGCTTTTCTGCAAGTCCACCTTCAGATCGGACTCCACTTCTTTCAAGCTCTGCTTCTTGGCCGGGGTGTGAGCATTCAGGCGGACGATCGTGTACGCCGACTCAATCTGGATCAATCCACTGACTTGTCCCGGTTGCATGGCCGAGAAGGCTTTGACAATCTGGGGCGGGAGCTTGTCGAGTGCGATGACCTTGTGGTCGCCCATGTTGACCCGGAAATCATCCTCCGAGATCTTTTCGGCGAGCAGGCCGAACTCCTGATAGCTATTGGTCGCCTTAGCCTGGCGCAAGGCATCTTCGGCGTGTTTCTGGGCTTCCTGGGCCTGGCCCGCGGTTGGCTTCAGCGGCGGCACTATAGAAATACTTTGAAAGCTGAACGACTCCGGCTGTGTGTAGCGCGCCGGGTTCTTGTCATAATAGGCCTTCACCTCGGCCCGCGACACCGCGGACTTGTCTTCCACGTCGCTCTTCAGCAATTGCTCGATCAACAGCGAACGCTGTATCTGCTTGCGCAATTGCTGCTCCGAGCCATGCATTTCGGTTTGCAGGTATTGCTGGTACTCGTCGGGACTCTTGAACTGCTTGCGAAAATCAGCCTCCGCGCGATTGAGCTTCTCCGGTGGAACAGTAAGCTTGCGCCGCACTGCTTCCTGGTACACCAGTTCTTCGAAAATGATCATTTCCAGCGCGCCCTGCCGAATGGCCGCTTCCTGGGCCTTAGGGAATCCATTGTGCTGTTGGGCATAGGGGAAAATGGCGTACATCTCACGCAGCAGGTCGCGATCAGTGAGCACGGCACCGTTCACGCGAGCTACCGCCTTGTCGCTCACCTGAGGTGCCGATATTTGTTGGGCCGACACCTGAGCGGCGGTCGTGTTCGCGATGGCCGTCGGGGCATGGGAGGCAACTTGGGCCGACCCGGTCGAGAGCGCTACGAGAAGCAATGCGCAGATGGGGAGTTGGTACTTCATAATTCCTCGCTTGCTGAATTCTATCCAAGACTGAAGTCAAAAAAAAAGGGGAGAGAATTTCTCTCCCCCGTTTATACCACTGCTATTTCTATTGGAATACCGTCGGGATGTTGTTGGTATTGTTGGCTTCGTTCGACTCGCCAAAGTGGCACTGACGGCAGAACTGCGTCGTGGAAGGCGCATTCGCGTTGGTGGCGTTGTTGATGCCGGGGTTGTAGGGGCCGTTCACGAAGAAGTAGGTGGCATAGTACTTGCCGCCGCCATCGTTCGCGATCGGGCTCGCTTTGCTGGACGTGTACACAGTCATCACGTGCTGGTTGTGACACGTGGTGCAGAGCACGTAGGGCTTTCCGCCGGCTGTAACGGCGAAGGGCTGCGACCAAGTTCCAGGTGCTAATGCCGGGTAACCATAGTTGGCTACGAACGTGGCATATGGGGTGCCTGGGGTCACCGACATTTTGGTGCCATCAAAGACCAAGCCGCTGCCGGTGCTGATGGTGGCAAGCTGACCCACCGGGTGATCGTTGGTGTAAGCGCCGGTGCCGATGCTCGTGCCGTCACTTCCGAGCAGGGTCGGAATCGGCTTGCTGCCGTACCATGCTGGCAGAAGGCCAATGAGTTGTTCGTACGACTGATTTCTCATCATGTTGCTCGGCGTGACGTTGCCGTCGTGGCAGCTCAGGCAGAGCAGAATACCGCCAACTTCCTGGCTCCCGCTGGCGATGCTGCTGGGCAGAAGCTCCGTGTATTTCCCAGAATCACCGAATGCGATCGTCTTGCCATACAGTGGGCTGGCGTCCTGGCCCCACAATGCATAGGCGCCGGCATCGGCACCGCCGCCGTGACCGGAACCGAACGAGCCGCTATGTGGAGCATGGCAGCCCGCGCAACCGCGGCCACCATTGTTGTGGGCGCCGAGGACGTCAATTGGTGACGAGTAATTCTGCGCCATCATAAACCCTGCGAATGCGAAAACCAGCATTACTACTAACATTGCTCTTTTCATAAAATCAAGACCTCCATGGTCTGTACATCGTGTTTCGAATTCTCAGAGGCTTAGGCCTTGGGCTGCATTCGTGCCTGGGCACTCTCTGCAACCGCCCCTCGGCCCCTGCAAGTGCAACTGGCTATCCAAAGCCAAGGTGCGCCGCCGTTTACGAGAGAGTCCATGTAAGTCACTGATTATAAATACTAAATCCGTCCAGTCCGGTCAAACCCCCAATTTAGGCGGGGTACGGAAGTGGGGGAAAAGAAACAGTTGGCAAATGGCGGTTGGTCAAATGCCCCAGTCGGCACGTTACTTGCAGTTACTCGAGGAAAATGTTGCGAAATACAGCAGTTGGCTTGGGGAGAGGAACAACTCGGCATTGGCTGGAGCGATCCCTCATTCATTGGCCCGCGACACCCTTCATTGCTGAAGCTTTCAACAACTCCTAGCGGCTTTGTGGAGCTTGGGTTGTGGCAGCAGGGGGCGCGATCGGCGTCACCTCTTCTTGTGCCGCTCCTGCTTTCCTTTCGCGCTGCTCTTCCCGTTCCTTTTGTATCTTCTCGGCTTCGGCGTCGGTGACGTAACGAAACTGCTGCACGCGTCCTGGGTAAATCTCCGAGGTGAAGACGCGATTGTTCTTGTCCGCGGCGATGCCGACCAATCCCTGGAACTGCCCGGGGAGCAGGCCGTGGCCACCAAGCGCGATGAGAAGTTGGGCTTCCTGGTTGAATACTTGAATACGGTCCTGCATGCCATCGGCGACCCAGATATGCCCGTCCCCATCGATCGCCACTCCCTTGGGACGCGCGAAGTCTCCCGGGCCATCGCCGTTTTTCCCGAATGTGCTGATGAATTTGCCGTCGGCGTCGAAGATCTCAATGCGGTTGTTCAGAGTATCGCAGACGTAGAGATTGCCTTCCGCATCGACCGCCAATCCGGTTGGTTTGGCGAAATCTCCGAGGGTGGTGAGTTCATGCTTGTGTCCGGTGGTACCCATCTTGCGTTTCAGTTTGAGCGTGTCGGCGTCGTACACCAGCACCTGATCGAGTTCGATATCGGACACATAGAGCAGGCGGTTCTCACGATCGATGGCCAGCCCGCTCGGCTCGACCAATCCGTCGGTGATAACGTCTTCTGCCACGTGGGCGGCATTGAATACCAGAATGTGACGCAAGCCGGGATCGGAAACGAAGAGGCGATCACCGTCGTCCATCGCTAATCCAATGATGCGCGCGAAGTGGGCGTTCGTTTTGTTCTTGATCAGTTCAACCTCGCGGGTCTCGGTGTTGAAGATGAAAATGGCGCCAACCTTCGCATCCGCCACATATAAGTTGTTCTTGGAATCGACGGCGATGCCGTACGGCTCGCCGAGTTGCCACAGAACCTTGCCACCTTCGCTCTGGGGTTGTGCGCCCGCAAGGCGGTCCATCCATTTCGCCTTCTGGGTGTTGGTCCCAGCCTCGACCTGCGAGATTTTCTCGGCCGCATAGAACGCCTGGTACCGGATGCGCGCAATGGCAGGCGGATTCGGCCACACGATGTTGGAATAGTCGATGACGGGAATCTTCTTGGGCTCTTCCTTCTTGTTCTTCTTCTTGTCGGCGAATGCGGAACCCGGTGCAAGGAGAAGGAGCGTCAGACCGAGCATGAGACAAAACGCGAATCGGGCCTTGTGGTGGCGAATCAAGCTGGTTGTGACTTCAGACATATTCATGCTCCTCATACTCACTACCGTTTCGTCAGATCTTTGTGACAGGTGACACAGAAAGCCAAGTTGTTAGCCTGATCCTTGACCAGCAAATCGGGCTGCGCGGAAGCATGCGGCTGGTGGCATGACATGCAGTTGATCTTGGCGTGAATCTTGGTGACATCGGTCGGATCGGGCACATCGACCACCGGATGTCCCTCAATCGGGTGCCCGCGTCCATACCTCAGCGGAAGCACCACTGCCTTGTTCTTCTTGAAGTAATCCTCGGGCAGTTTCACTGTCCCATCGAAGATGGCGATCATGTGCTCGGCGTCGAGCTTCTTCGGCGCCGGAGAGTTTGGGCCATGGCATTCCAGGCACAGCGTATCGGTTTTCGCGGTCCGCAAGAGGTGCTCATTATTCCCGCCGTGAGGCTCATGGCACGTGGCGCATCCCTGTCCAAAAGCCGGTTGATGCAGATGCGCCTTCTTGAACTGCTCCGCCTGATCGGAATGGCAAGCCAGACAGGCGTTCACCGGGTCCGGCTGGAGAAAGCCGGGAGTCTTGCCCGCGTGCGGATTGTGGCAAGCGACGCATTCTCCCTGGGCCCCGGGATGCGGGACTTTGGCTTTGTCGATCTTCTCCACCTGCTCGCTGTGGCAGGTGACGCAGAGCGCTTTCGTGTCGGCATTGGTCAGGACGACTTTGCCGTCCTTCGCGGGCGCGTGGCAGGTATCGCAGCTCTTCTCGGCAAACGGAGGATGCGTGAACTTGGCCATCAGCTTGGGCAGCGCCGACTGGTGCGGATCGTGGCACTGCGTGCAAGTGGCCGTCGCGAAAGGCTGTCCCTGGTGGGCCTTGATCAGCGCGGCGTCCTTGACGTCATGGCAACCGATGCAGAGCGCGGGGACGGCCTTATTCAGGTGGTTGTCGAATTCCTGCTTGCCTTTTTCGCCGACCTTGTGGGTCGTGTGGCAAGAGTCGCATCCCATGTCTAGAGCGGCGTGACGGCTACCCTTCTCGGGGACGTTCGTTCCCTGAGTGTGGCAAGTGAGGCAGAGGTTGTCCTTTTTATCGCCGGAAGTGGCTTTCAGCAACTGATACTTGTTGTCGGAGGTATGCGGATCGTGACACTTGATGCAGTCGCGGACGGCTGGCGGATGGATCGTCCCTTTCAGTGTCGCGGCATCTTTATCGGCGTGGCAGGTGATGCAGAGGGACTGCGGAGTCGTCGTGATGAGCTTGACGCGGGTTACATCCTTGTTGACCCGCACTTCATGGCAGCTCAGGCAGCCCATTGCGATGGCGGAATGGACAAACTTGCCTTTCGACTTGTCCCCATGGCATTCCAGGCACTTGGCCGCGTCGATGTTCTTGTCTAGGGGAACAGGGTGAACGGCGGCAGTGGCTCGCGAAAGGAGCAGCGCGATCAGAGCAAACAAGATCAGAGCAAAAGGAATAAGAGGGCGGTCGCGATGATTCGCGACCTTTTTATGAAACCACATTCGATGGGGGAGCTGTCTCAAACGGCCTCCGGAGGGTGCGTGTGCACGACAGTCACCGTATCACAGAAGAACTGTTGAGGGTTGCAACGTGCGCGCAACTGACTGAACAAAAGCAGGTTAAGAAACATGGCGATCGGTCCAGGAAAGTGGTCGCTACAATTATGAGCTGCGGATGGGCCTTCTGCCACAGCCTCGTCGGTGAAATGCCCCAAACGGGACGCCGCAGATTGCCTCAAAACCACTTCGCGCACACCCATCACAGGGGTGAGTGAGAGTCGTCACCAACCGGTTGTGACGTGTGAAATCCCCGCCGCACTGGGTTGGAATGCGCGATTTAGCCCAAACCGGCGGTCGATGTCATCGCAATCCTGTCCGCTAAGTTACGCTAAATGTGTTGGTTACACGCTATGGCTTATGTGGCTTGGAACTTGCACTTAAAGCTGGAGAGTGGGGGGAGGATTTGGCCTTAGATTTTCGTGCAGTCGGCCACAAAACGTGGCGCACCATCGCTTCCATCCAGACCGGCGTGGTTCTCTTAATTCTGGTGGTGACCCTTGCGGCGGTCGGAACGGTCGTGCTGCAGCGTCCGGCCACCGAGTCCGACGAGATGCAGAGCGCCTACTCCCCCCAAAGAGCAGAACCGCTCAGTCACTCCAGGGTTCATCAGGTGGGTCCGCGGCAAAGCAATTCAAATGATCGAAACACGGAGATCAACGGTGCTTTCTCAAGTTCGCCGCCGCGCAGTCGGCAGGGGGCAGCAGCTAGCGAAAGTGAACGTAGATGCATGGAATGGGATGATGGGCCGACTCTCAACAAGGTGGAGCGGCAAGCTGGAAGCCGACGCCGTTGCGTGTCAATACCGCATGGCTAAGGACCAGCAGGCTAGCAGGCACCCCTTGCCGGAACACAAAGCCGAGTCGACGCCAGGCACCAGCAATAGGCTGATCTCGTCGACAAGTCCCGCTTGGAGAAAAGCACCATTGATGTGTCCGCCTCCTTCGAGCAGTAACCTGCGAATTCCAAAATGTTCCCGAAGCAGGTTCACGGCTTGGACAAGGTCTACGGAGGACTCTCCGGACACGACGTATGAGATGTTTTTTTCGCGAAGCATCGCGAGATAGGCCGTGGGGGCTAGCTCACTCACGACACAAATGAGGTGGTCGCCATCCAGATCGCCGCTTGGCCAACGGAGTTTGCCGAGCGTATCGACCGAAATGGCATACGAGTCGGATCGGCGAGCGACATAAACCGGTTGAGGTCCTGCAGGTGTCTTCGAAGGTGACACGAAAGGTTCATCTTCTGCGAAGTGCTGCTGCATGGTTGTACGTCCGCAGATCCATGCGTCACCATCGAGCTTTGCAGCAACTGCTTCGGACTCTCCCTTAAGCATCACTTGTTGGAGAGCTTTGCCGTCGATCTTGCCGTCCACTGAGGAAACCATGTGGCAAATGACGTAGGGCCTTATCGCGCTCATGATGCTGCCTGTGCACGCTGCTGTTCGCGCCATCGAGCGGGCGGAATTCCTTCCCAAGTGCGGAAAGCGCGAACGAAGGAGTTGGCGTCCTCGTAACCAAGAAGGTAGGCAGCTTCGTTCAACTCGAGGACGGAGTTATTGAGATAGTGGTGAGCAAGCTGGTGACGAGCTTCTTCTAAGACACGCTGGAAGCTTAAGCCTTCGTCTTGCAAGCGCCGCTGCAGAGTACGGGAACTGATATGTAGCGCGTCGGCGATGTCCTCGATGGTCGGACGTCGCCCGGTGAGTTTCTCCTGTATCGCTATGCAGACGCGTTCGACAAAGTTCTCGTCGCCGTTCTCCAGCTTTAGCTCTTCCTCGAACTGCGGCGCCAACATTGCCAAAAGTTCGGCATTCCGCGTGACGAACGGTCTCTGGGCGTCGGCGGCGCGAAACACGATAGCGTTTCTGGGTGCCCCGCAGATGACGGGACAGCCCAAGTGGCGCTCAATGGCCTTTACGTGCTCCCGGGGTTGTACGAACTCTACGCGAAGCGGTGACAGCCGTGTGCCTGTGCCGTGACGGGCGATCGAGAGCACCCAAGCGAAGCAGCATTCATCCAATACCGGCGGCTCGACTTCATCTGCGAGAAGCCAGTGGAACTGGATGCTCCACTCCTCGGCGTCCTTTTCCTGCAGGATTTCTTCGGGGCAAGTGAGCTGTTTATAGCGAGCCATTTGATCTGTGGCGGCCCCGAAGTTCTCTGACGAGAGAGCTGCGACACCGATCGGGTGGAATCGTTCAGTTCTATTTTCTGTGCCGAGCAGGAGACCGATCGCCGGATTTGTGCTGACTTCGCCAATCGCCCGCCAGAGTGCGAATAGCTCCTTTGTCGAAAATTGCTACCAGAGAAGCGCAGGTGCTTATTCATTGTTTCACTCAGACTTAAGCTATCTCGCGATGAAGCGGCCGCAGAAAGCTGTTTTCGCTGCCACAAATGAGCCTGCAATCTGCAATCGGCTGCCATAAGAAATCCATGCCTCTTGGAAGATCAGCTTTTCGGCGGCCTCAATCAACTTCTGCTGTGCGCTCAAAAGTACGTCGGCATTGTGCCGGCGCTCCTTCCAATGTTTGTACATCCCACGCTCTAGCACTTCTCCGTGGATCCAAAACAACAGCGCTAACCCCTCGAGAATCCGTCGATCAGATCCATCACTTCTAAGGGCAAGCTTAGGATTACTTGTCATCTCTTTCACGAATTTGTGAAAATCGTCCCAACTCACGTTCTCTCGTGCGGAGTTCTATTTTCTTGGTCGACTTTAGCGCTGGAGAAACCATGCGCACAAATTATCACGATTTCACGCGGTTTGTGGGCTCACTCCCATGCTCCCACACGGTTTATGGTGCAGCATCATGCAGGAACAAAATCTCAGCCGATTGCTCCAGAGGCAGAGTTCACAACCTGCTCCGAGTGAGGAGCGAAAGCCGGGTACACGAAGAAAAAGCGCCGATTGCCCGCAGGGATCCGCACTTCGGATGGAAAGCACTGTGCTAACGCGCTGAACGAGAGTGGCCGACGCAGTGACCGAAGACGGATCGTTCACTGACGCAAACAGATAGCTATTAGAAACCGTGATGGCAGGCCCCGTGGACAAACTTGAAATCCGAATACCTAAGGGGACGATGTTCTCAAAAGAACTTGGCCGCGAGTTGCGGCATCCAAGCCGCGACCTCAGTCGTCGCACCAAGTATTACGGTCGCGTTGAAGACTTGAGGCACTTTGGCCGGAATTCAATTCTTTACTCTGGCCACAGATGGAACGGGAACCATAAATTGGAGATCGTAGGCACAGGCATGATGACGCTGCCCGAAATCGCCTCTGAAATAAACAACGTGTTCGATGTGGATCCGAGGTCAGCTGAAATTATGCGCATTGCTCTTGCGGTAGATGTTCAGGGTTATCCGGTGGAGTGGTTTCAGCGACGTGCACGAGTGAGCCACAAGCGATATACCTCGGAATATGGCCGATTCGTTTCAGAACACGCACAGGTTCAGACCTTGTATTTCGGCAAGAGACCAAACATTTTCCGTATATATGACAAGACCGAAGAACAGCGGGTCGATTACCGGCGTCTGATTCGTAAAGCAAAAACAGAGGAACAGATTCCAACCTTTCAGGCGCGATACGGACATCCAGAAAACGAAATTCTCACCCGAGTGGAGCGCCAGTATGGAGGCGGACGAGTTCCAAAGCAGATTGCTACTCTGGAGAAGTTGCAAGAGAATGCTCTTTGTTTCAATCCTTTCGAATCCTTGCAGTTCCTGACGAGCACGATTTCTGAAGAATCTGTAAACCAGCTGAACGGTGAAGCGTTCGTAAAGGGCCAGGGCTTTCTGAGGCTGATGGAACGGTTTGGATACCAGGGAGCAAGACGGCTCCTGGACCAAAAGACCTGCCGAAATACAGGACGTTTGTTGGCTCAAATCAGCAATTCCATTTCACTTGATCCCGCCTGCGTCGCTCCCGATCTGTATGAACTTTTTCGTGAGGGGATCTGCAAACAACTGGGGACGCCAATGAGGTGCTTATGAATCATGTCCCACCGTCGATCTGGACCGATGATCCCGAGAAGGCGAAGGCCGAAGGCCGGAAGATACGTCCCTCAAGGCCGTACACGTTTCTGCTGGGAGACGGTTATCCGGTCGCAGAGGCGCCGGCATGGCTCCTCGAAGTGATCACTGAAAAGAAACCTACTTGAAAGACTCCACGGTTCACCATACTGGACCGCGACGAAGTGCTGATGGCGACGCGCAGGACTCGAAATAGTCCATGAGAACGAGACGCCCTTCTGTGGTAAACAGCCGAGTTGGTCGCAGACGCCAGCAATCGCCAGTTCAGCGGCATCGTGCCCGGCAATGATGTTCGCAGCGAGCGTGTGCCTATCATGCACAGCGACCGGCTGGAACCTGATCTTCTCCAGGAATGACTTGCTCAGAAGCAGTCGATCGAGCACTTCAGGTTTGAGAGGCATAGCGTGGTGCTCCGGCAATTTTCGCTCATCTCGCGTGCCCGAATGGGTGGCAACGAGCACAATTCGAGCACAAATTCGAAGGGCACCCTCTGGCGGGGTGCCCTAAGTTATTGATTCGTTGGTTGCGGGGGGTGGATTTGAACCACCGACCTTTGGGTTATGAGCCCAAGCGGTCAATCTAACTTGTTATTGATTCGACGACTCTTACACCCCTCGACACTCGATTTCGACCCTATTCGGGGTCGATTCTTTGCCCAAGTTTTGCCCAAGTTTTGGATCGTGAGGATTCGTCAATTCCCAGTCGCGAGCGCCGATTGCTGATGACATAACGACTGTCGGCACCGTCACAGGCACAGCGGATGGAGATCACTTGTGAGATTACTGGATCGGGACACCGCAATGATCAGAATTGTCGTCTCGGACAGATCAGAAGCACAAAACACAAATCGTTCATTGAGTACTGATCAGATTCTGGCCACGTGAAGTACTGGCTTTCATTTGGCCAACATCTTCTTCCGCAGGAAATCGCGCGCAACTTCCTTCACATCGCGATGCAGCCTGTCAACTGCATAATTCAACTGCTGCATTTCCTGATCCGAAATCCTTCCTGCCAAACCCGCAAGAGCCTGCACAACTTCTGGATGTTGCTGCAATGCCACCTCGCGAACCACGGGCACCGCCTCGTACGGCGGAAAATAGTGCCGGTCGTCTTCGAGAACAAAGAAATCCAGAGCGGAGATCAGCCCATCGGTGGCATTGCCCGCGGCAAGATCAATCTGATGATCGCGAAGCGCTCTTGCTAGCAACCCCAGATCCATCACGCGTGGCTGGGCTGCAAAATGCAGGCCATAGGCCGCAGCCAAACCTCTATATCCGTCAGGACGTTCCATGAATTCGTAGCCGAAGGCAGCACGCCATTGCGGCGCATACGCGGCGGCCTGCGACAGTGTTCTGATGTTCAGGCGGCGTGCATCGTCACCCCGAATCTCCATGGCAAAAGTATCGTTGAAGCCGAAGCTTGGTCCCAGCGTCAACCCAAAGCGCTTTTGGTATTCGTCCTTCACCCGCCGATAAACCTCAGCCCTGCCTCCTTCGGGTTTTTGTTTCAGGATTGCACTCAGGGCGGTGCCGGTGTATTCCGGGTAAATGTCGATGCGCCCGACCAACATGGCCTGATGGCAGATATATGTTCCAGCAAGATAAAAACGCCGCTCCACCTTGAGACTTGTCTGAGCTTCGATCTGCTGCGCCAGGAGTTCGCCCAGAATCAAGGACTCGGTGAAGTTCTTGGAGCCGATCACAATGTGATCAGAGTGTGCGGGCGAGCAGGAGGACAGAAGGGTAGCCACAACCAGAATCGACAAGAGGGAACTCCAACATCGCAACCCGGGGCCCGGCGACCTCCCGCCAAACCGCCAAGAACGCTGCGCCCTGCGACACCGATAGTGTCGATCACGCTTCACCGGTAATTCTTCATACTTCGTTCTCCGTTCGCTGCCATGCTGCACTTTCACTGTGGTCGCAGACGCCGCTCTAGCCATCCCAAGCTGAGATCCGCTGACAACGCCAGAATTGCGGCGGGAACCGCCCCCGCCAGAATAAGTTGATTGTTCACCATAGCCAGACCCCGGAAGATGAACTCTCCCAAGCCTCCCGCTCCGATGGCCGCAGCAATGGTTGCGAGTCCCACCGAGATTACAACCGCGACCCGCACGCCGGAAAGAATGACACTGAGAGCCAGCGGCAATTCGACACGTAACAAAAGCTGGCGATCAGTCATTCCCATGCCTCGACCCGCTTCGACCACTGCCGGATCGACGCCGCGGATGCCCGTATAGGTGTTGCGAATCACGGGCAGCAGCGCATAGAGAGTCAGAGCCAAGATCGCCAAACGCTCGACTCGTTCACCCAACCAGGGCACCGGCAGCAGGAATCCGAATAGCGCCAGGCTCGGAATCGTCTGAATGATGTTCGCAACCGCTAACACCGGCTTATTCCACTGGGGCCAGCGCGCGATCATAATGCCCACGGGTATGCCCACCAGCACTGCAAGCAGGGTGGAAACTCCCACCAGCCAGAGATGCTCCAAGGTAAGCTCCAAAACCTGTTCGCGGTTCTGAATGATGAAAGGAAGGAAATTCATGACGCGTCCCGATCTGCCGCCGATGCTGGCCCGACCCCAAAGGCTTTCACATATGCGGCCGCCCACGGGTCGTCAGAGCGCAAGAAATCCTGAGGAGGAAGAACCGTGACCAGCCTTCCTGCTTCCATCAGTGCGATGCGAGAGCCGAGTCGCAACGCTTCGCGCAGGTCATGAGTGACAAAGACTACCGTCTTGCTCAGTTGTTGCTGCAGGGCGAGGAATTCACGCTGGAGTTCGTCGCGGGTAAGTGGATCGAGCGCACCGAAAGGCTCGTCCATTAGAAGAATAGCCGGGTCGGCCGCCAGCGCCCGAGCCACGCCAACTCGTTGCCGCTGCCCTCCGGAAAGCTCTCGCGGATATCGCGAAGCCATTTGTACTTCGAGGCCGACGATCCGCAGCAACTCCTGCACTCGCTTGCGAATCCGCTCTTCCGGCCAGCCTTCAATCGTCGGGACGAGAGCGATGTTCCGCTCCACGGTGAAATGGGGGAATAAACCCACATCTTGAATGACATATCCGATGCTTCGGCGCAGACGAATTACGTCACCCGTCGCCTGGCCGTTCACCCGCACTTCTCCACTGCTGGGCGACAGCAGGCGGTTTACTAGCTTCAGGGTCGTCGTTTTCCCCGAACCGCTGCGGCCGAGCAGCACCAGCGTTTTTCCGCGCCGCACCTCCAGATTCAACCCCGAAAGCACTTGCTGGCCTGTGGGTAGCGTGTAGGAGACATCACAAAACTCGATGGCGAGATCGTTGGCCGCAGTTGATTCCATGTCCG
>CABECZ010000556.1_pt1 | contig 25152 bp, 18 predicted proteins | sample 3422621 | NCBI WGS metagenome assembly CABECZ01 (sample SAMEA5534328, study PRJEB31848) | metagenome | biome: tundra; feature: field; material: soil | place: USA | collected 2013-05 | depth 0.15 m | reverse complement strand
TACTCCGCCTTGGCTTCTTTCAGGATGGGGATGTCGGAGTCGGCGTCTTTCCAGAGGACGAAGAAGTCCTGGTAGGCACTCTTCGCTTTGGCAGTGTCGCCGGAGAGGGCGTAGGCGCGGGCGAGTTGCAGGTGGGCGAGTGCACCAAGTACGAAGTTGAGAACAAGGCCAGGGTGATCAATTATCTTCTGAAACTCTTCGGCGGCCTCTTTGCCGTGCTTTTTCATGAAGAGTGCCTCGCCGCGAAGGTACACCGGATACATCGGTCCCAACTCGAATGGAGGGGCTTGGCCCAAGTCGAGTGGTGAAGTCATCTGGAGAAGCGCAATAGCCTTGTCAGGTTGCTTGCGATTCAGTTCCATCGCTGCCCGAATGGAGGGAAGCCAATAGCTCTGTGCCATCGTATTTAACGGCACATCGCGGTTTAGCTTATCAGCGAGCTGTTGTGCATGCACCAGGTCACCAGCGCGCGCCAGAGCCAACGCTGCGATGGCCTGAACATCGTAGGCCGAAGTTTGCGTCAATGCCGCCATCGCGTCCTGACGCGCATCGGTAGCGTTCCCGAGTTCGGCCTCACGCAAACCTGCATTGGCCTGCCACACGGCTGCCGGTCCCAGGAAGTCAGCCTGCCGCGCCGACTCTATGGCCCGATGCGAGAGCTCTCGTGCTTTACCAAGTCTCCCGTGGTACGCCTCTGTATCCGATTCCGACGAGAGTACTATGTCCTCACCCCCGGCTCTGCCCATCACCGCGGCAACTTGCTGCTGCATGCCAGCCTCGTCGCCGTGAAGAAATCCCAGCCAATATCGGCCCTGGTATAGGTTGGGCGCATCGATCTTGTGCGCAGCCGATTGATCTAGCGTGACCTTGGCGTCGTCCAACCGCCCGAGTGCGAGGTAAGCACTGACGAGATTGGAGTATGTATTGGTGTTACCGTCGTCGAGCTTCAGCGCGGTCAGGCTTTCCGAAACACTCGCGTCATATCTTCCAAGAACCAGGTAATTGCTGCCCAGGTCAACGTGCGGATGTGCATCTCTAGGGTAGGTCTGCGCCCAGACCTCATACACCTCATTGCCCTTTTGCAACTCCCCGGTCACGGCCAGGTAGTACATTGCCGTAATGGCGAGCTTTTCCCGCTCGCTTACCCGGTCTCGCAATTCATATGCTTTCTTTAGGTTGGCGATAGCTAGAGTGGTTTGGGAGAGGTTGCCATAACGAACGCCCAGCATGTAGTAAGCGCGTGCGAAATTAGGGTCGAGTTCGATGGCACGTTTGACGAAGGGAATGGATGCGGCATCGCCCTTCTCGCGGTATACAGCTATCGCTTGAGCGTAAGCTTTCAATGCCTCCAGCGAAGAGGTGGTAACGTCGTACGACTCGCCCTCACCCGCCTGCAGTCCTATCAGGTGTGTTTGGACTGAGGCCAGCGATTCACCCAGGCGCGTACGGATGGCAGTGGCCGCGGTGGTGAGCGCCTTGAGCACTCCTTCTTTGCTGGGGGCTTCCGCCTGCTCTTTGGCCAGATTGTCGCCGGTATTGCAGGCGACCGCATCGAGGCCGACGATGTATTGGCTGCCGAGGTTGGAGATGGATCCGCCGAGAACGGCTTTGCTGCCGGTGCGGAGGCAGAGTTCCCGGGCAACGTCCGCAGTGACATGTTCGGTGGGCGCGCGGCCCATCAGTTTCAGCGTCTCGCCGACTTTGCTGTCGGAAAGAATGTTGAGGAACGGAGACTGCTCTAGATCGACGGCGAGGGCCTGCTTGAGGGTGCCGTCGAAGACCGGGTCGCCGGTGGAGTTGGTGAAGTCGGCGAGGACGACAGTGTCTTTCTCGGTGAGGGGTGCAGCCTTCGTCACCGGCATCGCCGAACGCGAGCGCAAGTAGAGCGCTCCCCCGATGGCGGCAGCGAGAAGTATTACAGCGGCGGGAATCAGAACCTTCCAGAGTTTTCTGCCCGCGACAGGAGCTTCGGCAACCTTTTCGGCAACTTGCACTGCGCTCGATGACGAAGATGGAGCAAGCGCCGGGGAGGAACCGGATGCTGACGACGGCGGTTGGGCGAGCGGAGAGCCGGACTCCTGTACGACCGCCACTGACCCCGAACTGGCTGGTACGCCGTGCCGCGATTCCATCTCCCGTTTCAGCCGCTTCAAATCGGTCCGCATATCCGCGGCGTGCTGGTAGCGCATGTCCCGATCCTTCTCCAACGCCTTGTTGATGATCTCTTCCAGCTTGGGCGGAAGGTCGGGATTCAGCCGCACCGCGGGAACTGGGTCGCGTTCGAGAATCGCGTTGAAGATGACCGCGGAACTCTCGCCCCGGAAGGGCAATGCGCCGGTTGCCATCTCGTACAGCACAGCGCCGAAAGAGAACAAATCGCTGCGCGCATCCAGTTCTTTCGCCCGCGCCTGCTCCGGCGACATGTAGGAGACGGTGCCCAGCGCGGAACCCGGGCTGGTGAGGTGCTGTTCGTCAATCGTGCCGGTCATCGTGTTGGCGGCCGCAACTTTGCCCGACGCACTGGTCGCGGCAGTGACCTTTGCCAGCCCGAAATCCAGAACCTTGGCGTGCCCGCGCTTGGTCACGAAGATGTTCGCAGGCTTGATATCCCGGTGGACGATGCCGGCAGCGTGAGCGGCGTCGAGCGCGTCGGCGATGTCGATGGCGATGGGGAGAAGAACGTCCGTTTCCAGCGGACGCCCGGCGATGCGGTGCTTCAGCGTCAGCCCGTCCAGAAATTCCATGGCGATGAACGCTTCGCCGTGCTGTTCGTCAATTTCGTAGATGGTGCAGATGTTCGGATGGTTCAGAGCAGAGGCGGCCTGCGCTTCGCGTTGGAAGCGTGCCAGAGCTTGGGCATCTTTAGCAATCTCGTCAGGCAGGAACTTGAGGGCGACAAAGCGATGCAGCTTTACGTCCTCAGCCTTGTAGACAACGCCCATCCCGCCACCGCCGAGCTTTTCGACGATGCGGTAGTGCGAGATGGTCCGGCCGATCATCAGGGGCAAATCTTACGTGGGTGAAAGGTTCAAGTCAATCAAGGCGGTGGAGTGGGCGCGCGGTCGCTCCTCACGTTCCGAGATCAGGTTGCATTTGTAGAGGGACGTTCGAGAAGTCTGGACTTTTTCCGCAACCTGTGAAGCCGTGCTGCACTAATTTGCTGCGCTACAGGGGCGACAGTTCGTCTTCGTTCTCCTGCTTCTTCTCCCGAAAAATCTTCTTCTCCAGGAAACGTCGGGCCAAATCTCTGCCTCCGATACCGAATGCGATTGCCAAGCCCAGCATCAGGGCGCCGAAGGCAAGTCCGAAGGCGACCAGCATGGTGGTTTCTGCCAAACCCAGCTCTTCAAAAACGACAGACAATACGAAAACAACGATGATGCTGCGGACAGCGAGACTCAAGACCCGGGGTGAAGGCATATTCGCATTCACCGCAGCCAGCAGAGCAGCGCGGGAAAAGAAGCTGGCTGCCAGCAGTCCGAAAAACAGGATTAACAGCGCCACGAATAGACGCGGCAAGAAAAGAAAAAATCTTGCGACTTGCTCCTGCAGGCCCAGGATCCCAAGCACGCTCACACCCAACAGAATGAAGCCCAGCCAGGCCACCCAGAAGACAAACCGGCTCAACATTTCCGTCGCCGAAGGCAGCGCGGCCTTGCTGAGCAGTTGGGAGGCGCCGGCGTTTTCTGAAAGTTTGTCGAACTTGACGAGTCTGAGAAAGCTGCGCAGCACCACTTTTGCCACGTACGCGATCACCCAGCCCACCAGCGCCAGGATCATCATCACGATGACACGAGGAAGGAAGTGTGCGAAACTCCTGGCAATCTCGTGCAGCGCCTGACTTAGTTCGCCGATAATCATTTCCCGCATAGTTGGCCTCACTCTCTCGATTTCCACAGCTGCAGCAGATAAGGTTTCAATCGCTCAAACTCAAGGCATAAAGCTTCGATATTGTTCTCGACGTCGTCCGCGGAAGCGTTGCGATTCTCGATCACGAAGGTGAACGCTCTCCCGCGGAACAGCGGCGCCAGGGCCTGGATGATGTGATCCCGGCTGATCACAGATTTCCGATACGAGGCGGCAAACTCGTAAACCGTCCTGACCCACAATTCTGCGGGGTAGTGAAAGTCCTCTTCTCCCAGGTGGGCGATGCGCTGGAGTTCTGCCAGAGTGGAGGGGGAAAGAATCGACTGAAAGACGGACTCCAATTCGGCAACTCCGGTCGAGAACATCTCTCGCAATCGTTTCCGATTTACTCGCAGTGGTTCCACAAGCACTTCCTGGTCGGCTCCGGTAGTGGGGACCGGCTCGGAACCGGCCACGATACTCCAGACGGGAAAGTCCGGCTCCAAGGCTGAGAATAGAGCCCCGACGGTTTGCCGCAGCGCCGGCACCAGGTCAGCGCCGCGTCGCTCGATGTGAATCTTTTCTCCCAGGAAAGACTGGCAGACACGGTAATTTCCCGTGATCGCAGCCAGGGTGAAGCGGAGTTCGACGCCGGCCCCGTCGGTTCCATCAGTCCAGACATTTTGTCCAAGGAATTGAGTTCCGAGATGGCCGGAGAATCCGAACTCCGGCGAATACGCCTCACGGATTCTTAGCCCGTAAAGTGCGCGGGTCATGGGGTAGAGCAAATTCGTTATGAGCAGCCCTTCGAACTTATGTCGGCCATACGTGGGAGTCACAAGATCGAAGCTGTCGTGGTAAATCGGGCGTAGAAGCTTGGAGAGCCAGTCCGGTTTAATGTTCGCGGACTCGGGGGACATCACCACACAGGCCTTGGCGCGGAGCAGTTCGGCGGCAGCCAGAATCGTGCGGAACGCAACTTCGCTCGCCGGGCTGTTGGCATATTTCGTGCTTATTGAGTGCAAAGTGCGGAGCGCATACAGATTGGAGGCTGGGCGTGCGTCGTCGATAGAAACGCCCCTGACCAGATCGGGAGTGCCGTCACGCGACCCCCCATCGACATTAATGATCGCGGCACGCTCCCGGGGAAATCCGCGCAGGATGCCGCTCTGAATGGTATGGACGATCGACCCGACAGTTTTGGCGTTATTGTAAGTGGGCAAGCCCACCAGGATGTCTACTTCGCCGACGTTCATCAGTTGGCGAAGAAAATCATCTGTAAGAAAGCTCTCCTCTGCCAATTTCATCTCCGTTCGAAGTTACTCCCGCGCTCCCTGATCTGGGACGCGCGTCATGGGAACGTCTTTACTACCTGCATTCGCCTAGATTCGTCGCAGCCGAAACCAATAAAACTGATAGGGCCCCAGCGTTAGCAAATAAGGAAGGTCGCCCACCCGCGGAAACATATTCCTGCCAAACATCTCAATCGGAATACCCCCCTTGTACCGCCGCAGATCGAGTTCGACAGCTTGCGCGCTGCTTGAAAGATTGTTGACCACCAGGACCGCCTCGTTGCCCAGTCGCCGCACATAGGCCAGGATTCTGTGATTGGCAGGGTAGAGAAACTCAATCGATCCCCTGCCGAACACCGCGGTTGAGGTCCGCACCGTTATGATGCGTTGCATCCAATTGAGGAGCGAATGTTCGCTCGCTTTTTGCCGCAAGACGTTCACGGCCGGATAACCATACACAGGATCCTGAATCAGGGGGGCATACAGACGCTCCGGGGCTGCAGTAGAGAAGCCGCCGTTCGTCTCCCCGTTCCATTGCATCGGAGTCCGTACTCCATTGCGGTCGCCTAAATTGATGTTGTCGCCCATTCCAATTTCATCGCCGTAATAGATGATGGGAGTGCCGGGTAATGACATCAGCATTCCATTCATCAACTCTATCCGCCTGCGGTCATTGTCCAGCAAAGGAGCGAGCCGCCTCCGAATTCCGAGGTTCAGCCGCATCGTCTTGCTGGCCGCATACGTGTCATACATGTAGTCGCGTTCCAGGTCCGTTACCATTTCCAGCGTCAACTCGTCATGGTTGCGGAGGAACAGGGACCACTGGCATGAGGGCGGGATTTCCGGGGTCTGCTGCAGGATTTCCGTGATGGGCTTGCGGTCTTCCAACTTTAGCCCCATGAACATCCTGGGCATCAACGGAAAATGAAACGCCATATGGAGTTCATCTCCGTCGCCGAAATAGGGGCGAAGGTCCACGGGCCACTGATTGGCCTCCGCCAGAAGCACGCTGCCGGGAAAGTTTTCATCGAGTTTTCGCCGCAACTCCTTCAGGACATCGTGAGTCTCTGGCAAGTTCTCACAATTAGTGCCCTCCCGTTCCACCAGGTACGGCACCGCGTCGAGCCGGAAGGCGTCAACCCCCAGTTCAAGCCAGAACTTCATCACCTTCCACATCTGTTCCCGAACCGCAGGATTGTCGTAGTTGAGATCGGGTTGGTGACTGAAGAAGCGATGCCAATAGAAGGATTTTGACGTCGGGTCCCACGCCCAGTTGGACGTTTCTGTATCAAGAAAGATGATGCGAGCGCCCTTGTACCGGCTGTCGGTGTCGCTCCAGACATACCAATCGCGGCGTGGATTGTCCTGCGAACTTCGCGACTCTTGAAACCACGGGTGCTGATCCGATGTGTGATTCAACACTAATTCGATGATGACCCGGATTCCGCGATCGTGGGCCGCCCTCTGAAACTTCTGGAAATCCTCCAATGTTCCGTAGCTGGAATGAACCGCGTTGTAGTCCGAGATGTCGTAGCCATCGTCGCGCAGAGGCGAGGGGAAGAATGGCATGAGCCATATTGCGTTGATCCCCAGTTTCTGAAGGTAGTCGAGCTTCCCTTCCAGCCCTTGAAAATCACCGATGCCATCCCCATTGCTGTCGTGGAAAGTGCGGACGTGGACTTGGTAAATGATCGCGTCCTTGTACCAGAGCACATCCCGGTTTAGCGGCATTCTAGTGTCCTATTCATCGTGTTCATCGTGCGGGGAACGGCAACATCGTCATCCACAAGCAGGGCCCGTTCGAGGATTCTGCCTGCGGATTCTGCCTACCGATCATAAAGGTTGACCAAAGATCGAAGTCTCGCGCTCAACTCACCGCTTAATGCACCCGGACGATACCGCCATTTCCAGTTTCCGCTGACCGAGCCGGGAAGATTCATGCGCGCCGCGCTCCCCAGGCCCAGCACATCCTGCAAGGGAACAATCGCCACGTCCGCGACCGACGCCAGCAGGGCGCGGATCATGACCCAGTTGACCTCAGAATCGTCGTGGAAGTTGAGATAGGCGCGAGCGAAGTCGTGCTCCTTTCGAACATCTTCCGGAGTGCGAGTGCTGTCGCTGGCGCCGGAACTCGCCCACCACCCTAGAGTCGTGTCATTGTCGTGACCGCCGGTGTAGGCGGCCAGGTCGCGGCTGTAGTTGTGCGGACGGAACGACGGTCCCTGGGGATCGTTGCCGAAGGCGAACTGCAAAAGGCTCATGCCCGGCAGACCGAATTGCCGACGCAACTCCTCCACCGGCGGAGTAATGACGCCCAGGTTCTCCGCGACAATCGGCAGTTCGCCAAACGCGTTTTGCAGTGCCGACAGAAAATCTTCTCCTGGCCCTTTGACCCAGCGCCCGTGAATGGCAGTCGTTTCGCCAGCGGGAACCTCCCAGTACGATTCAAAGCCGCGAAAATGATCGAGGCGCACCATATCGAAAAGCGCGAGCGAGGCTCGGAAGCGCTCGATCCACCACTTGTATCCGGACGAAGCCAGCAAGTCCCAGCGGTAAATCGGATTCCCCCAAAGCTGTCCCGTGGCGCTGAAATAATCCGGTGGTACGCCGGAGACTACTGTGGGGCGACCCTGATCGTCGAGACAAAAAAAATCGGGATGAGCCCAGACGTCCGCGCTGTCATGCGCGACATAGATCGGCACGTCGCCCATGAAACGGATTTCGCGCTGTTGGCAATAGGCCTTAAGATGCTCCCACTGCCGGAAGAATTCGAATTGCCAATACTTGTAGGCCTTAAGTTCCGGCTCCAGTCTTCTTGACCATTCGCTCACGGCTTGCGGATCGCGCTTGCGAATCTGTGGATCCCATGAGGTCCACGCGATTCCTCGGTGTGCGTCTTTGCAGGCCATGAAGAGTGCATAATCATCGAGCCACGGACTGGCGCTTTCACAAAAGCGGTCGAAGGCGGCATGATCGGCGGGGGAACCATCGGCAAAGAAAACCTGGGCTGCCCGGCGTAAAGCCGCCATCTTGAATTCGATCACCGGTCCATAGTCGACGAAATCTTCGGGAAAGGGCGGAGCCGGAGCGAGGTCCGGGTCTGACTCCAGGTCTGACTCTTGGTCCGAATTCAGGTCTGATTCTTGGAGCAAGCCCTGATCGCGCAGACGCTCAAGGCTGAGCAACAGCGGGTTGCCGGCAAAAGCGGAGAAGCACTGGTACGGAGAATCGGCGTATCCCGTAGGATTTAGCGGCAGCACTTGCCACAACTTCTGTCCCGCGGCCGAGAGGAAGTCGGCAAACTCGTAGGCGGACGGACCGAGATCACCAATGCCCTGGCGGCCGGGCAGAGAAGTGAAGTGGAGCAGGATTCCACTACATCGCGGAAACTTCACTCCGTAACAATACGCAGGTCAGCGGCGTTAGGGCAAGGCGCGCACCATGCCTGAGATCGACGGCGATGACGAAAGATCGGCTCTATCAATGATCGGATCTATCAACGATCGGATCTATTGTGGATGGTGTGCGCCGGCGTCCCGCCAGTCCAGAATGACCTTACCGGCGTTGCCGGAGCGCATGACGGCGAATGCCTGCTCATGTTCCCGCCAGGAGAAGTGATGCGTAATGACGGGCGCGATATTGAGGCCGCTCTGTAGCATTACGGTCATCTTGTACCAGGTTTCGTACATCTCGCGGCCATAGATCCCTTTGACGGTCAGCATGTTGAAGATGATGTGATGCCAGTCGATCGACATCTCTCCCGCAGGTATGCCCAGCAGAGCGATTTTGCCCCCATGGCTCATGTTCGCGAGCATGTCTCGGAAGGCGGATGCGTTCCCTGACATTTCGAGACCTACATCGAATCCCTCGCGCATCCCGAGCTTCTTTTGGACTTCCTGAAGGCTTGTCTTTCGTGGATCGATGGCCATGGTGACGCCAACCTTCGCGGCCAGCTCCAGCCGATACGGGTTCACGTCGGTAATTACCACGTAGCGCGCTCCCGCGTGTTTGGCAACCGCAGCTCCCATGATTCCTATGGGCCCCGCGCCAGTAACGAGCACGTCTTCCCCAAGCACGGGAAAAGTAAGAGCGGTATGAACGGCGTTGCCGAACGGATCGAATATGGCGGCGATGTCAAGATCGATTCCGTCGCTGTGTTTCCAGATGTTCGACATCGGGAGCACGATGTATTCCGCAAACGCTCCGGAGCGGTTTACGCCGACGCCCTGGGTGTGAGCACAAAGGTGGCGCCGTCCGGCCAGGCAGTTGCGGCAGCGGCCGCACACCACGTGACCCTCGCCGCTGACCAGTTCTCCGACCCGGAAGTCGGCTACATTCGAGCCGAGCGCGACGATCTCGCCTACAAATTCGTGACCGATGACCATCGGGACCCGAATGGTGGATTGGGCCCAGTCATCCCATTCGTAGATATGAAGGTCGGTGCCGCAAATTCCGGTCCGAAGAATGCGGACTTTGACGTCATTGATGCCAAACTCCGGTTCGGGAACCTCTTCGAGCCAAAGGCCGCAACTCGGCTTACTTTTTACAAGAGCTTTCATTTTGACTTTCCGTTGGTTCGGCTGACTCGGCGTGAATTGTAACAGCTCTGGGCTACTACTGGCCTATTGCGGAAATATGCGAAGATGATTTCTTTAGGTGGATTAGCGGCGCAACGCAACGTGCAGGCGAACCGAGTATATAATCAGTGCTGTTTTCGAAGCCGGAAAGGAAATTCCGGCTCAAACACTTCCGATTCGATGGGAATGTAGATTGACATGAGGCCAGTCATGAAAAGGTTGGCCCAATTCCTCGTCATCCTTGCAGCCGTCCTTCATCGCAGTTCATAGCTCGGAACGAACCCGGAAAGGAGCCTCGCTTATGCTGGAGATTCAGACCAAGCACGTGGACCCCGACATTGTTGTCCTGGAAATCGCGGGAAGAATCACGCTCGGCAGGGAGTGCAAGCAACTGGAATGGGCCGTCGAAAGCCTCGTGGGTGAGGGACGGAAAAAAGTTATTTTCGACCTGGCCGGCGTAACCTTTGTTGACAGCACTGGGATTGGGATTATCGTGATGTCTGCCGGCAAAATGAAGAAGGCAGCAGGCGAGCTGCGAGTAGCGGGCGCCACCGCGCATGTGGAAGAAGTATTGAAGATGACAAACGTAGATCAGATTGTCGGACTACACCCCACGGCCGCGGCAGCGGCGGCAGGCTTCTGAAGTGCATACGGACTCCGCAACGCACCCGTGCCGGCTTACCCCCAGGACGGACTTCGCCCGAGTCACGGGCAAACCGACAACTGACACAGCTACGATTTCTTATCGGCGCCGGTCAAAGCTGCCCAAAATCCTCATCATCGGCGAATGAGCAAAAGTGAACATTTTTCGTGATCGCGATTCTGCCAGAATGTTACCGGTTGGGTTTTCGAAGATGAACACAGCACAACGCTGGGCTAGCGCTAGGGAGAAAACATATGGCGCACAACCACGGTAGTGAATATCAGATCAGAATTATCTGCGGGGACGGAACCGAGGAACTGAGCGGGTGGCTGAACGGCGAGGAGCAGGTTGCCCAGGCAATCGCTGCGCGCCACAGGCCAAAAGCCAAAGCTTGCTGGCTTCTGGAACGAAACGTTCTCTGTTCCAATTGCCTGGATAGGGGACAGAAAGTCATGGAATATCCCCTTGCGGACATCCCGTCTCCACGATACAGCCCACACGACTCCCGTTATCTGGTGCAAGTAGGGTCGAAGAGCCGGTACGAGCTTGAGGCAGTCATCTCTATTAGACATCAAGCTGCTTGAGGCAGTCACGCGCCGTATTCTGCGCGAGCGGCTATCCGGTTCGAGAGCATGATGGACTGCTCTCCGGTGTTATCCTGAAACACGGATCATGCCGCAGGCGCTGTAGCCTCCCATGTCCAATCCCATGCGTCCAATCCAATGACGTCCAATCCCGTGCCCTCCAATCCCGATAGGTCGGATCCAACAACGTCCAACGCGGGCACTCCGGAATCCACGCCAGCCAGTGAGCCGGCCGAATCAGTCCCGGCCGAATCATTCAAGGATATTTTTTCCGAGTACGAGCACAGTCATTCCCGCAAGCGCGAACCCGGCGCTCAGGGCCGCGAAGGAACGGTGATTGCCGTGACCGCCGACTCCATCGTCCTCGATATCGGATTCAAGACGGAAGGCGTTCTGCCCCTCTCGGCGTTCCCGGCGGACAAGCCGGCGAAGCCCGGCGACAAAGTGCAAGTCACCATCAAGGGGCGCGATCCGGAAGGCTACTACGAACTGACCCGCGGCAAGGTCGAGCGTCCCACCGACTGGGCGTCGCTGGAAAAAGCTTTCGTCGATAAGTCGACCATCATCGGCACCGTAACTGGCGTGGTCAAGGGCGGCTTGAGCGTGGATGTCGGAGTGCGGGCCTTCATGCCCGCGTCGCGCAGCGGAACCCGCGACGCCTCGGAACTCGAGAAGCTGGTCGAACAGGAAATCCGCTGCCGCATCATCAAGCTCGACGTGGCCGAAGAAGACGTGGTGGTCGATCGCCGCGCCATTGCGGAAGACGAAGAGCGCGCCGGCAAGGAGCGCCGCTTTTCGGAATTCAAAGAAGGCGACACGGTGCAAGGCGAGGTTCGCAGCCTCACCGATTACGGCGCGTTCGTCGATATCGGTGGCGCCGATGCCTTGCTTCATGTCGGAGAAATTTCATGGCGTCGCATCAACAAGCCCTCTGACGTACTCTCGGCGGGCCAGCGGATCGAAGCCGTCATCATCAAGATCGACGCGGACAGGCACCGCATTGCGATCGGCATGAAGCAGCTCCAGCCGCATCCGTGGGACGCCGTCGCCGAAAAATACAAGGCAGGAGAACGGGTGCGAGGCACGGTTACCCGCATCGCCGATTTCGGCGCATTTGTGGAAATCGAGCCAGGCATTGAAGGTCTGATTCATATTTCCGAAATGTCATGGGCCAAGAGAGTGAGAACTGCGGCGGACGTGGTTAAACCGGGCGAGACCGTGGAAGCCGTGATTCTAGGAGTGAACGCGGCAGAACGCCGTATCTCCCTCGGCCTGAAGCAGGCGCTGGGCGATCCCTGGGCCGGGGCGGCACAGAAATTTGCGCCGGGCACGGTGATCGAAGGGCCAGTGACCAGCTTGACGAAGTTCGGCGCCTTCGTGCAGCTCACCGAAGGTGTTGAGGGCATGATTCACGTCAGCGAAATCAGCGCGGAAAAACGCATCAATCACCCGCAAGAGGTGTTGAAAGCCGGGCAAATGGTCAAGGCCCAGGTGCTAGCGCTCGACACGGAAAAGAGGATCATTCGCCTGAGCATGAAACAGATGGTTCCCACCGGCCTCGATGAATATCTAGCCGAGCATAAAGAAGGAGACATCGTCACCGGCCGCATGGTCGAGGTTTCCGAAGGACGCGCACGCGTGGAACTTGGCGAAGGCGTACTGGCAACCTGCCGAATTTCCGAGGAGCGTCCAGCGCAGCCAACGCAGGGAGATAAGCGCGCTGAACCGGATTCGCCGTCATCGTCAAAACCTGATTTGTCGTCGCTCGGTTCCATGTTGCAGGCACGCTGGAAGAGCGGCGCGGCCGCCGACGAGACTAAGCCGGAAGCCTTGCGGGCAGGGCAGATCCGCAAGTTTCGGATCGCCAAGCTCGACCCCGAGACAAAGAAAATTGAATTGGAATTAGACTAATCCCGACCTGCTCCCGGTTTTCCCATAGAGACGCGCCTTGCCGCCTCTCCGCAGACTGGGCAACAATGAGAAAAGCGTCGTTCCTAACGACTAACGACTAACCTCAGCGTTTCTCCCGGAGAAGACCATGTCCCAGCCCTTGATCCTCGTCGCCACACCATGCTTTGGTGGCATGGTTTCGCAAAATTACATGTTATCGGTGATACGGCTCATGAGCTACGCGAAATCTGCTGCCTTCGACGTGTCGCTATCGATGCTGGGTTATGATGCCCTGATCTCACGAGCGCGCAGCACCCTGGCCGCCGCCTTCTTGGATAATCCCGCCGCCACCCATCTGCTGTTCGTCGATGCCGATATCAGCTTCGAACCGCAACAGGTGGAGCGGCTGCTGCGGTTCGGTAAGGACTTTTCCGGGGCGCTGTACCCGCTCAAGTCGATCGATTGGGATTTCATTCCGCAACGCTGTGTCGAGCGCGGCGAGAGCGTACAACAGGCTGCCCTGTCCTATGTCGGAACCTTTTGCCCCGAAGCGGAGCGTAAGCAGGAAGGCGATTTTGTCACGGGAATTTATGCCGGCGGCGGTTTTCAGCTGATCCGCCGCAGCGCGTTGGAGCAAATGATTGCCGCTTATCCCGAAACTCATTTCAGCCGCGTGCATAGCCTGCCCATATCCGGCGCGCGGCGCGAGGCGGTGCAGAGTTCAAATCTCTTTGCGCTTTTCGACTGCATCATAGACCCCGAGACCGGCGCCTATCTAAGCGAGGATTATTCGTTTTGTCTGCGTTGGCGGCGCATCGGCGGCGAGATCTGGATTGATGCCGCGAGCAAACTAACCCACTCCGGTCCCTACGAATTCGTCGGCGACCACGCCTCGCGCTTCTATGGAGTGAAGCCGGGAGCGCGATAAGACTTTGCCGGTGGAGAGCCGGGCATCCCCGCCCGGCCGCTGGGCTGCCTGCGGACGGGCGAGACGCCCGTCGCTCCATCGTATGACGCGTACAACCTCCAGTGGGCGTGCGGTCTTTTGGATCTATTGCGCACTCGTACTTCCGAATTAAGATAATCGTCATGCAAAACGCAACGCCGGCGGCCATTGCGGTGCTTGTGTTGGAGCTCACACCGGCAGCCGTGTTTGGACTTGCCGGGGAGCGGGTTGGCCAGGCATGCGCCCGCTGGCCTTCAACACTACGAACCGCCTTACCGGCGCTCTGCGCGCTGCCTTACGTTCTGCTTTCCTGTTCGCAACAGATGTTTTCATGGAAATGGTGCGCTCTCTACGCGGCGCTGCCCGTGGCCATCGCGTGGCTCCTGGGGCAGGCCGCCATCGCCGATCCCGAACAACGCGGCAATTGGCGGGACGCGATCATTCTCCTAACCCTGGGGCTGGCGGTTGATTTGCGCTGGTTCGAGCTGGCATGGCCGAGCGGACTTGCGGGCTGGGGGAAACTGCTCCTCGTTGATGCGGGGCTGTATGGATTCGTCGCGATCCGGCGGCTCCGCGGGACCGGCTTTGACTTTCACCTTCGCTGGAGCGATTGGAAAACTGGCCTGCGGGAACTGGCTTTCCTAACGCCATTAGTTGTGGGGCTGGGGCTGGCGCTGGGCTTTCTCCATCCCCATGGCAACGCGCCGCACTTCTCGATGATTCCAACGTGGATCTATATCTTCATTTTCGTTGCGGTTCCCGAAGAACTTTTCTTTCGCGCGTGGGTGCAAAATCTGCTAGAGCGGCGGGTGGGACGCCGAGCGGCGCTCGGGATTACCGCGGTCTTGTTCGGGCTCTCACATTTCAACAAACGATCGGCGCACTTCAACTGGCGCTACGTTTTGCTGGCAAGCGTCGCCGGAATTTTCTACGGCCGGGCATGGCGCGAACAACGGCGAGTGCCGGCCTCGGCGATCACCCACGCCAGCGTGGACGCCATCTGGTCGTTCTGGTTTTAGCAAGGGACCGGAGGCGTGGAGGGACGGGCGTCTCGCGAGCCTGCCGCCGAAGCCCCGAGCGAAGCCGAGGGGGCAGCCGAAGGGTCCAGCCGGGCGGGGCGCCCGGCTCTCCACTGCGGAGGCAGTCCGAAAATGTGAAAGTATAGAGATAGGCAAATGGCGGTTGATTCGAAAACTCTTCCCGCGGTTCCCACTGCCCTTCGCCGGTATTTCGTCTGGGCCCAGATCATCGTCGCGTTTCTGTTCTTGGAGTTTGCGATTTGGGCGCCGACGCCGGAGATCCGGAACCGCTGGGCCGCCATCGCGGCCATCACCATTCTGATCCTCGCCCTGGCAGACGTGCTGCTTGACCGTTCGTCGCGGTCGTCTCTCCATCGCCTCGGCCTCGGATTGCCGAAAATGTTCGGCGCCAGCGTGGTGCTGGGGAGCGGTTTGGCAACGATTGTTTGCATGGTGGTTCTGGTGAACTGGGCGGGCGGCGAAATTCCCGCCAACCCGACTTGGTTTCCGAATTTGCAGTCGGCATGGGGATACATCATCTGGGCCATGCTTCAGGAATTCCTGCTGCAATCGTTTTTCTTCAACCGCTGTGAAGAGCTGTATGGAAGCGAGCCTGCGGTTTGGATGGCGTCCACGCTTTTTGCCGCCGCCCACCTGCCCAATCCCGTCCTCACTACCGTGGCCCTCATCGGCTCCCTTTTCTTCTGCGAAATGTTCCGCCGCTACCGCAGCATCTATGCTCTCGGGATTGTCCACGCGATGCTGGGACTTACTCTTGCCATCCTCATGCCCGACAGCCTGCTGCACCACATGCGCGTGGGGATTGGATATCTGCGGTACCGGTGAGTGCGCAGCGATCCGGCAGGCCCAAGCCATCAAACACTCGTGCGGTGACTAAGTCGACGGCCGGCAAATAAGGCGCAAGCAAACCGTCGTTGGTCGCTAGTCGTTGGTCGTTCGTCGTTCGCGATTCGCAGCAGACTGTTTAGCTGCTCGCCAAACGACCAACGACTAACGACCGCCGACGTTTTTCCCCGAAAACTCACAAAACTCTACAGTTCAGAGTGGGCCGGAGCGCTATGATCCCAGTAAGACAGCACCTAATGCGCGCGATTCTATGAGGGGTTCCAGTCTTCACTTTCTGGTGATCAAGGTGATCCGGCAAGAGAGTTCCAGCCCGGCCCGCTGAAAACAAATTCCCAAGTGAGACTACGAGCCCGCCGCGAATCCGCCAAGGTGTGCCAATGTGAGCCGCAGATACTTGTAGGGATTTACCGGAACGTCGTTGATGCGGACTTCGTAGTGAAGGTGCGGCCCTGTAGAGCGACCGCTTAAGCCGACGTAGCCGATGGTATCGCCGCGGTGGATGGATTGTCCGGCGGTGACGCCGAAGCTGGAAAGGTGGCCGTAGCGGGTCGAAATGCCGTGCCCGTGGTCGACGATGACAGCGCGTCCGTAGCCGCCCAGGTAGTCGGCGAAGGTAACCATGCCGTCCGCGGGAGCAATCACGGCCGAGCCGACATTGGCGGAGATATCGACACCGGAGTGGAACGCGCCTTCTCCGTTAAACGGATCAATGCGCTCGCCGAACGAGCCGGTGATCTGGCCTTCGACCGGCCAAAGGTTCGGAGCCGAATTGGCGCGAATCCAGTCCGCCGTGGTCGAGTTCTTCGTGAGCCCGAGCGAGATGCCAACGCTGGCAGCGCCGCTCAGCGCGGTGTGCTTCAGCGCGTAAAGCTGGTCCAGCGACGAGTGCACCTGCGCCTCTTGAATCTGCTCAGTCGAGGCAGCCACCATCGCCGGATTGGACTTGAGGCCGTACAGCGCGGAAACCTCGCTCGCCAGCGATCCCAGAGAAGCCACCTGAATGTCACGTTCCTTGGCGACCTGTTCCAGACGCGAATAGCGGTCCTTGAGCTGGGCCTGCTCGGTACGGAGCTGGTTAAAGTGGGCAACTTTCTGCAGCATCCGGGTATAAGAACTGGCGATTCCCGTGAGGCAGAGCGCGCCGATCGCCAACCCCGCCACAAGAACATACAGATAATGGACGGGAATGGAGATCTTGCGAAGCTGTCCGCCTTCGTCGCGGGCTACGAAAAATATGTAGAAACGTTTACGCAATATGGCTTCCGGATAATAAATTTTGCTTCGGAATCCTGCCGGAGCGGAACGGTCATGCTCGGGCTCGGAATCCTGATTCCACCAGCCGCGTCAGGAGCAGGCTGGCCCTTGCCAAAACTACGGAACCAGGCAAGCCGAAATCCAATTTCGCTGCAACTGACTCACGTTGCAGTAGTTGGCTCGGCAAAGTATGTGTACGGCGAATTAAAAGGTAACAAACCTGATTCCCCCTGTCAACCTCACTGCGACCTTTTGGAAGGTTACCAAGGCACCGTAATGGGCGGTGCCCATCCGGACAGATTACCCGAGGTGCAATTCCCGAGCTTTGTTGATCGCCGTTGGGTGTCGGGGCTGGGTGTCGAGGTATAGTGAGGGGCATGCCACTTAGCGAAAAGAAACTGATTAGCCAAATCCGCCGAATGGCCCGCGCCCGCGGAAGCCAGTCAGTGCGAACCGGCATCGGCGATGACTGCGCCGTCCTGCGCGTTCCTCCGGGAAACGACCTGCTGGTGACCACCGACTTCACCATCGAAAAGGTGCATTTCCGCCGGGATTGGCACGGTCCCGAGCTCGTGGGGCAGCGCTGCCTAACGCGCGGGCTGAGCGACATCGCGGCGATGGGCGGCAAGCCGCAAGCGGCATTTTTGTCGCTGGCCGTCCCGAGCGACCTCCCGCAGAAGTGGGTGGACCGCTTTCTCAAGGGACTCCTGGATCTGGCGGAAGAATTCAAGGTTCCGCTGGCCGGTGGCGACACGGCAGAGTCGGCAGGCGGGGGCGGTATTCAAGCCGACATCGTGGTGGTGGGCTCGGTACCCAAGGGAAAAGCGGTGCTGCGGTCGGGGGCGAAGCCTGGCGAGCGGATCTATGTGACCGGGGAGCTGGGCGGCTCCGCGGCGGCTCTGGCGCTGCTGGTGGAATCAAAGCCCGTGGACGCCGAGTATTTTCGCCACTTTCGTCCCCGAGCGCGGGTTGCCGTGGGCCAGAGGCTGCGCCGGCGCGGAGCGGCTTCGGCCATGATCGATTTGAGTGACGGCCTTTCCACCGACCTCGAACACATCTGCCAGGAAAGCCACGTGGGCGCGGAAATCGAGGCGGAGGCGATTCCGCGGGCGCAGGTTGGGGTGGGGGAAAGGCGGGTCGCGCTCGAATTCGCCTTGCACGGCGGCGACGACTACGAACTGCTGTTCACCTCCGCCTCGACCATACCCTCGCAGGTTGCGGGAGTTCGAGTGACGCGGATCGGCCGGACCACGCGATCCGCAGGAATGCGCCTGATCGGGGAGGATGGGAAGCAGCAACCGCTCCAGGCCGGAGGATGGGAGCACTTCAAAGGCAATTTGTGATTGGTAATCTCGCAATTTTGTCATTCGGTAATTTCAGGTTCGTATCAGGGTATCGCTTTTAGCGATACCGTCAGTCTTCGAAATCAGACACCCCTTCAGGGGCTGCCCATCCGACATCCGAATTCTTCCCCAACCAACTGGTGGAGAGCCGGGCGCCCCCGGCTGGCCGCCGAACCGCGGGACGGGCGCGACGCCCGTCGCTCCACCGTATAACCACGCCGCAGGTGACTTTCGTTACCTGCCCGTGGTGACGGCGAGGGGCTAGAGTAGGCCCATGCGAAAACTATCTTTACTCCTGGCGTTCAGTGTAGTGATCTTGCTTCCAGCTTTCGGGCAGGGGCAGTCGGCGGCTCGCAAAATCGACAATGATTTCGTGCAACAGCAGTTTGGCAACCAGTTCACTCTGGTGCCCGAGGTTGGGGCCGCGTTCGGCGATCTGGACGGCGACGGTGTGGAAGACGTGGCCATTGCCGCCCGCTGCAAGAATCCGATGATGGATCAAGCCGAGCACAACTACACGGTGATAGATCCCTACAACAGTTTTTTTGGCTATGGCGACCCCAAGATGACGACCACGTTCAGCGAGGGCGTTCCGGAGCGGCGGGGTCTGGTGGTGCTCATCATTCATGGCGCGGGGAAGGATGGCTGGCGCTCGGCAACTCCGAAAGCGAAGTTCGTGATTGTGAATTTACCGTATCGGACGATCTCCATTAAAAAAATGAAGACGCGAAAGAAAATGATCGAAGCGATATACATTGAAGAAGCGAGCGGCACTGGCGATACCTCCGCCCTGTTCTTCGATGGCAAAAAGTTCCGTTACGTGCCCATGGGCGGAGATATGGAGTAGGCGCAAAACTCCAGCGTCCTGAGCTGCAAGCCTGTTCGTCTTTTCGCTACTTCTTTCAGCACCCTCAAAACAAAAGGCCGCTCGATTCGAGCGACCCTTTTGTATTTCTTAAGCGTTGTATTTCTTAAGAGCGAAGAGCCAACAGCCGGGCCTAGTCTCCCGCCACCGGCTCGCCGACTTCTTCCCTCTCTTTCGCGGCGACGTTCCCATTTGCCGGAGCGATTGCCGAAGTGATCGCGCCTAGCGGAATGAATCCGCCTTCATTCGACGTGGCCGGCTTCTCTTTCAGGACAACTTCCCGATAGAGTTGCGCCATGCGTGCGTCGTAGGCCGCGTCGTTCTTGACCTTGCTGTTCTCGGCCTTGCTGTCGCGGGCTCGCTTCTTTTCTTCGCGCGCCGTCTTGGCAATGCCCAGCTTGTCGAGATCGCGCTGCACTTCGTGGGTGACGATCTCTTCCCGCAGATAGAGCGCGTGCTTCTCGTCTTCCATCTTGACTTTCTTTCCGCCCGCGAAGATCTCGTGACGTCCGTGCTCTTCGTACCACTTGGTGAGCGTAGACGTCATGTGCATCTTTTCGATGATGTTGCGCCAGCCCACACCCGTGTTGTAAGCGCAAAAGCTGATCTCGCCTTCCTGCGTGGCATAAGGAATGATGCACTGCTCGGTGCGCCGGAAGTCGTAGTTGAACAGATCCTGGAACCACATCCCGGCGATAAACAGGAAGTTCCACCGGTCCTGCCGCCGCTTCATCACGTCGTCAATCGTCCGGTCCGGACCGACCTTGCCGTAGTTCTTGCCTGTAGCGTTGAAGTTCTTGTCGAACTTTTTGAGCAGGTCCGTCATCTTGAAGTGGGTAGGCGATTGGAACGAATCGTAGTTCTTCATCAGACAAAGCGCCATCCCAAACACAGTCCAGAATTTGCTGCGCGCCGCATCGTTCACCTTGGCAATATCTTTAGCCAGCTGATCGCCCTTCAGAAACGCGGTAACCGGCACCGCTTCCTTAGTCTCCTTATCGATCATCAAAGCCATCCCCGTCCCACAATTCGGATGACATCCGCAGGAGAGTTGGCCCCAATCGTTGTTTTGATCCTGGGAGTGCATTACGTCGGCCCAGTCGGAGAAGGTGCTCATGAAACTGATGGGGAACCAGTCGCGGGCGGGTTCGCCGAAGCCGGTTTGATTCTTTACGTCGTGCGCTAAGTGCGCGAGTGTGTAACGCTGCGCTTCGCGGCGTTCGTCGGTGATGGCTTCGTCCCGGCCGGTGAATGAAACCGGTTGGAAGCTGAGGAAGCCGATCTTCTTCGGATTGTCGAGCGCGAACTGAATGATGCGTCCGACCTGCTCGTTGTTGATGCCGTTGATGATGGTGATCACGGGCACAATTTCGCAGCCGGCGCGATGCAGGTTGTCGATCGCCTTCAGCTTCACGTCGAACAGGTTGCCGACGGCGCGATGATCGTTGGCGGCGTTGCCGATGCCGTCAAACTGCAGGTAGGCGTAACGCATGCCCGCTTCCACCGCTTGTTCGCAGAACTCAAAACTCTTGGCGAATTCAATTCCGTTGGTTGCGGCTTGAACGCTGTTGTATCCAACTTTGCGCGCATAACGAACCGCGTCGAGGAAGTAGGGCGACAGCGTAGGCTCGCCACCGGAGAACTGCACCGACATCTGCCGCCGCGGCTTAACGGTGATCGCGTTGTCCAGCACGGTCTTGATTTCTTCCCAGGTCAGTTCGTGGACGTAGCCGACCTGGTTCGCGTCCATAAAACACGGATCGCACATCATGTTGCAGCGGTTGGTGAGATCGACGGTGAGCACGGCGCCGCGTCCATACTTCACGGTGGACGAACCGTGGTGATGCAGCTTTTCGTCGGCATGGGCGCGGATGTCGCGGCCGGGGAAAACGTCTTCGAGGTGTTGCGAGAATTCCGTGTCAATCGACATCAAGTCTTCGAAGTGTCCGTGCTTGACGCAGTCCTTGACCATCCAGATCTTGCCGTCGCGTTCGATGATCTGGGCCTTGATCTCGCCGACTTTTTCGTTCATCAGAACGTCCACCGGCAGGTGGCCGTCGAGAATCTGCTGGCGAATTTCGGGGACGCACTTGGGACAAAGCGAATCGGTCGAGCGCGGCCATCCCAGCGGCGGCTTCGACTTTTCCCAGGACTTGAGCAGGGGCTTGTCGGACCACTTCGGAGTCGGCGCCACATTTGGAGACACGCGGTTGAAGCGTTCAAAGACGGCCCATGCGCCGGTGGCGGCAACCGTCACGGCCTTCTCAACATATTTAATCGGCTTGTGCATTCTGCTCTCGCTTTCCTCAACTCGGGAGTTAGAACTGTCCCCTGGTTCCGCGTACGACCCGCGTACGTTCCGCGTACGGGAACCTGCAAATAGACGTGTCCACGAAAAAACCTGGAAGTTTCGATACGTGGAGTTGGTCACGTTGAGGTTATTGAGTCCGGGACATTTAGGCACGCAGAAGGCAATGAAGGGGAGAAAATCGGGGTTAAGCGGGGAATTGGGGGATTTTATGGGGTTAAGTTATTGAAAAAGCAGGGACGTGCTGCAGCCTCATGAGCAAGGAATCGACGCCGCCCTAACCTGGGCCAAGCGCCAGATCGCCCGCCGAGAGGACATAGGTAGTGTGCTTATCGAGCTTGATATTGAAACGCTTAGAAGTTAGGGTGACGGCTCCGTCAGGATTGCGCATGGACTCTACATTCTTCATCAGAACGCGATGTTTGGAAATGTCTGACGCCGGCGCGGGGCCCGGGTCAGAGCCTGAAAATGGCGGTGAAGTCGGGTTTCTCATGCCGGGGTAGGCGCCACCAGTCCGAAGTTTCGGGCTGTTTCCAGCGTCCGGTAGCCCAGACGCCTGATCCGCCGGCGTCGCCACGGGGTAATACCAAGCCGTCAAGTAAACCTTGATGGGGGCTGTCCCTTTGGCCCACTGCGCGGAGTCCATGCGAATGGCGAGGCGGGATGGGTCAGTTGCAGACTTCGCCACGGACTCGGTAACTTCTCCCGAGAAGATGGCGTCCTGCGGAACTACGACGCCACCGACCAGGGTGGCGAACGCAAGTTTGGCCTGGACCTTGGTTCCGACAGGGGTTTTGCCGGCAGCCACGGTTTGCCGCATGTTCACAGGAAACTCGAGCCCTGCCGGCAAACTGCGCGCCGCAGGCGTCGCTTGACTGAGCAACACTTGACTGAGCAACACGGCGGAGCCCAGAACGACCGTTAACACCGCGTCTCCCACCACGACCGTTTTGCTGAACATCTGTGCGCACCCTCTGCCGTTTGACGGACCGGCCACCGCTTTAGAGCGCGAAAAACATTCCTTAGCAGGCTGCTGAAAAATGCAGCCTGCCGAAAAACTCAGTTTCGTATCAGGGCATCGCTTTAGCGATGCCGCAAAGCGCTTCGAATTCAGCCGCCCCTTAGGGGCTGGGCATCGAAAATCGACTTCTTCCGCGTCTGTTAGGGAACTACCGGATTTGAGTCATTGTACTCGTTTACGGCGCCAAAAAAAGTCGAAGCCTGAGTTTTTCCGCGGCCTGGAAAGCCGTGCCCTCCACGCATCGCTGAGGATTCGCGCAGTTTTCCTCCAACGTGCACCGTAGGTTTGAGAATTCCACAGTTTTTCCGAAGCGAATGCCCCCTGCTCTATTCCCCTCAGCCCCGTCCGCCCTCATAATCACTACGCGACCAGTGCGCGCCCCCAATGACATCGCCTTCGACTTCTTCTGATAACTTCAAAGAGACCCTCAAGCAGCAGGCTGACATCGTCCGCATCGTCGGCGACTACGTCAAGCTGAAGAGGGCGGGGGCGCAGAACTTCTCCGGGCTGTGTCCGTTTCATGCCGAGAAGACGCCTTCGTTTTCAGTGCATGCCACGCGCCAGTTTTTTCACTGCTTTGGGTGCGGAGAGTCGGGAGACGTCTTCACCTTCATCCAGAAGGTCGAGAACATCACCTTCCCGGAAGCCATTCGCCTGCTCGCGCAGAAGCTCGGCATACCGATGCCCAAGCTCACCTTCTCGAGTCCGGCGGAGGCGCGCGACGCTCAGGTTCGCATGGCACTGCTCGACGTGCATGTGCGGGCTACCGCGTTTTTCCAGGAATGTCTGCGGCGTCCCGAAGGAGCGAATGCGCGCGAGTATCTCAAGGGCCGCGGACTCGATGACGAGACCATCGCGCGCTTTCGCATCGGGTATGCGCCGGATTCCGGCTTCCTGCTGCGCGACGCGCTGCGCCGCGAATTCGATGAGGATTTGCTGCGCGAGAGCGGGCTGTTTTCGTGGAAGGAAAGCTCTGAACCCAGCTCTCAGTTCTCAGCTCTCAGCTCTCAGCAAAAGCAGGTCATTCGCTCTGCTCAAGATGACAATGCAGGGGAGATCTCCGACGCGAACGACGAACAGCGAACAGCGAACAGTGGTCCCTCGCAGCTCGTAGCTCGCAGCTCGCAGCCCCCTGCCATCTATTCCAAATTCCGCAACCGCGTCATGTTCCCGATATGCAACGACCAGGGAAAAGTAATTGCCTTCACCGGACGCACGCTTTCAACCGATGAAAAAGCAGGCCCGAAATATCTGAACTCTCCGGAGACGCCGATCTACTCGAAGTCACGGATGTTGTTCAATCTTGACAACGCGAAAGAGGCGATTCGCAAGCTCGAGTACTCCATCCTGGTCGAAGGGCAGATGGATTGCGTCTCTGTGTACGCCGCCGGCTTCCACAATGTGATTGCGAGTTCGGGCACGGCGTTCACCGAGCTGCAGGCGAAATTGCTCGGCCGATTCTCAAAGAATGTGGTGGTCAACTTCGATCCCGACACTGCCGGAGCCCGCGCCACCGAGCGCACGCTCGGGTTGCTGGTCGAAGAAGAATTCAACATCAGGGTGCTCACGCTCGAGACTGGATTCGATCCCGATCTCTTCATCCGCCGCAAAGGCAAGGACGCTTACGGCGCGGCGCTCAAGCACTCGCAGAAATATTTTGATTATCTGATCGATCGGGCACGTGCGCAGTTTCCGGCGCGGAACTCGGAGAGCAAGGTCAAGGCCCTCAACCATCTTCTTCCGCACATTCAGCGGGTGCCAAGCCGCATCGCGCGCGACGAACTGGCGCTCGAGATTTCGCAGAAGCTGGGAATCGATTCCGCGGTGCTGCGCCAGGAATTGAAGCACGCCGCCACCACCCGCTCGGCGACCCAGGTCAAGGCCACGGCTGAAGCGCAGATCACCGGCGCAGAACGAGTCCTGATCCGGGCGCTGGCTTCGGCGACCGAGATGCAGGCTGGCGGAACGCGAAGTTCGGCTCGCGACGGGGCGGAGGAGGAATTCGATCCGGCGCGGCAGGCGCAATATGCGTTGCAATCGGAGCAACTGTACGAGGGGCTGGCGTCGCAGTCGTTGATGGAGGCTCTGCTGGAGGCAGGAACGGAGGCCGAGACGGCGGACGTCATGGCGCTGCCGAAGACGGAAGAAGACCGGCGGCTGTTGGCCTCGATCCTGATGCACGACGAGGAGGAAGAGCTGACGCCCGAGACCGTGGAAGGCGCGGTGCGCGCTTTGCGGAGGATCTATCTGCGGCGGCGGCTGGAGGAGGTGCAACTCGCGTTGCACCGTCCGGGGCTCTCGATGCCCGAAAAACAAGCGCTTTTGCAGGAAAAGGTTCGTCTCAAACGGGCCCTGATGGATCCCGGAATGGGAGAGAAGGCCAGCTAGGCGTCCTGACGGACGGTGGGGAATATGGTGGTAAACAAGGTTCGTATCAGGGCATGCCTTCCCCTCTCAGGCATGCCATTAAGGGGGCCCCGTTATGGGTGCGCCTTCAGGAGCCGAGTTCGGGGACCGGACTTTCGACGCCTTCCTAATCGTTTGGAACGTAGTTTGGAACGAAATCGGGTCGAACGCCATCTAACGAACTAGCGGAAAAAGAGTTAGGGCGGCTGACGGCAATCCGGGCGTGCTATACTTCTAAGGTTTGGGCGCTTCGCGCACAACTCCGTAACGACTCCCACCGCTGAACGATTG
>CABECZ010000504.1_pt1 | contig 25862 bp, 23 predicted proteins | sample 3422621 | NCBI WGS metagenome assembly CABECZ01 (sample SAMEA5534328, study PRJEB31848) | metagenome | biome: tundra; feature: field; material: soil | place: USA | collected 2013-05 | depth 0.15 m | reverse complement strand
GCAGCGAGACGCTGATCCCGCGGGCGCGCGCGGCTTCGACGGGCGAGTCGGAGACGCGTGCTTGCACTTCGGCGATATCTTCGCGGGCGATGCGCATTTTCATCGAGCCGATCTCGACATCGAAGTGATTGTCGCCAATTTTCTTTTTGACGACGGCGGCGCGGCCCATCGACTTGAGCTTCACAGTGTCGCCTTCGGAAACGTGCTTCACCAGGCTGGGCTGAGCGTTCGGGTCGCCGCGATCGGCGCCGGTCGCGTGCGCGACTACGGTGGCATCGAACTGCTCACGAAATTCGCGGCGCATTTTGGCGATGCGGCGTTCGGCGTCTTTCGATAATTTCTGCGCGGCGGCACGCTCCTGCACGGCGTTCACAGTCTCGCGCGCGTGGTACTCGAAGTCGCGGAACAGAGCTTCGAGTTTCGTCTCCATCTCGCGAATCTTGGCTTGCTGTTCTTTGCGGCCCTCGGCGGCGAGTTGCGACTTCTCGCGGTCGAGCGCCTCCTCGCGGGCTTTCATGCGAGCACGCTCTTGTTCGAGATCGCGAAGGTCGGCGTGCAGGCGGTCGAGGAAGCGCGCTACATCTTGCGTCTGCGAACCGAGGCGCGAGCGCGCCGAAGCGATGATTGCCGGATTCAGTCCGAGCCGTTGCGCGATGTTGATTCCCGCGGATGCTCCGGGGATGCCGATCTTCAGTTCGTAAGTCGGTTGCAGCGTGGTTTCGTCGAAGCCGACCGAGGCGTTGGTCACTCCGGGCGTATTCGCGCCATAAACTTTCAGCGAAGTGTGGTGCGTCGCAATCGCGATCATGCACCCGGCTTTACGAAAATGCTCGGCGATCGCCACCGCCAGCGCCGCGCCTTCTTCGGGATCGGTCGCGGACCCTAGTTCGTCGAGCAGCACCAGCGAATTTGCAGTCGCAGTGCGAGAGATGAAATCGATGTTCGTGACATGCGCCGAAAACGTCGAGAGATTCTGCTCGATCGATTGATAGTCGCCGATGTCGGCCAGAACGGAGTCGAAAACCGGCATGTCGGCGCGATCCGCGGGGACGGGAATGCCGGATTGCGCCATCAGAGCGAGCAGGCCAAGAGTTTTCAGAGAGACGGTTTTGCCGCCGGTGTTGGGGCCGGTGATGACCAGTTGGCGGTGGTCACCTTCCAGCTCGATGGTGATGGGGACAATCTTTGCGTTCTTTAGTTTCAGATTGCGCTCTAGCAGAGGATGCCTTGCGCGGTGGAGGATGAGCCGGGCTTCGCCCGGCTGGGACGGACGAATGCGTCCGTCTCCACGTGAGTCTTGCCGATCTTCAGACAAAGTCACCGCTACGCAGTTGTAGTCTTCGGCGAAGCGGGCTTTGGCGAACTGCAGTTCAAGTTCGGCCAGGATGTCGGCGGCGGCTAGAATGGCGTCGGCATTTTCGCCGATTTGGCGCGTCATCTCGAGGAGGACGCGATGAACCTCGGCCAGTTCTTCATCCAGCAGGCGCACCAGTTCGTTGTTCTGCTCGATGGTTTCGAGGGGCTCGACAAACACGGTCTGTCCGCTGGAACTGGCGCCGTGTACCACGCCCTGCACGCGGCGCTTCTGCTCGACCTTGATCGGGATCACAAAGCGCTCGCCGCGGATGGTGATCAGTTCGTCCTGCACGGCGCCGCCTTCGGCGAGTTTCCGCAGGTAGCCGCGTAGCGATTCCTGAATCTGACGCTTCTGCTTTTCGATCTCGCGGCGAATGCGGCTGAGTTCGGGAGAAGCGCGATCGTCGAGCGTTCCATCGGGCAGGATCTTGTTATGGAAGAAACGCAGGAAGCCGGTGAAATCCTGGATGCCGGCGGAAAGCGCGGCCACGGCCGTCCACTCGGAGCGCATCGCGGCTGGAGGTTGACGCACGATTTCACGCCACTCGGCCGCGCGGTCGGCGACGAGGACAACGTCGCGGATCTCGCTGGTTTCCAGAGCGGCTCCGGCGATGCGCGATTTTTCGATCAGCTTTCGGACTTCGGGCAGTCCGGCGAACTCGAATCGTCCGCCGACGCGGCGATACTCGCGGATTTCCGTGGTGAGCTGGTGCTGCGTCTCAAGCCATGCATGGTCGAGCGAAGGCCGAAGTTCGGCGATGCGGCCCTGGCCCAATGGCGAAGAGGCGTAGCCGGCCAGCAGCCCGAGGAGCGTCTCGAACTCGAGCAACCGCGAGCTGGTATGGGTCACGGGATGGGGCACGAGATTGGGCGCAAAGGCCATGCGTTTTGATGTTACAACGCAGCGCGGATTTCCGTGGGCATTCGGGGCTGGCTGCGGTGTAGAATCGACTCCGCCGGTTCACTGTGACTGACTTCCGGCGGACGGCCCCGTAGCTCAACTGGATAGAGCATCAGCCTTCGGAGCTGAGGGTTGGGGGTTCGACTCCCTCCGGGGTCGCCATTTCGAAACCGGTTTGCCATGTCCACTCCGGCAGACATTCCTCTAAACGAACGACCCAGATCATCTCCCGCACCTGAACTCTGGTTACTTGTCCGGCCTCCCTGTTTCGCGGTGCAATAGCATTTGCGGGGGCGAATTATGGGACGTGTTTTTGGCTTTGTGGGCACGATCATCACCATGGCGATCGCTATGTACATCTATTCTCTGCAGGTCAAGACCCTGACTCCTGGCGCTGGGAGCGGCAATCCTGAAGAATTTGCCACCATCGCGGGCGTGAAGAACGATCTGATCGGCATCGCCAACGCCGAGCGCGGGTGCCTGGCGACGCAAGGGAAGTATGCTTCGCTTGATGAGCTGCGTTCTGGGAACTACATCAGCATCAAGAGCGAGCGCCCTCCATACATTTACGATGTCGAAACCACTTCCAGCAGCTTTCGTGCGACTGCCACTCGCACCACGAAAGGCGCTCCGGCACAGCTCTGGATTACCGAAACCATGGAAGTTCAAGCTTCGGACTGAAATTCGTCTTTGCCCGTCGTCCAGAAGGCGGCTGCGCGGCCGAGCGGCTCATGGCTTTTTCCAGTCAGTCAAGGACATTAGTTCGTCCATGATTTCCTGCAATCTTTGGAGCCGCCGTTCCTGATCGGAAGCTCCGATCGTCTTTTTGCCACCTTGCAGGTACAGGCGGTTCGCTGCACTGATTTCCGCGATTTCTTCCCGTAACTTTCCAACGCGCTCTTTGACGGACTGCGGCATAAGGATAGGCTAGCAGAGCATTTTACAACTTTTTTGGGACGCTGTTGACAGATCCCCCAAAGCTCCCAGTGCAAGGAGCGTTCCCCTTCAGCGTGACCGCCCAGGACTAACGACTGGCGACTAACGACCAAGGACTAACGACCACGGCCAAGAAAGCGCCAGCCCAACGGGTGCTATCATTATCAGGCTCACCTTCTGTTCCCAGCGGATGAGCCGAGTACCCGCCGAAATTCGATGCGCATTCGACGACGCCTCTTCATTCCCCTGACCGTTTTGCTGATTGTAGCCGCCGTAGCGTTGATCGTGGTTCTGCGCATGCACGCTCCCCCGGAAGCGGCCCGCCTGCTCCCGGGCGCCGACGGTTTCCTCTACATCAATCTGAAGTGGATTCGGACATTTAACGCCACCGGCCAACTGCCGCCGGTTTCCCGTGAGCCCGAATACCAGAAGTTTGTCGAGGAAACGGGCTTTCAGTTCGAGCGCGATCTCGACCAAGCCGCCTTCGCCGTCCACTATCCGCGGAGTTGGGGGAACGGGATCGCCGGATCGGCTTCAGAATCGCGCTTCTCAGAGGTTTTCGTCGGCAAGATCGATTCCGGCCGCCTGACTGCGTACCTCAAGAAGCTGTCTTCTTCCATCGACGACTACCGCGGTTTTGAGATCTACAACATCCCCCTCGAAGGTCGCACCGTTCGCGTCGTCATTCTTTCGTATGACAGCGTCGCGGCTTCGAACCATCCGAACCCCGACGTGATTCGCGGCATGCTCGACCGCTCCCGCAAATTGGCCTCGCCCTTTGGCGGACCCTGGTTGCTGCGAAAGTTCTACGGGAAAGTTCCTCTGGCCAGCCTGTGTTTTGCGATTCTGCGCGTGCAACCCGCCGAAATGAGTTCTCTGGGCAGCTGGGGCCTCCTGTTTCCGAAGCCGGCGGTCGCAGTAATTTCTGCGCGATATCTCCGCGCTCTCCACCTGCGGGCCGAAGCGTTCACCGACAGTGAGAAAGACGCGCAGGCCATCACCGAGAAAACCGCCGCCTTTCTCAGCATCTTTCACGCCGCCGAAAGCAGCGTCGGCACACAGGGTACGGATGCGGATGTAAAGACATTCTTCGACAGCCTTAAAGTCGAGCAGTCCGGAGATCGCGCCATTCTCACCGCCACCGTCCCGCCCGGCTTCATCTTGAAGGTTTTGAAGGAAGCTCCGCCCACGACCGCGACGCCGCCCAAGGAACTGCCCGCCCCGAATCGGCCACAAAAGCCTGGGGCGCAATGAAGGCAATCCGATGACGGCAAGCAATAGACGACCGCGGAAATGCTGTAACAATTCCACGCTCCACTGCATCTTCATAGTGGGGCGCAAACTTCTGCCTTGGTCGTTGTAATCGGGTAGCTACAATAGAGAGATATGACGAGTTTGCCATTACCGCTCGCCGCCTTCGTCGCAGGACTGATCTCGTTCTTGTCGCCCTGTGTGCTTCCGCTCGTCCCCGGGTACGTTTCCCTGATCTCGGGAGTAGGCGTCGAGCAGCTGAAGCTGCAAGAAGGGCAGCTCTTCCGCAAGGTGATGCTCAATTCCGCCGCGTTCATCATCGGCTTCAGCATCGTCTTCATCACCTTGGGCGCGATCTCGACCGAAGTCGGCCAGATCCTCGCACAGTACAAATCGCTGCTCGCCCGCTTCGCCGGAGTGGTCATCATTCTCTTCGGTCTTCACCTGACCGGCATCTTGCAGATCAAGGCTCTGTTGGCCGACACTCGACTGCATGGCCTCAAAGGCAGTTCTTCCGCCTGGGGCGCGTTTGTCATTGGATTTGCTTTCGCTTTTGGATGGACGCCGTGCGTCGGTCCGATTCTCGCCGTCGTGCTCGGATTCGCCGCCGCTCAGGACACTGTTTGGAAAGGCATCTTTCTTCTGGCCATCTACTCCGCCGGATTGGCTGTGCCGTTCCTGCTGACTTCGCTTGGCATCGAGCGTTTTCTAAAGTTCTACAACCGCTTCAAATTCCACATGCACGCCGTGGAGGTGGCAAGCGGAGGCTTGCTGATCGCATTGGGCATCCTGCTGGTGATGGGCCGTTTCGCGCTCATCTCGGGCTATTTCTCGTTCTTGAATCGCTTTGCGCTGTGACTGGGTGGCACGAGCAACACCCATAATGAATTGTCATCCCGAGCGAAGCGAGGGATCTGCAGTTCGCCGCAAAATGCAGATCCCTCGCTTCGCCCGGGATGACAAACTCTTGATAACGACAGATAGTTTTGAAGGGGCGCGGCTTCAGCCGCGCCGTAAGTGTCGCAAAATCAATGGCGGCTTTAGCCGCCGAGGTTATCAGTGAAAAGAAATCCTCTGATTCTGTTCTTCATCGCCGCCATCGTCGCAGCGATGTTATTCGCCGGCATTCGCATTGCTCGTAACAACCGCGCGAACGATCCCGCCAAGGGACAACTCATCGGCAATTTGGCGCCTGACTTCGAACTACAGACGCTCGATGGCAAGAACCTCAAGCTCTCCGACCTTCGCGGCAAAGCCGTTTTGCTCAATTTCTGGGCGACCTATTGCGGCCCGTGCAAGATCGAGATGCCGTGGTTTGTCGAGTTGCAAAAAGAATACGGCCCGCAAGGATTCCAGATCGTCGGCGTAGCCAATGACGACGCCAGCACCGAAGACATCGCCAAGTTCGCCAAGGAAATGGGCATCAATTACCCCATCCTGATCGGCAAAGACTCCGTCAGCGATAGCTACAAAGTCAGTGTTCTGCCGACCACGTTTTTCCTGGACCGCGACGGCAAGCTCATCGCCCGCGAATTCGGCTTGGTGAGCCGCAGCGTGTTCGTGGACCACATCAAGAAGGCCATGGGCCAGGGTCAGGCCGTACAGGCTCATAAGTAACTACAAACCTCATTTGAACGTGGAGTACCCTAGCAGGGAGCGGAGAGACTCGGATTTCGCATCAGAGCTTACTTTCGCGATGCGGGTTCGTATCAGGGCATCGCTTTAGCGATGTCGTAAGCTTCAAAATCAAACGCCCCTTTAGGGGCTGGACGTCGGCATCCGACTCCAAGAGCGGGGGCAGCCCAATGAAGATTTTTCTCGCGAGCGCGCTTCTCCTGTTCGCGGCGTGGGCCTCGGCGCAGGACGACCTCGGCCCGCAAGGTCCCGCCGTAAAGATGGCGCCCGCTCCGGTCGTGACCGTCGTGCAAGGCAAACCCGCCACCGTCCCGCTTCAGTTCCGCGTCGCTAGCGGATACCACATCAATTCCAACCAACCGAAGTCGGAGTTCCTGATCCCGACCGTGCTCAAGGTCGAAGCCACCACCGACATTGTCATCGGCAAAACCACCTACCCGGAAGGCCAGGATATGAGTTTCGCTTTCGCTCCCGACGAAAAGCTGAATGTCTACACCGGAGATTTCAAAATCGATGTGCTGGTGCGTCCTCTGCACTCCGTGCAACCCGGCAAATACGTCGTTCGCGGAACTTTAAAATACCAGGCCTGCGATAACGCAGCCTGCTATCCACCCAAACAGTTACCGGTCAGCTTTGATGTGAAGATCGCAAAGGCTCCGCCAGCACCGGTCAAGAACCCCGCCCAAAGTCCGCACGCGCACTAGTGGAGGGACGGGCGTCTCGCCCGTCCTCAGACGAAAATTTCCGACTGAAATCATCTGGTTGAACTCATCTGGCAGTGGGGCCAACTCGGCGCGGAATGCGAAGAACGAATCCAGTGGGAGCGGCGTCGCCGGCGCCGAACACCAGCGATGCTCCGGCGGTTTCGAGCACACGCCTGGCGATCGCCAGCCTCACCCTGCGCAAAGTTGATATTGACGCCGATGCTGTCCTCGCCTGATCGCGTTTCGTCGGCGGGCTCGTTGCGCTCTGTTCCATTTCACGAAAATTCGGCTCGCGAAAATCCGGCTGGCGAAAGCCGCGTTCGCTTTCAACCCGCAGCACTGTCCCCGCCGGACCCTCCCCAAGCAAAAGCGTCACCTTACCGCCCACCGCTTGCGCTTCGATCATCGTCGCAATCAAATACTGCAAAGCCAGCCGCAGTCGCGACTCCGGCACCGGCAACGTGGCCGTGCAGGTGCCCGCCAGGCGCAACTGGATGCCGCGCACCGCCGCGATTGAGGATAGTTCTCCGATCACGCTCCTCATGGCGGGTTCCAGCGCCACCGGGCAAATGTCCGGGCCCGGGTGCTCGGCGTCCAGATACTCCCGTATCAACTGGATCATGCCAATAACTTTTTCCGTCTGTTGCAGAGCTACCGCAACACTCGCCTGCTGCTGCTCCGCGACTTGCTCGATCGAGAGGTCGAGCGGGAGTTGCAGCGAAAGCTCGAGCGAACAGCGCAAGCCGGTGAGCGGCTGGCTCAGCGAGTGCAGCAATTCGCCGAGCACATCCGGGCCCCGCAGCGCTTTCGGGAAAGAATGCGAACTCGTGCTCATGCCGATGCCCCGTCAGGACTCATCTGATACCCCACCCCGCGAACCGTGTGAATCAAAGATGGCGAGAAGCCGTCGTCCACCTTGCGCCGCAGATAGTTGATGTAAACATCCACTACGTTTGTCGTGGAATCAAAGGTCAGGTTCCAGACGTGCTCAATGATCATCGCCCGCGTCAGACGGCGCCCGGCATTGCGCATCAGGTATTCGAGCAACGCGAATTCCTTAGTCGTCAATTCAATGTGACGCCCGGCGCGCGCCACTTTGCGTTCCACGCGATCCAAACATAGATCGCGGACGGTGAGCACCGACTCCGATGGCAGGTGGCTGCGCCGCAATAACGCCCGGGCGCGGGCCGAGAGTTCGAGATAGGAAAAAGGCTTTACCAGATAATCGTCCGCTCCCGAATCCAGGCACTGCACGCGGTCTTCGACCCGGCTGCGCGCGGTGAGAATCATCACCGGCAAGTTCGCCTTACGCTGCCGCAAACTTTTCAGAACCGACAACCCGTCCATCCCCGGCAGGTTCAGGTCAAGCACCACCAGATCGTAGTCAAACTCCATTGCCATCGAACGGCCCTGGTTGCCCTCGTTGGCAACATCCACCGCATGATGTTCCGCTTCCAGGCCCTTTCGGATAAAACTGCCAAGGGCCGCATCGTCTTCCACAATAAGAATTCTCATGAGCTTCTTCTAAGTCAGCTAACTCTCAACCGATTCTCATTCTCGGCTTACTCGCCCCAGTAACACAAGATAACCAGCACGTACAAAAGGACGTACTTAGGGAGGCAAAGAGGAAATGGCATCTCTTGTGTGGGGACGGGGCTTTGCCCCGTCCAGGCGGGGCGTAGCCCCGCTTCCACACAAACCTGTACAACCTCTGATGCAAGAGCATCCGTCTGGAGAAAGTTGTTGGATATTTCGTGAATCAGGTCGTGCCTTCACGCACGTCGGAACAAGAATGTATCGTCAGGCGCCAGATTTCTACCTTCTACGCGCCCAGCGCCGCCCGAATCGACTCGACGATCGATTCCGCGACCCGATCCATCTGCTCCTTCGATTCCGATTCAATCATCACCCGCGCCAGCGCTTCGGTGCCGGAATAACGCACGACCACCCGGCCATTGCCGTCGAGTTCCCGCTCTGCGGCTGAAATCGCCGCTTGCACCGCTGGAATCTCCGCGAAGGGAATTTGTTTTCGGACCCGCACGTTTCGGATCGTCTGCGGAAATACTTTCAGATCGCTCACCAGATCCGCCAGCGGCTTGCCCGTCCGGGCCATAATCTCCAGCACCCGGAGCGCGGTCAGCAGTCCGTCACCGGTGGTCGCCTCGCCATCGCGAAACAGTATGTGGCCCGACTGCTCGCCGCCGAGCGTAGCGCCAACGCGCTGCATTTCTTCGAGCACATACTTATCGCCGACATTGGCACGCAACATCCGAATGCCAGATCGCTTGAGCGCCAACTCCAGCCCCATATTCGACATGGTCGTCGCCACCACGGTGGCATTGGCGAGCGCACCGCGCGCCTGCATATCCCGCGCCGCCAGCAGCAGAACCGCATCCCCGTTTACCACGCGCCCATGGGCATCGCAAAAGAGCGCGCGGTCGGCATCGCCATCGAAAGTAACGCCCACGTCGAAACGTCCCTGATTTTCAACAAAACTCTCGTAGACATAGCGCGCCACTACTTCCGGATGCAGCGCCCCGCAATTCTCGTTGATGTTCTCTCCATCCGGCGTGGAGTGCAGAAAGATCGCGTCGATCTTGAGCGCTCCGAATAGCTCCGGAGCTTCCGCTGCCGCCGCACCATTGGCGCAATCGACCGCCACGTGAAGCCCGCTCAAGTCGGTCGACGCACTGCTCGCAAGCCAGCCAACGTAAGCCTGGCGCAGTTTTTCCTCTCCCGGAAGGCTCGAAATTTCCGGCGTGGAATCCGGCGCCGGAACCGCCTCCGAATCCTGCAGCAGCGCGAAAATCTCTTTTTCAATCGCCAGTTCGCGCGCGTCCGGCAGTTTGTAGCCATTGCCGGAAAAAATTTTGATCCCGTTATCGGTCCAGGGATTGTGCGAAGCCGAAATCACCGCCCCGGCATCGAACCCCTGCGAGCGCGCCAGGAAGGCGACGCCCGGCGTGGTAATCACGCCCGCGCTGCGCGTTTCCACGCCCACCGCCGCCAGCCCTTGCCGGAATCGGTCCGCAATCCACTGGCTGGAGACGCGCGTGTCCTGTCCAATCACCGCCCGCGCCTTGGCATTCACGCGCACCAGATCGTGCCCGAGCGCCCGCCCAATCCAATAAGCACCGTCGCGCGTCAGCGGGAACTCCCCGGCCACACCCCGAATCCCGTCCGTACCGAAGAGTTGTCTGGTTTGCGTCATGCTCATGCTAAGGACTGCGGAAGAAAATGAAGCCTACTTTCTTTCGTCTCCCGCATGTTCCATGATAACCGTCACGCGAATCGGGGTGGGGTGCACAACTTGGATCAGAGGATCGGAGACATAGGCCTGCGTGACAGAAGAATATCGCGTCATGGTTCCGCTAGCCTCTACCGGATCCGTGGTGGCGGCCTCCACCGCTTCGACGCGGCGGCGAGGTCCGGTGATCACGACATTGGGCGGGTTGGCGATCACTTGCGCCACTCTCATGCCGCTCGCAAAATTTCCGATCACACGCGGTCGAACCTCGACCACGCGGGTCTCGCGATCGTCGAAAGAGAGGTGAAACTGACCCGGAATGATCTGCACGACTTCCAGATCCTGCGGCACATGAATTTGCCGGCCGGTTAAATCGAAAGTTCGTTCCCCCGGACGGACGCTGGTCAAATCAATCTCCGCACGAACATCCGAAATCTGCAGGCGATGAATCATACGCTCTGGCCCGCGCACCCGGATCTGCGCTTCGGTGAAGCTGGCGGAATCGATCTCCAGATTGTCCGGAAGATTGTGGAACTCGATGGGAACCTTTATTTCGACTTCGGCGATGGGATCGCGCGCCACCACCAGCCACAGGCCGATGGCGAGCAACAGGGAAACCAGCTTGAGTACGAGATTGTGACCGAATGTGCGCTGCAAAAAGCCCGGCATCGTCAGTCGTCCCTTCCGGAATCCTGCTTGCGGGAGAGTTGCGAACTGGGCGGCTCCTCTTCGATAAAGCTTTCCTCCACGGGACTCGGCAGCGTAGGCGTGGGAGCGTAGCGATGCAGCAGAGCGCTCAACCTTTCACGCAAACGCTCCACCGTCAACTCGCGTTCGATGCTTCCCGCTACCGCCAAGCTGATCGTGCCCGTCTCTTCCGAGATGATGACGGCGACCGCGTCGGTTTCTTCCGTGATCCCGATCCCCGCGCGATGACGCGTCCCCAGTTGGGTCGAAAGCACAGGGTTCATCGACAGCGGGAGGAAACAAGCCGCGGCCGCAATGCGGTCCCGCTGCACAATCACGGCGCCGTCATGCAAGGGAGCGCTTGGACGAAACACCGTGGCCAGCAGGTCGTACGACAGCCTGGCATCGAGCGCCACGCCGCTTTCGATGTAGGTGCGAAGTCCAATCTCGCGCTCGATCACAATCAGCGCGCCCGTCTGATTCTGCGAAAAAAGATTGGCCGCCAAAACAATATCGTCGTAAACGTCGGCCACCGAACGCGAAGCCCGCATCAGCGAAATGCGGCTCCCGAGGTTAGCCAATGCGTGCCGGATCTCCGACTGGAAGACGACGATCAGCGCGAAAACAACATACGGCAGCAGTGTGCTGAGCAGCCAGTTCAGCGTTCGCAATTCCCCCAGCCGCGCGAAATAGAAGGCAAGCCCCAGCGCAGCCACCCCGACCAGCATCGGCGCCGCGCGCGTGCCCCGCACCAGCGACAGAAACTGGTAGATCAGGATCGCGACCAGCACGATGTCCAAAATCGAAATGAACGAAATCGCCGAGATGTGCGACCAGATGAGCGACGGCGTCACGACACCCTCACGTCGGAACTTGAATTGGTCTTCATTCTAATGCAGCCCCGCCGGATTACGGCTTGCCGGATTATCGTTTGCCGAATTATGGTTCGCTGCGCTCGGTCCCGGTCACCCGGGCGCGAACTCGTCCCCGAGCCAGGCGTGCCGACACCTCGTCCCCAGCTTTGAGTCGCGACGCATCTTTCACCAGGCGGCCTTTCGCATCGAACACCAAAGCATATCCGCGATTCAGAATCGCCACCGGCGAAAGCGCCTCCAGGCTTGCGGTCCGGCGGTCCAACGCCCCACGGCTCTCCAGCAACCGCGTGTGCGTGGCGGCGGCCAAGTTCGCAACTTGACTCTCCAGACTCTGCCGCACCGCGGCCAGACGGCGTCGTGCGTCATAGTGACGGACGGCCGCCGCAACGCTTTCCGAGCGCCGATGGCATCGCTCCAGAAGTTGCCGTTCCGCTTTTTCCAGGTGGAAACGCTGTTCATCCAGCTTCTGCTGCCGCCGGTGGATGCCGTCCATCATGCGCGCAAACGCTCCGTGCTGCGCACGCTCGGTCAGTTCCTGGCGCGCCATCAGCAGGCGGTAGCGCAACGCGCGCTCCAATCGCGCGTACAAATCCTCCGTCTGCGCTTCGATCTCCTGTCGCGACCGGATCACCAGTTCCGCCGCCGCTGACGGCGTAGGCGCCCGCAGATCGGCGACAAAATCGATGATCGTGAAATCCGTCTCGTGCCCAATCGCCGAAATCACAGGAATCTTCGAATCCGCGACCGCTCGCGCCAGCCCTTCATGATTAAAACCAGCCAGGTCTTCCGCCGAGCCTCCGCCGCGCGCAATAATGATGACCTCGACCGCGCGCCTGCCACGCGATTCTCGATCAAAGTATCGAAGCCCAGCCATCACCTCGCCCGGCGCCCCATCTCCCTGCACCTGAGCCGGATAGATCAGCACATTCGCCGAGCGATGCCTGCGAGCCAGAATGTTCAAGATGTCCCGCAGCGCCGCCCCCTGCGGTGAAGTGATGATGCCAATTCTTTGCGGCAGCGGCGGGATCGGTTTTTTTCGCGACGCCTCGAACAATCCCTCCGCCTGCAATCGCGCCTTCAATTGTTCGAACGCCAACTGTAGAGCGCCCGCGCCCCTCGGCTCCATGAATTCAGCGGAGATTTGCAGTTCCCCGCGATCTTCATAAACCGTGATGCGCCCGCGAACTGTGACCTGCAATCCGTTCTCCGGTCGAAACCGCAGCAGCTTCGCCGACGAGCGGAACATGACCACCCGAATTTGCGCGCTCTCTTCCTTAAGCGTGAAATACAAATGCCCGGAATCGGGAATGCGAAGATTAGAAATCTCGCCTTCCACCCAGCAATCCGAATACTCGCGCTCGATGTGCGACCGCACCGCCGAGACCAACGCCCGCACCGTCCAGATGCGCCGCTCCGGAGGACGAAACTGAAACCCGAGTTGGTCCGCCATCTCCATGAAGTGTCAGTTTACCCGAGACACACGAAGGGACAGACGCCCTCGGAGCCTGCCCTGAGCGAGTCGAAGGGTCCAGCTGAGCGAAGCTCGGCAGCGTCTGCGCCCACACTACCGCTTGAGCCGCCCAATCAGGAAGAGAACAATAGAGAGCACCACACTAAGCAGAATGGAGCTCGCCAGCGGAAAATAGAAAGTAGTGTTCTTGCCCCGATACAGGAAGTCCCCCGGCAGCCGTCCCAGCGGCAAGCCTGTCCGCCCCAGCAGCATGGCCATGCCCCCAATCACCACCAGGGCTATGCCAAGCATCGCCAGCAGCCGCCCGAACTCCACCATGCTTCAAGTTTAACCCCGCGGATTGCCAAACTACATTCGGGGTAGTTGGGTAAAGTTTCATCACATTTTCGGTGTGAGCGTCCTCACTGAAACAAGAGCAGGTTTCCAGCGAAACTGGCCCTTCGCCCCAGGATCGTGGCTATACTCGTCGCCCCGTACTGGAAAGCGAGAGCAGGCTCCATTGGCTGCAAGATGAACTGGCCTCGGGTACGAAAACCTACGAGCGAAGAAACGCTACTTACCTACAAAGGAGTGACATCACAATGAAACCTACGCCCACAATGCCCTCTCTGTTAAGGGCACCCAACCAAACAACCGAATCTACCAGTAAGCCTCAAGAGCAAATCCGTCGTCGTGCCTACGAACTGTACGAGCAACGAGGAAGAAACGACGGGTATGAACTAAGCGATTGGCTGCAAGCAGAGTCGGAGCTGACTCAACAGACGTCGAATACCATCGCCGCTTAGAACCAAGCATCCGGGTGGGGCTTACTTCGAAACCGCTCCACCCGCAATTTACCAGCATGCGGTCGAACGGCGCGGCTAAAGCAAGTGGTCTGAGTCGTGGGTAGTGGCTGAATTTGATCAAATTCAGCCACTACCGAGTCGTGCCCGAGCTCCTACGTCCGATCTGCATCGGGGAGGTACGTGCCGAATGTCCAGGGATGCCCCTCCAGGTCCAGGACGTGGTACTGGCGTGAGCCAAAGTCGGTATCTTGGGGTGGGCTCGTAATTCCCACGCCCGCCGATCGTGCACGTTCGAAATGCGCGTCGAGGTCGTCAACATACACGCAAAGACCTTGCGTGGCCGCGCCGAGCGCTTGAGGACTCGCCAGGCGCTCGTCAGGCCTGACGGACCCGAGCATGATGACGTTCGTACCGAGCTTCAGTTGCGCATGCCGGACGAACTGCCCCGACTCCGGGACTGAGAACAATTCGATGAAGCCGAAGGTCGCGCAGAGCCAGCGAATCGCGCCCCGAGCGTCGTTGTATCGAAGGATGGGAAAGATTGTCTGCATGACTCTCCCTGCCGAATGACTCTCCCTGCCGACCGACGAGTAGTCGACCGAACTGCATACAAGACGATAGTTCAATACGCCCTGCAACGTCCGCAGTCTAGCGCCGAGGGGGCACGGCCGCAATCGGTTCTGGGTGTCTCGGTGCGGACGTCGTTGGCCGATGCTATGGCGAAGAGGAGCAGCACGCGTTCAATCGCGCACGATTGCCCAATTCCACCGCTATTGCGGCTGGTCCCAGCCTCGCAGCCGCGGCCACCATCGATTCACGTTCCGGCAATACGCTTCATAGTCTGCCCCGAATTTCCCGCGCAGAGTTGGCTCTTCATAAAAGACCACAAACAAATGAACGCCGAAGGCAACCACTGACACGGCAACAATCGCTGCTGGGTTGGCGTGTCCGAACACAACCCACAACCCGATCCAGCCCACGGCGAAGCCCACGTACATCGGGTTCCGCAGGTAGCGGTAGAAACCCACCACTACCAATCGCCGCGGCGGAGCCATCGGGGCCGGTGTGCCGCGTCCCGTCCAGCCGAAGTCCCAGATGCAGCGCAGGGCGACAGCAAATCCCAGCACCGACGGAAGCGCAGCCAGCCATCGCCAATGCGCTGTGCCCGCCATTTCCACGCGGAAACCGAGCCACTGCGGCAGCAGCCAGAACCACAAGCCGAAGAACGCCCCGCCTACAGCCAGCGAGGCTAGCGCCGTTAGCCATCGTTCCCCGTGCTCGACCGCTGGAACTCTCCCGGACTCTCCATCCGTCATAAGCCCTCCGGTTGCACTTACTGTCTCACTACCCTGCGATTCCTGCTACTTGATTGAAGAATCCGATCAGGTATTTCCAGACCAGGTAATAGACGATCAGCACGGCGGGAAACACCAGCGCCACGTGCGCGTAGTGCGGTGTCCAATGAGTTAGGGACTATCAGGGGGACGCGGAGGGAAGCTCTTAGTTCTGGTTTCCGCCGCCGTGGGTTTGGCGGCAGAGCTTGCAATACGTCGGCGGCTCGGTGTTGTCTACGTGGTGCCGCACCGGTTTGAACGTCTTGACAAAGGCAAACATCCCGGCGATATCTTCGTCGGTCATCCCGCGGTAGGTGTGTGACGGCATGATCTGGTTGAGCTGCCGCGCCCCGACGTACCCCGTGCGAATCGCCTGCGTAAACATCGCCTGGTCGTAGTAACGAATCCCCGACGGGTCGGGAGTGATGTTGGCGCTGGCCACGCGGCCCCACGGTCCTTCGAGAATGAACCCGCCGCCGAAGTCCATGCCCGGCAGCGGCTGCCCATGTGCATCCTGCGGCGTGTGGCAATCCGTACACCCCGCAGTGGTCACCAGGTATTTCCCGCGCTTTTCGGGAGTGGAAAGGTCGGGTTCCGGCACCGGCGCGTCCAGCGGCTCAGGCACGTTGCGGATCAGGTATTTCACCGGGAAAATCAGCTCCGTCGTCGGCCACGGCTTGCGCACCGGCGGCAGCGACCGCAAGTACACGACGATCGACGCCAGGTCTTCGTCGGACAGGGCCCGGAAATCCGGGTACGGCATGAACGGAAACAGTGCCCGGCCGTCGTGGCCGACGCCCTCGCGAATGGCCCGCGCCAGTTGGTCGTCGCTCCAACTGCCCACGCCCGTTTCCGCATCCGGGGTGATATTCGGCGCATACACCTTTCCGGGAAAACCCTTGAGGATGTTCATATCCTGGCCCGCGCCGAGCGAGTTCGGCAGAACGGGCGCATCGTGCGCCGTCCAATCGTGCCCGGCGTGGCAATCCATGCAGTCATTAACGTCCCGGACGAGGTACTCGCCCCGCGCCAGGCGCGCCGGCGTGCTCTCGAACTTCCGCGCCGTGAGCGCACGCGCCCGCGGCCCGATGAATGGCCGCCAGCCGATGGTGAACGTGATTCCCGCCGCCAAAACGACCGCCAGCGCGGCGAACACCCACCCCAGAATTTTCCCGAGTCTTTTCATCTAATCCGGAATTTCCTTCTCGATCTCGAAAACGGCACCATAGTACCCCATCTCGCCCGTTCGCGACATTGTGAAACGATTTCTCATCGGAGTACCCGTGGCGGTCTGGCCGTCCGCACCGGCACGGCCGGAATCCATACCCTAAATCTCGGCCGGCAGATCGTCTACTGGAGCGTTGCCCAAAATCCCCGCCAGCGTCGGCGCTTGCACGTGCCTCAATCAATGCGGTCACGCTTAGGCATGCTTAGTCCTGTCCCGCGCCGGCGGCGAATGGTCTCGCGATACTTATCGCCGGAGAATAAACATTCTCGGCTGGTTGGTTCTGCACATGTACAGGTTCCGTTTGGTAGGAATACTCAACGATGATTTCTTTCATCTTCGCGCGGATGGACACCTCGGTTCCTGAATTCGTCAACCAGATCAGGTCTTCTAAATGGGCACGCAGGGCTGGCCACGGGATGGTTTCAGACTGGGTTCGCTTCACTTTACGGTGGCTGGTCGGGAGTTGTCTTTCCCCGGCATAGAACAGCTCTTCGTGCAGTTTCTCTCCTGGACGCAGGCCGACGAATTCGATCTTTATTTCGCTGGGAGATTTCCCGCACTGGCGAATCAAAGAATGCGCCAGATCGAGTATGCGGACAGGACCGCCCATGTCCAGGACCAAGATGTCGCCATGCTCGCCCATAGTAAACGCCTGCAAAACCAGCGCCACAGCTTCTGGAATTGTCATGAAAAATCTGGTTACTTCCGGGTGGGTGATCGTGATGCGCCTCTCTTTTTCGATCTGCTCCTTAAACACCGGAATCACGCTGCCCTGCGACCCCATGACGTTCCCAAACCTCACGGAGATACAGCGCATGTCTTTTCTTGGCCTAGCCGCCAGAATGAGTTCTACCAGTCGCTTGGTGGCGCCCATGAAACTGGTGGGTTCCACCGCCTTGTCGGACGAAATCGACACGAACGCTTCACAGCCACACTCTTCGGCGACATCCAATAATGGGGGTACCGCGAGTACATTATTGTGGAGTGCGTCGCGAACGTTGAGCTCGACAAGGGAAACGTGCTTGTAGGCCGCGGCGTGGAAAATAATGTCTACCGCTCCCTCACCGAGTATCTGCCGCATGCGCGAAGTGTTGGCCACATCGGCGACCGCATATACCACCCGATCGCCGGCAGCCTGTTTCGTGAGCTGCAATTGCAAATAGAACATCGGCGTTTCCGCATGGTCCAACACGATCAACTTAGTGGGAGAGTACGCGAGAACTTGACGGCAAAGCTCCGAGCCGATAGATCCGGCAGCACCAGTTACCATTACCACTTTCCCGGCGATCCGGTTGCGAACCAGGCTCAGGTCGAGGTGAACTGGGTCGCGGCCCAGGAGGTCCTCAGCGGCGACCTCTCGCAATTGCGAAATTGAGCCGCGGCCCAGCAATAGTTCGTGAAGGTTGGGCACCGTTCGATACCGCACCCCGGCCTGCTCGCATATTCTGCAGATGCGCTGCATTTGAGCGCCATTGGCCGAAGGAACGGCAATGAAGAGTTCTTTCGCGTCGTACCTGGCGGCCATCGTCCCGAGAGCGTCCATCGTGCCCACCACCGGCACCCCATGGAGTTTGGCTCCGCGCTTGAAAACATCATCGTCGAGACATGCCACCGGAACGAATTCTGTCCCCAACATTTCGCGGATCAGAAGGCTTGCGGCCTCTCCCGCCCCTGCGACAATCACACGACGTTTCTGGTTCCGGGATGAATTGCCCAGCGTCCTGATCTTGAGAACCATGGCGCATAAGCGCGCTCCCGCTAACCCGGCTGCCGTAATGATCGCTTCGAGTATGTAAATCGAAAGCGGGAAGTCGTACCGGAGAAGGATGTAGCGCGTGGTCACGAAGAACGCCAGGCTGCCCAGAGCGACCGCTTTACCGATGTCAATTACATCAGTAACTCCACTGTGGCGCCAGTACCAGTTTAAGAGGTTGAAGCGTGCCAATGCGATAACTCGGAACAAGATCAGTATAGGCACGCAGCCGAAGAGCAAGGTCGGGAACGGTATTCGAAAGTCGAATCGAAGTAACCACGCGACTACGATCGAGGTCGCAATCAGCATAAAGTGGAACACTGCGATGGCCCAAAACCGTTGCCTGACAGGCATGGAGGTTGTGTTGTGTAATTTGTTCGACATGGATAGGTAACCCGAAAAGGAACTATCTGCGATTGGTTGTTGGCGGATTAGTTGTTGGCGCCGCCGGGCGGCTTTAGGCAGAGACGGTGCTGCACTTAACTGCTCTGGTAATTACGCGCTGGATTGTCCGGCAGGTAAACGCGATGTCTTCGTCGGACAGTGTGGGGTGAACCAAGAACATGAGACTGGTTTCGCCCAGCAACTTAGCCACAGGGAGACGCTGATGCGCGCCTCGCGCGGCGAAGGCTTTTTCAAGGTATATCTCGCCGCAACTTCCGACGAAGCAGGGCACTCCCTCCGCTTTGATCGCCTGTAAGATGGCGTTGCGATCCCATCCCTCCCGCAGCATCTCGGGGCGGAGAAATGCATAGTACTTGTAATATGCGTGATGAACGCTGTCTGGAGGTATTGGAATTCGCAGGCCGGGCAGGCTGGAAAGAGCTTTGGTCATCGTATTCGCGTGACGACGTCTGATCTCGACCCACCGAGGCACTTTGGTGAGAGCCACACGTCCGAGTGCCGCCTGTATCTCCGTCATTCGCCAGTTGGTGCCAAACGATTCATGGAGCCAACAAAAGCCCTCTCCGTGCTCACGTTTGTAAACGGCGTCATAGCTCTTGCCATGGTCTTTGAAACTCCACGCACGTTCCCACACCTCAGGGTCGTTCGTCGTCAGCATTCCTCCTTCGCCGGCCGTCGTCATGATCTTGTCCTGGCAGAACGAGAAAGCGGCAACGTCTCCCAGCGAGCCCACCGGCCGGCCTTTGTACATCGCACCCTGGGCCTGCGCGCAGTCTTCAATGACTCGCAAGTCGTACTCCGCCGCCAAGTGCAGGATCTCGTCCATATCGCAGGGCCATCCCGCCAAGTGCACCGCGATGATCGCTTTGGTCCGTGGAGTAATTGCGTGTCGTATGGTTCCCGTCGTAACGTTCTGGCTGTCGGGGTCTACATCGACACAGACGGGACGAGCACCGCGCATCACAATGCAACTCGCGGACGCAATGAAGGTGCGGGCGGTTGTAATCACCTGATCCCCGCGGCCAATGCCCAGCGCTTGGAGCGCTAATTCGAGGGCTACCGTCCCATTGGCAACGCAGATGGCATATTTAGTACCCACGGAACGGGCGAACTCGCTTTCGAACAACCGGCCTTCCTGCCCGGTCCAGTAATTTACTTTCCCGGAACGCAGAACGGCCGCGGCCGCTTCGATTTCATCGGCTTCGAAATAAGGCCAAGGCGCGAAAGGAGCGAAAGAAAGCTTGGCTTGCGGCCGGGTGGGGATAAGCCTCTGCTGCACTGCTGCGGTAGTCATATTACTTGTCTGCTTGCAGGTGAGAGCGTCAAGTTAGGTACTGGTTCAAGGTTATTTGCCGACTTCAGTGGAGCGCGCGGCACTCCGCGCGCGGGAACCCCCATAACCGTAGTATGCTGCGCAACATCCTTGATGACCATGGCTCCCGATCCGACCACCGCATGATCTCCAATGGAGATATACTGCAGAATAGCTGCGTGAGAGCCGACTAAGACGCCTTTGCCAATCGTCACTCCACCCGAGATGGCAGCCATTGGGTTAACTACAGATCCCGCTCCGATAGTTGCTTCATGGGCAATCGTGCAGCTTAGGTTTACCATGGCGAATTCTTCAATCTTGACGTTGACCGTTGCGATCGTTCCCGCGCCGATTGTGACCCCTTCTTGAAACTGGCAGGACTCGTGATACTTGACGCTGGGATGGATCAAGGCCGGCCACGGAATCCGGGGGAAACGCCGCTTGAGTTCTTGGCTTAGGCGCAAGCGAACTTCGGGACTGCCAATGCCCATGGCGAGACCGTCAACGTGATTCTTTTCCAGCCAGCTGAAGTCTCCGAGTATGTCGGAGTCGCGTTCACTCACTTTCGTTGGGTCGCTCACCAAAAAACCGGCGACCTCCATGGTTGCAGCGAGTTTTTGTCGGGATTGATCGTGCGCGATGTCCGAAATCAACCACGCGACTTCTCGTGCAAATCCCCCAGCTCCGACAACCGCAATTCGTTTACTTGGCATCAGACATTTCCCCCTTTGCGTTGGACTGCTGCCCCAACAAATTCGGGCATGGTTACGTGTCCGCACTTGGCGATTCCATGGCACCGGAAAACCTGCCACGCGGTTTTTGCCAGAATGCGGAAGTCGAGCCCGAGGCTCCAGTTGTCCACGTACCAGAGATCAAGGGCAAATTTCTGTCCCCACTCGAGGCTGTTCCGTCCGTTCACCTGCGCCCATCCCGTGATGCCGGGTTTCACCTCGTGACGCCGCATTTGTGCGGTCGTGTACCGTGCCAGATACTGCGGCAACAAAGGACGCGGCCCCACCAGGCTCATCTCACCGCGGATCACGTTGATCAACTCCGGGAGTTCGTCGATACTGCTTCCGCGCAGTAATCTCCCGAACGTCGTCATGCGCTCCGCATCTGGAAGCAATCGTCCCTGCGCATCCCTGGCATCCGACATGGTGCGAAATTTCAAACAGGTAAAGAGCTTGCCGTGCCAGCCCGGCCGTCGCTGCCGAAACACCACGGGAGAACCGAGGCGAAGCCTGATCAGGGCCGCCAGAACCGCTAGCAGCGGCGAGAGCAGGACCAGCGCGCTGGTAGCCACAACCAGGTCAAAGATTCGCTTTTCCCACAATATTTTGCCCTCGAACCTCGCCTGTGGCGGGTCAAGTTTCTCTGCCATCAGGTCGCGATAAAGGCGCCCCATTGCACTCCAAATGACCTCAAGACGGAAATCTCGTTCCACGCGCATGCGGCCGGCGTTTCCCATACGAACTCGCAATTCCGGATCAGCCAGCAGCTTACCGACGGCGTTGGTAAGGGCATTCGTGTCTCCGACGGGCACGAGGAATCCAGTTACTCCGTCGGTGATCGAATCCACCGCGCCGGTTGCCGTCGTGGTGACTACCGGCACACCGCTGGCCTGCGCTTCCAGGGGAACGCCCGGGAAACCTTCACGATGCGTGGGCAGGGCCAGCACATCCATCAAGCGATAATAGGGAGCGGTATCGCTTACAAAGCCGGGACGAATAATGGCCGGCCCTGCCTCGATGTAGCGGCGCACCTCCGGTTCCACCGGGTCGCCCGGCTCAAAGTCCCCCACCAGCAGTAAGTGCAGTTCGGGATAGGTCGCATGCAATCGTTGAAAGGCCTCTACTAGCTCTCGAATCCCTTTGTCCTTCACGAATCGGCCGACATAGCCGAGCACGGGCGCGCCTGTGGGGATCCCAAGCATGCTGCGGAGATTTTCTGTCTCTGCGGCACTCCGGTCTGCCGGGGAGAATCGTCTAGCATCGACCCCTCCGCTCCCTTTCTCGAGAACCGTGGCTTTTTCCGGTGATACTAAGTTGAAGCCGATAGCGCGCTCCCGCAGACTCGGACTAACACAAACCACCCGATGCGAGCACCGGCACGCAATCCATTCGGTTGCCCACAATAAGGCTCGCTTGAGCCCGGCGGCCGTTTCCAGCCGCAACCCGCGCATCGTGTACACCCGGCAAGGTACTCGCGCCAAAAACGCCGCCACTGAGCCCAGCAGTCCTGCCTTGGGCGTGCTGACATCAACCACGTCGGGCCGGGCCGTTCTCAGGGCTCGATATAGCTTCCACAGCGAAACCAGATCTTGGAAGGAACGAATTTCGCGCTCCATGGGGATTGCCACACTGGCTGCGCCCTCGGGAAAGCTGACTTCGTTCAACAGTTTGCCGGGAGCGGAAACCATGGTCGTGGAGAATCCTGAGTCCCCCAGATACCGTAGTGCCCCGCGATAGAAGCCACAGGACATGGAGGTGGTAACGACGAAGAGGACGTGGGGCTTGTGCTTAGCAGCGGTCATGGGCGAAGTTGGTGGCTGGAAACGGAGAAGTCTGCATGGGAGACGAGCAGAGGTGACTGCCGTGAGGGATGGTGTCGCTCCGCGCTCATGCGGACCTGACGATAAAAATCCTGACGTTTTGGTGAGAGTTTCGAATCTTCGTAGTTGAGCGCCTTTTGCAGGTTTTGCGCCGACATTTCCGACAGTCTGGCGGGATCGGACAGCACGGATTGCAGTTTCATCGCCAGCGCTTGCGCGTCTCTGGGAGGAACCAAGAATTCCGGATCGAGTACTTCTGGCACTCCGCCGACCCGGGACGCTACGCAGGGCAATGCTCGAGCCATGGCCTCAAGCAATGCCCGTGGCATGCCTTCTTGAAGTGAAGGCAGGATGAAAAGGTCTGCGCCATCCAGTTCACTGCGAATCACGGAGCCAGCAGGCAGTTGTCCAGCGAATCGAATACGATCAGTCACGCCCTGCCTCTCCGCACGGCGCTCGATTTCACGGCGCAATCCGCCGTCTCCAACCAAAACCAGTCTGAAGTGAAGATTGATCTCCTTGCACATTCGGACGGCATCGATGATTACGTCGTGACCTTTGTAGCCGTTCATCACGGCCACGGAAATTACCGTTCGTGGAGTGGAAGCCGAAAAAATACGCGGTTGGCGGACGAAACCCTCCTTAGGCAAGACAACATCGGATACGCCGACCGAAAAGCCCGGACACGGGTAGCGTCGCTGGAGGAATTCCTTGGTTACGTATGAGACAACCGATGCCTGGGAACATTGTCTGCGCAGGGCGCTGGCTAGCCATCGTCGCAGGATGGGGCGCAATGGATGTCGATTGGCACCGGGCTGGAAGGCATCCCAAGGGTCGCCTACGACTTCAAGAGCGACGGGATAACCTTGCTGCTGCAGCCGATGGTACGGCAGGGAACCGATCCCGCCTGGCGCCATCATTATTATCGCGGATGGTTTAGCTGCCTCCCGCAGCGCAGTTTCCACAACTGTCCTGCGGTTTCTTAGGTAGCCAAGCGGTCCCACCCAGTTCGGCAGTGCTAATACCTTCACTCCTACGCCCTCAGTCGCCTCGCCATGGGGTTCGGCTAACTCCACATCAGCAACCCGCGCAAGAATAGACACTTCATCGAAGACCCGTAAGTAACGGGACTGGAAGAAGCGGTGGCTGTAAGCTTTGTCGGAAAAGATCTGCCCGTCTTGGGCCCGAAAGAATCTATGGTCGAATAGCAATAGAAGTTTCATAGGGAACTTGTCGAATCCTTTTGCGCCATCACGCTGGCATGCCGACTATAAGCGAGCTTCCCGATACGTCTCTTGATTCCAGAAAGGTTCGCGCCCGGGCATGCCGTACCAATTAGGAGAACTAGGCGCAGCATCCGGAACAGATCGCGTCCCCTCAAGCCACGCTGCGTCATGCAAAGCTCACTTTCGCTCTGACGATCATCATCACCCAAAGCAAAGCCAGTGGTGCGAAAGCAACAAGTTCAACTGTAAGCAGCAACGATGCGACTATTGCGGTCAGCAAGAACACGAGGACGTCAGAGCAGGAATCCCCGATCCGGCACAAAATACCGATAACTAAGGAAGCTGCCAAAAGTCCGAACCAGCTGCCATTGGCTATCGCTTCATCGAAGATGCTTGTTGTCATACCCCAACCCCAATCTTGCGGGGAGGAACCGAACATCGCCGATGTGAAATAGCACGCGTAGGTCATCGGTTTCCCTGGCCACATGGCACGTGGCATGTAAGCAGTCGCATAAAAGATCAGGGATTGCCCTCTGAATTCGAGGATTGACATAGTCGAAGGATGCAGTTCGGCAAAAATCGCCATCTTGACTCGCGAATCTCTAGCGTAGTCAACACGGAAGTTTTCGTAGACATCGCTACTCTCCGCGACCGAAGGACCGATGTCCCGAACCGTGAGCTGGTACCAATAGGAGAAGGAGGCTATCAATAACACGGATACGGCAGCTGCCATGAGCATTTTCCGGCCGCGGAGGCGGCCGCTGAGCCACAAACTGGTCATCGTCATTATTACCGCCATTACAAGCACGGTTCGCTTGCCATTCAGCCAAACCGCCGCCGCCAGAAAGGGAGTAACCAGCATGAGGCAACGCCATGGACGCTTGGCTCCCGCTACCAGCCCGGCGCCTGCAATCGTCACGATGAAGCAGGAGGCCATGACGTAGGAATGAAACCGCGAGATATCCGTCACCGTCTTCCCTAGATTCTCCGTTACAACGAAGGCATACCTTAGGTAGATAGCGGGATCGGGCGCCCACCAGATCAGCGCGATGGGCATAAAGAGCAGGAGCACCAGGGGGAGACGTAGCCTTCTTAGCTTTCTTAGCGCCTCTTGAGACCGAAAGTGCCGAGATTTATGCGCTCTAAGGAATCCGGACCAGATTAGTGGAACCAGAGCTATGAATAAACAGTAGATTACGTTCACCGCATCGTCGCGCTCGGCATAAACAAAACCGGGTTCGGCCAGATAAGAGGAAGAGCCAAGAACAAGATCGAACAGCAACGGCAGTGCAAAAAATGCATAAAAGACGAGGAATACCAGCAAGATTGTGCTGCGATCTCCCGCTATGATTCGGCGGAGGGATATGATCAGTGCACAGGTCAGCCATACCAGAGTTCCGAACTGGACGAATGGAATCATGAGAGTCTGCCGCTTGCCGGCGCGGAGCGCTCGCTGCGTTGATAGGTCGAAGTGAGTAACCCGACTGACGACTCGATGGAACGCCCAGCGAGCCCATCCATAAGTTGACACCAGTGTGGTCTCTCCCTGTGCCTCGCTCCGGCCAGAACGGCGTGAGCCCAAGTGGACGCCGAATTCCCGAGCGCTAGCCGGTCGACCAGGGTGGGTATCACATCCGACTCCCCTGGTACTATGTCGGAAACAACACTGGTGAGCCCCGCTGCTTGTGCTTCCAATAGCGCCAGCCCGAGGCCCTCATATAGGGAAGGAAAAAGAAAAACATCCATGACGCCTTTCATCAACGCTGGGACGTCCGAGCGTGAACCGGCAAAGATGAAGTGTTTCTCGATCGAATAGCGGTTGACCTTGGCTTCTATCTCGGCCCGAATCGGGCCGTCACCCACCAGCAGAAAGACAGCTTTGGGTTCGAGCTTGACCAGGTCGCGCGCGATTTCAACCAGAAACGCATGGTTTTTCGGCGCGACAAACCGTCCCACATGGCCAATCACCAAAGCACCGCTCGGGATACCGACAGCCCGGCGCAACGAATCTCTATCCACCGGAATGTCAAATCGTGAAAGGTCGATCCCCAGGTGCTGCAACTGCCATTGCTCTGGGTAGTTCCGCCAATTCTTCGAGAAGAGGTGATCCCCAGCTTCACCACTGACCGCAAGACCGCGGGTGGCGCAGAGGCCAATCATGGCTTGCATGGTTCTTCGATATGTGGTTCTTAGATACGCCGGGCG
>CABECZ010000480.1_pt1 | contig 26234 bp, 19 predicted proteins | sample 3422621 | NCBI WGS metagenome assembly CABECZ01 (sample SAMEA5534328, study PRJEB31848) | metagenome | biome: tundra; feature: field; material: soil | place: USA | collected 2013-05 | depth 0.15 m | reverse complement strand
CCGAAGGCCGCCAGTTGCGCTTTCGAATAGCCGGCGAAGCCCACCGCAACCGCGACGTTGCTGACCGCATATTCGAGAATCAAGTCCCAACCGATGATCCAGGCAAAGATTTCGCCGAGCGTAGCGTACGAGTAGGTGTAGGCGCTGCCGGCAATCGGGATCATCGACGCCAACTCGGCGTAGCACAACCCGGCAAAACTGCAGGCGATCGCGACCAGAAAAAACGAAATTGCAATGGAAGGCCCGGCCGGCGGACGGCCGTGCATGAGCGCTCCCGCCGTGCTCCCGGTGCGCAGGAAATTCACAATCAGGTCGAGCGCCTGCGCGTGCAGGATGGAAGGCGCCTGGAAATATTCTCCAGCCGCCGCGGTTCCCGTAAGCACGAAGATTCCCGAACCGATGATGGCGCCGATGCCGAGCGCCGTCAGCGACCACGGCCCCAGCGTTTTACTGAGCCGGTGTTCCGGATTCTCCGAATCCGCGATCAGTTTGTCGATGGACTTGCAACAGAAGGCCTGACTGTTGGAAGTACGGACAACGCCGGCTGCTGGCTCAGGGGATGCTTGCGACAAGAGTCGTTGTCTCCTCACAGCGGGAGTCGGGCATGGGCGACTGCCCCATGCCCGCCACTGCTCACGGCTCAGGCGAACGGCTTACCGTTTCGCCTGACCGCGTGCCAGCTTTTTCACCTTGCGCTTTTTCGATCCGCGCGCGTAATCGCGGGGCTTCTTCGGCTTCTCCGCTTTGATCTTCTTGCGGGAGGCTCGCTTGGTTTTCTTACGTTCTTCTTTGCTTAGCGTCTTCGTGTTTGCCATGATTGCGGTTCGTTTCCTCTGGTGTTTGGTCTCGTATCAGTGTTTGGGTCTCGTATTAGGACATCGCTTTAACGATGACCTGATATGCCTAGGCTTCGTATCAGGGCATTGCTTTAGCGATGCCGCAAATCTTTGAAAGCGATTGCCCCTTCAGGGGCCGTGTTTCTAGCTCGCGGCTCTACGCCTTCTCCAACTGCGCGTACCGCTCCACCAGCTTCTTCAAACCGAAGCGAGGAAATTGTACCGTAATCTTGGCGTCTTCCCCATCTCCTTCGCGCTGATAGACGGTCCCTTCCCCATATTTCGGGTGCTTGACCTTCTGTCCGGGACGGAATCCCCGCCTGCCTTTGGGCTCCTCGGACGGCATTTTCGGAACCTTGAACTTCTTGCCCCGCGAAGCAAAGAACTCGGCAATGTTGTCGATGGAGTTGTAGCTCTCAAGCGGACCCGCCGTCTTCGGCTTGATCCGCGCCGGGGCCCCCAACGCGCCCGGTTTTGGCACGTTGGGGTGGAGGGCCGGGTTCCAGGTGGCGCTCTGGTCTTCGTCTTCGTAGGAGTAGTGGGTGCTTTCGGCGGCTGCGGGGCTTCGCCCCGCTGGACGGGCGAGGGCGCCCGTCCCCACACGGCCTGCCCCCACACGGCCGGTGCTACGCCGCGATCCGCCCAGCTCTTCCACCAACTGCGGCGGAACTTCTTCCAGGAATCGCGACGGCACGCTAGCCTCGGGCATGTCCGTACCATAGCGCCGCCGATACACGGCGCGCGACAAAATCAGCGTGTCCATGGCACGCGTCATGCCAACGTAGCACAGCCGCCGTTCTTCTTCGATCGAATCGGGCTCGAGCATGGTGCGCGAATGCGGAAACAGGCCTTCTTCCATTCCGGCAAGAACCACCAGCGGGAACTCCAGTCCCTTAGCCGCGTGCAGCGTCATCAGCGTGATCTGCGCGTGCTCGTCATACTGATCGGCATCGCTGACCAGGGCGGCGTGATCGAGAAACTGATCGAGCGTCTCCCCGCGATCGCGCGAGTCCATAGCCGCGTTGACCAGTTCGCGCAAATTCTCGATCCGCGAGAAAGCTTCCGGCGTGTCTTCCTCTTCCAGCTGTTTAATGTATGCAGTGCGGTCGATCAGAAATTTAAGAATTTCGGCAGTATTCGCCGAAGCGCCCGGAGCGCGAAAACCCTCGACCGCATCATCGACCTCATCAGTCACTTGGTCGATGGAGCGACGGGCGTCCTCGCCCGTCACATCGTCCTCCGCCGAATCGTTAGCAGCGAAATCAAAACTAAAGTTGCCAGGATCAAAATCAGTGTCGGCACCAGCCTGTGTGGGAAGAGCTTGTGTGGGGACGGGCGCCTCGCCCGTCCAAGCCGAGCGAAGCTCGGCAGCGTCGGCCCCCGCATCGCCGCCCGGCTTCGCCGAAGCCGTTTCTTCCACCCGCTCCACAAACGTCCCCGCGAGCATCGCGCGCCCGTCCTCAATGAGCGCACGGAAGCTTCTCAACGCAGCCAAAGCCCGAGCCGGCAACAACTGCCGCGTAATCGCCTCGCCCACCGCGCCCCACATCGACAACCCGGTTTCAAGCGCGAGCCGCTCAATCATTTCAATCGTCGTCTTCCCAATCCCGCGCACCGGTGTATTAATCACGCGCAGCAGCGAAACCGAATCGTCCGGGTTCTGGATGACCTTTAAGTACGAAATCAAGTCCTTGATTTCAGCTCGCTCGTAGAACGAGAACCCGCCCACCACGTGATATTTCAGCTGATAGCGCCGCATCGCCTCTTCGAACAGCCGCGATTGCGAGTTCGTCCGATAGAGCACGGCCGCCCGCGCCGTTTCGCCGTTTTCGCCCGCCTGCCGCACATAGCGGTTGATAGTATCGGCCGCAAACAGCGCCTCGTTCTCGCCGTCCGGAGCCTCGTAGCATCCGATCTTCGCCCCGCCCTGCCGTGCCGTCCACAGGTTCTTGCCCTTGCGCCGGACGTTGTTCGCAACCACTGCCGACGCCGCCCCAAGAATGTTCTGCGTCGAGCGATAGTTCTCCTCCAGCCGCACGATCTTCGCTTCCGGAAAATCGCGCTCAAACTCCAGAATGTTGCGAATGTCGGCCCCGCGCCACGAGTAGATCGACTGATCTTCGTCGCCCACCGCGCACACGTTGTGCCCGCCGCCTGCCAGCAACCGCATCAATTCGTACTGCGGACGGTTCGTGTCCTGGTATTCATCGACCAGCAAATATTGAAATCGCCGGTTGTAATATTCGCGCACCGCCGTCACCGACTTGAGCAGGCGCATGGCTTCAAGCAACAGATCGTCGAAGTCCATCGCATTCGCCTTGAGCAATTCCTTGCGATACTCCTCGAAGATGTGCGCGATCTTTTCAGTCTTAGGATCCGCCGATTGCAGATAAACTTCCTGCGGGCCCAGCATGTGATTCTTAGCCCAGGAAATCCGCGATAGCACGTTGCGCGGCGTCAGTTGCTTGTCGTCCAGCCCCATCCGCCGCATGATGCCTTTTACGACCTGCTGCTGATCGCTCTCGTCGTAGATGACGAAATTTTTCGTGAGCCCGATCGGCGGCTGCCCCGGCACGCTAGAAGGAATCCGCAACGCCTCAATGTCCCGCCGCAGCACGCGCACACAAAACGAGTGGAACGTAGAAATCACCGGCTTGGCAATGCTGAGCCCGCCCACCAACTTCTCCACCCGCTCGGCCATCTCGGATGCGGCCTTGTTGGTGAAGGTCATGGCCAGAATCGATTCCGGCATCACGCCCATCTTCTCGATCAGGTAGGCAATGCGAAACGTGATGACGCGAGTCTTCCCGCTGCCCGCCCCGGCCAGAATGAGCACCGGCCCGTCGGTAGTCTCGACCGCTTCGCGTTGTTGCGGATTTAACTCGTCCAGAAACGACAAAAGAGAATGGCTCCGAAATGCGCTAGATGGATTTTACAGGAGGTGACGAGAACTTTTGGCAGCGGGTCAGTGAAACGAAATCGAGTAGACAAATAGCCCGATCAGCACTATCGTGGCGAGCGTTTCAAAGCCAACCCACGCGGCGTACTGCCGCCTGTTTGGGACTTCACTCCAGCGCCGCCACGCTCTGTAGAAGTGAAGTGGGATCACAGTAACCGTCGACGCTATCCAGACGATCGCTATGGCAAGCAGATAGGGGCGCCCATTAACCTGAGCAGCAGCTATCAGGGACAGGATTGAAATCGCCCAAAGTAGCCCTACGCCTGGTACTCATCACGGTGTCGTGCTGGTTCGGTTGCACTCACCCAGCCGGTTGCGGTTAGTGGAACGCCTGGAAGAGGTATTTCAGGGGAAGCGGTCAGCGAGTGGGCGGGATGCTTCGTTGTCGTGACCGATCAAAACATCCGCGTGCGCCGGACGCCCAAGCAACCGACCTGAAATTTCCTGGACCACGTCGATCCCCCGTCACCCTGACGCCGGTAATTAGCCTGTGTGGAATATGCGAATGAGAATCCAGCCCTCGATGGCCTGTATAATAAAAAATTGCGCTCATGAAGAAGAACCCACTAGTAGCCACGCCCGCTGAACGCGCCGCCGCAGCCACCGCTCTCCGCAGAATCCGCTCCACCACCGTCCTCTGCGTCCGCCGCGACGACAAAGTCGTCATGGCTGGCGACGGACAGGTCACGCTCGGTGAATCCGTCATCAAGCACGGAGCGAAGAAGATTCGACGTCTCTATCAGGACAAGATTCTCGCCGGATTTGCCGGCTCGACCGCCGACGCTTTCACGCTGTTCAGCCGGTTCGAGGCCAAGCTGGAGCAGTATCACGGCAACATCGGCCGCGCCGCCGTCGAACTCGCGAAAGACTGGCGCACCGACAAATTTCTCCGCCATCTGGAAGCGCTGCTGCTGGTTTCCGATAAGGAAACTACGTTCCTGCTGAGCGGCCAGGGAGATGTGATCGAGCCCGATACCGGCATTGCGGCGATCGGCTCCGGCGGCCCGTTCGCCCAGGCAGCTGCGCAGGCCCTCGCCGATCACACCAAGCTCTCCTCGCGCGAAATCGCCGAAGAAGCAATGAAGATTGCCAGCCGGATGTGCATCTATACCAATGACAAGGTTACGATTGAGGAACTGTGAGAACAAGTCGTTGGTCGTTAGTCGCTAGTCGTTCGGGGGGCGCGACTGCTCGCGGCTTTTCCTAACGACCAACGACTAACGACCAACGACTAGCAAAGTATTTATGGCAATTTACTTACCCGGAACCGCCGAAGAAGAACAAGTAACGCTCGACGAACTGACGCCGCGCGAAATCGTCACCGAACTCGACAAGTACGTTGTCGGTCAAAAAGACGCCAAGCGCGCCGTCGCCATCGCGTTGCGCAACCGCATGCGCCGCCAGAAGCTCGCGCCCGACATGGCCGAAGAGGTCATCCCCAAGAACATCATTATGATCGGCCCCACCGGCGTGGGCAAAACCGAAATCGCCCGCCGCCTCGCCAAGCTCGCCAACTCGCCCTTCCTCAAGGTCGAAGCTTCCAAGTTCACGGAAGTCGGCTACGTCGGGCGCGATGTGGAATCCATGATTCGCGACCTGGTTGAGATCGCCATCGAAATGATCCGCGAAGAGAAACTCGAAGACGTCTCGGATAAAGCCGAACTGAACGCTGAAGAGCGCCTGCTCGATATTCTTCTGCCCCCGACCTCGACCCGTCCGGCCGATTCAAGTTCGGGCGGCGTGGTCATCGACGCCAGCACCAGCCTGACCGAATCCTCCAGCCGCACCCGCGAGAAACTGCGTCAGCAATTGCGCGAAGGCAAACTCGACGACCGCACCGTCGAAATCGAGACGCGTGAGCGCAATTTCCCGTCGTTTGAAATCATCTCCAACCAGGGCGTCGAGGAGATGGACGTCAACCTCAAGGACATGTTGCCCAACATCTTCGGCCAGCGCACCAAGAAGCGGAAGATGAAGGTCAACGAGGCCTTCGAGTACCTGATCCAGGAAGAAGAGCAGCGCCTGATCGACATGGAGCAGGTCACGCGCGTCGCCATCGATCGCGTGGAAAATTCCGGCATCATCTTCCTCGATGAAATCGACAAGATCGCCGGCCGTGAAAGCGGCCATGGTCCGGACGTCTCGCGCGAAGGCGTGCAGCGCGATATCCTCCCCATCGTCGAAGGCACCACCGTTAACACGCGCTACGGCATGGTGCGCACCGACCACATCCTGTTCATTGCCGCGGGCGCGTTCCACGTCTCGAAGCCAAGTGATCTGATCCCCGAACTGCAGGGCCGCTTCCCCATCCGCGTGGAACTGCAGTCGCTGACCATGGCAGACTTCGTGCGCATCCTGACCGAGCCCAAGTCTTCGCTGACCCGGCAATACATCGCGCTGCTAGAGACCGAAGGCGTAAAGCTGGAGTTTACGCCCGATGCGCTCGAAGAGGTCGCGCGCTTCGCCTTCCGCGTGAATGAAGGCACCGAAAACATCGGCGCCCGCCGTCTGCACACCATCATGGAGCGCGTACTCGACGAGATCAGCTTCGAGGCGCCCGAAAAGAAAGGCCAGCAGTTCGTAGTAGACGCGCCCTACGTGCAGAAGATGCTAAGCGAGATCGTGAAAGACCAGGATCTATCGCGCTACATCCTATAAGTGTGCCCTGCAAGTGTGGGGGCGGGCGACCCCGCCCGCCCGGTTTTCAGGACTTTTCATCAAAAGCTGTGCTCGGGCCTGAGGTTGCGCGGGCGAGTCGCCCGCGCCCACACTGCCTCTGATACTCTTTCTCTTTCCGCATGAAAGTAAATCTTGGAAAGTTCGTCGCCTTGACCGCACTCTGCCTGCTGTTAGCCGGTTGTGCCCAGACCGGTCCGCCGCGGCCGCCGTCGCTCGAACTTCCCAAGCCGCCGACGGATCTGCGCGCCAGCCGCAAAGGCAACCGCGTCACGCTCAACTGGAGCGAACCCACCCTCACCACCGACCGCCAAAGCGTGCGCTACATCGGTCCGACCCTCATCTGCCGCAGCCTTGATCCTGAAATCGCCGCATGCGCGAATCCCGCCGCCACATTACCAGCACCGGCGCCATCTGCCGCCCCGAAGAAGTCACGCCGCGCAGCACACAAATCAGGCGCCCCGACCGCCTCTACGCAGACCTACACCGACGCTCTCCCCGCAAACCTGCAACAGCAGGACCCGTCCGCCGAACTCACCTACGCCGTCGAGGTCTTGAACCGCAACGCCCGCGGCGGGGGATTGTCGAATCGCGTGCACGTCTCCGCCGTCGTTACCCTGCCTCCGCCGAGCGATCTATCCGCCGAACTCACCGGCGATGGCGCAGTGCTCACCTGGACAAACGCAGGCGAATCACAAAACGTCCCCGCTAACATTCCCGGCAACTCCCCCGCCGTGCAACATCGTTATCGAATCTATCGCCGCGACGAAAGCTCAGGCAAAGACGCGATTGCCGGCGAAGTCCCGGTCCCAGTTCCATCGAGCGAGCGTGGCCCCGTTCATTTCACGGACTCAAGCTTCGAATGGGAAAAGACCTATCTCTACCGCATCACCGCCGTGACCATCGTCAAACGCCCCGAGAGCAACAGCGAAGTGCTGGTCGAGGGAGACGACACTCCGCCCGTGCGCGTCATCGCCCATGACGTCTTCCCGCCTTCCGTACCCGCCGGGTTGCAGGCGGCATACTCGGGCGAAGGACAAAAGCCCTTTATCGATCTCATCTGGGCGCCGGTGACGAACGCCGATCTCGCCGGATACAACGTCTATCGCAGCGAAGCCAATGGCGCCGCAGGCGAGAAGACGGTCAAGCTGAATTCCGAGCTGGTGAAATCGCCGTCGTATCGCGACTTCGCGGTCGCCTCCGGCAAAACCTACACCTACACAGTTTCCGCAGTGGACGTGCGTGGAAACGAAAGCCAGCGCTCCGAGCCAACCAGCGAGCCCGTCCCCTAGGGTGGCATCTGCGAAGTTAGCCAGGAAATTCTTAACCACAGGGAGCACAGACGAGCACAGAGGACTTCTTGTTCAACCAACCATTAAATCGGCTCCAAATCAAAGCTTTCCCCTGTGTTCCTCTGTGCTCCCTGTGGTTAAGAATTTTCAACACCCAAGGACACCCTCCAAGATTTTTCCTTCGCGATCTTTCCACTCTTTGTGTTTAGATATTGTTCTGATGAAATACTGCCGATTCCATCTCAACGGTTCCGCCCACTACGGCCTGGTCGAGTCTGTCGCGGGCAATAACAATGACGAAGAAATCACGCGCCTGCTCCTCCACGCTCCCGAGGAGAGCGATGGCGACGTCGAAGGCCTTCCCAGCCGCCGCATCGACCGCATCCCGCTCCGCCAGGCGTCTCTGCTGCCGCCAGTGCAGCCCTCGAAGATCGTCTGCGTCGGCCGCAACTATCGCGAGCACGCCGCCGAACTCGGCCACGAAGTTCCGCAGGAGCCGCTGCTATTTTTCAAACCGCCCTCTTCCCTGCTGCCGCCGGGCGGAACGATTCTTCGGCCCCAAGCTTCCGCGCACACCGATTACGAGGGCGAACTGGGAGTCGTGATCGCCCGCCGCTGCCACCGGCTCGCCGCGAGCGATGACGTACGCCCCTACATCCTCGGCTACACCTGCGTAAATGATTTCACCGCCCGCGATCTGCAGAGCAAAGAACCGCAGTGGGTGCGCGGCAAAGGCTTCGACACCTTCTGCCCCGTCGGACCCCTGGTCGCCGACGGCCTCGATCCTTGGGCGGGCGTCCAAGTCGAAACCCGAGTCAACGGCGACCTCCGCCAGTCCGGCAACACGAAAGATTTTATTTTCCCGCTCGACGTACTCATCCGTTACATTTCGCAGATCATGACCCTAGAACCCGGCGACCTGATCGCGACCGGCACTCCCAAAGGCGTAGGACCGGTAGTCGCTGGCGATGCCATCGAAGTTTCAATCGAAGGCATAGGCCAGTTGCGCAACCCCGTAGCCGACCAAGCGTAGCGCGTTGCGTTGCCTTGGCTGGTGTGGGGACGGGCGCCCTCGCCCGTCCAAGCCGAGCGCAGCTCGGCGCTGCCTGTGGTCACAGCAACTCTGGATTCGCCATAGGAGGAAGCACCCATGGAAGACGCCCAGCGTGGCTCCGAACGTTGTTTCGAACTCTTACAGGCTGGCGATGCGGACGGGCTCCGGCGAATTCTGGAACAAGACCCCGCCGCCGAGGCGCGCGACGCAACCGGCGTGAGCCTGCTCATGCATTCCATCTATCGCGGCCGCCGCGACTTGGCGGAACTGATCGCGAGCAAGAAGAGAACGCTCGACATTTTCGAAGCCGCCTCGCTAGGCCGTCTCGACCATCTCAAGGAATGCATTCGGGACGCTTCCGCGATCGCCCCCCATTCAATTGACTCCCGTTCAAAAGACGGCTTCACCCCTCTGCATTTCGCCTGTTTTTTCGGCCAGCCCGAAGCCGCCCGTCTGCTCGTCGAAAGCGGAGCGGCGGTCGACGCCGTAGCCGCGAATCCGACCCAGGTCATGCCACTGCACTCCGCTGCCGCAGCCCGCAACTTCGAAGCCGCCCGCCTTCTGCTCGAACACGGAGCGCCCGTCAACGCCCGTCAGCAAGCAGGATGGGTTCCGATACACGCTGCGGCCCAGAACGGAGACCGGCCGATGGTGGAACTATTGCTCAAACACCGCGCCGATCCCAAACTAGCCAACAATGACGGGAAGACTCCGGCCATGGTAGCAAGAGAAAAAGGCCACGAGGAGTTAGCTGCCCTTCTGGAAAAGTAACCGTAGCTCGTGTGGGAACGGGTGCCCTCGCCCGTCCAAGCCGAGCGCAGTTCGGCGCTGCGAGCTTCGCCACGCCCCTTCTAAGCTAATGATTCTACAAGACATGCAACCGGGCGTTCATGCCATACTAACCATTAAGCACCCGGGAAGCTGCAGCCGTGCAGCTTCCCTCCTTCACGTTACCCGCGACTGCCCCTGCAATCTTGCTCATCGATCTATGCATCAAACCGTCTATAATGGAACAACAGTTCCTCGGGGAAGCCCGATTCAAAAAAGCAAAAGCGAAGACCAAAAAATTATGTCGACGAAGTTGAAGGTCACAATTATTACCAGTTCGCTGGCCATTCTGCTGTTCACTATCGTGGGCGGTTTTGTCAACGTTCGCGCATCTTCGAACGATGGCGCCTATCGCCAGCTCTCGGTCTACAGCGAGGTGCTGTCCCGCATCCGCCTGGAATACGTTGAAGAGCCCAATATCGCTGGCGTCACCGCGGGCGCGCTGCACGGTCTGCTGGAGTCGCTCGACGCCAATTCCAGCTACCTGTCGGCGGCCGAGTACAAGCGCTACAAGTCGATGAAAAGCGACGGCAAGGCGGATATCGGCGCCACCGTCTCCAAGCGCTTCGGATACGCTGCCGTGGTCGCGGTCATTCCCGGAGGCCCGGCGGAAAAGGCCGGGGTCGAGAACTCCGACATTATCGAATCCATCGAGGGCAAGACCACGCACGACATGTCGCTGGCTGAGATTCACGGCATATTGTCTGGAGAGATCGGATCGACGATCACCCTGGCGGTGGTCCGGCCGCGGCGCGCCGAACCGCAGAAGATTGTGATCACGCGCGATATGGTTACCATCCCGCCGGTTAGCGAAAAAATGCTCGCGGACAATGTGGGCTACATCCAGGTGGATGCGTTCCCCGAAGGCAAGTCGCAGGAGATCGCCGGCAAGATTCGCGACCTGCAGAAACAGGGAGCGAAGAAGCTCGTACTCGATCTGCGTAACTCGGCCAGTGGCGCGGAGTCTGAGGGCGTTGCCACCGCCAATCTTTTCCTCGACCATGGCACCATCACTTATCTGCAGGGGCAGAAGTATCCGCGCGAGGCTTTCAACGCCGATCCCGCCAAGGACATCACCAAGCTTCCCGTGGCCGTGCTGGTGAATCGCGGCACGGCGGGCCCAGCCGAGATTGTGGCCGCCGCGATCCTCGAGAACGCTCGTGGCGACGTGGTCGGAGACAAAACCTTCGGCGACGGCTCGGTGCAAAAACTGATCGAGATGCAGGACAATTCCGCCCTGATTCTTTCGATCGCGAAGTACTATTCGCCGAGCGGAAAAGCAATTCAGGATGCGGCCGTTACCCCGAACGTCCTGGTCACTGACAATGCGGCAGACGACGGTGGATTGCCCGACGAAGATCAGCCGGCAACTCCCGGCGAGAAGAAGAAAGACGAGAAGCCGAAGAGTCTGCAGGACGACCAACTGAACAAGGCGCTGGAAGTATTGAAAAAACGGGAAGCGAAGGGATAAAGGTTTCAAATTTCAGGGTTTCAAAGTTACCATCGCTCGCTTTGGCGGGCGATTTTTTTCGCTTTGAGGATAGAGCGACAACGCCCTGACGTTCGCGGGAACCTTGAAACTCTGAATTACGTACAATCCTGTGTGCAGCTTCGCGCTTATCTCTGTCGTGTCGCCCTCGAAGCGGGGCTCATGCTGGCGTGCGCCCTTCCATGTGTGTTGATTGCCGCCTGGCACTCCCGCACGCGGCGTTGGGGCTTATTGCTATTCGTGGCATCCTTGGTTGTCCTGAACGTTGCCCTCGGAGAAATACCTCGGGTCGATGGTTTCCAGCACCTGCACTGGAGTTGGCAGGAGTGCCTCCTCTCAGCGGCGTGGCCATTCTTGCTCATCGCTCTCGTCCCCGGAATCTCGTTAGTCTCAATCGGCGTGACGTCGCGCTTCCGGCCAGGTTGGTTGAAGCCGTCGATCGTCGCTTTGCTCCTGGCTCTGGCGGTGCCCGCAGTCTTCTTCATTCTAGGGGCTCGCAAGAAACTGGACGCCGAGGGCTGGGCCTTCCTCCTAATCATGCCCGGCCTCGCCGAGGAACTGGTATTCCGGGGCGTGTTTCAGTCCTTGTTGAACCGTGTTTTCGGGAAACCGTGGCGACTGGCCAACGCGGAGTTCGGCTGGGGGCTCATCGTCACTGCCATACTCTTCGCCGGGTTCAACGGCCTTGTCGCCGTGGACCCTCAACTTCATGTCCGCATCGTTCTCCACGCGGCGATCGCCCCGCTTTTGATGAGCTTGGTTTCAGGATGGGTGCGCGAACGCACGGATAGTGTCTGGCCATCTGTGTTTGGCCACAATCTGAGCAACCTCGTGATACCTTTTGCGAGTCTGTTTACTTGATCGCCCCGCACTACAGGCCGAGGATTGCGTGGAACAGGCCGGGAAAATCCTCTCCGAAACCTTGAACCCTGCCCTTGCGTTAACATTAAGACGTTGAAACTCTGAGACCTTGAAACTCGCCCCTTGAAAGTCATCTATCAACATCTTCCTTCGGTGGAAATCGCCGGACTGAAGCTGGTCGGAAAGGTCCTGTTCGGGCTGCTCCTCCTGCTTTCAGCCGCTGTCGGCGCCGCCGTTGGATTGCTGCTCGTGTATTCGACTGGCCTACCCCAAGTCGAAGAGCTCGAACGTTACCGTCCCAGTTCCGTCACCGAACTCTACGACGGACAGGGCAGAGTCATCGGCACCTTCGCGCTCCAGCGGCGCGTCATCGCCAGCTATGACGATTATCCGGAGGTTCTCCGCAATGCCCTGGTCTCGATCGAAGACAAGGATTTTTACCGGCACTCGGGCATCAACATCTGGCGCATCATAGGCGCGGCGTATCGCGATATTGAATCCGGCGGGAGAGTGCAGGGAGCGTCCACGCTCACCATGCAACTCGCCCGCAATCTGTTTCTCTCTCCCGACCGCTCGTTCTACCGCAAGATGCAGGAGGCGCTGCTCGCCATCCAGATCGAGCGCCGGTTCACCAAGCCGCAAATCTTCACGCTCTACGCCAACCAGATATTCCTCGGCCACGGCGCCTACGGCTTTGAGGCCGCTTCGCAATACTATTTCAGCAAACCGGCGCGGCAGCTCAAACTGGAAGAAGCCGCGCTGCTCGCGGGACTTCCCAAGGCGCCGCAATATTACTCGCCGATCAACCATCCGGAACGCGCCCTCAAACGGCGCAACCTGGTGCTCAATGCCATGATTGAGGATGGCAAGATCACCGCAGCCCAAGCGGCGGAGACCAAGAGCAAGCCGATCGTGCTCGACTTGCAGAAGGATCCGAATTCGCTGGCGCCGCACTATGTGGAGGAAATCCGGCGCTACCTCGAAGCCAAGTATGGCAGCGACCAGGTTCACGAAGGCGGGCTGCGGGTTTACACGTCGCTCGATATGGATCTGCAAAAATCCGCGCGCCAGGCGTTGCTCGACGGCCTCGCTGCCTACGAACGACGGCATGGTTGGCACGGCAAGCTTCTGAACGTGATTGCGCAGGGACAAAAGCTCGACAAATACGCAGATCCGGATTGGGATGCGGAGCCCGAAATCAACGGATACATGCACGCGCTGGTAATACAAGTCTCGCCGAGCGCCGCGGAAATCCGCTTCGGCCAGCACACGGCCACGCTTTCGCCGGCCGATGTGGCATGGACGAAGCTCAAGCTTCCCGACATTCTCCATCCCGGCGACATCATCTACATCAAAATGCTTTCACTCGATCCAGGCGGAAAATCGCGCGTCAGCCTGGAGCAGGATTCAGGGACCGAAGGAGCGCTCGTCGCCATCGATAACGCAACCGGAGAAATCAAGGCCATGGTCGGCGGCCGTGACTTCAACCTCTCCAAATTCAACCGCGCCACGCAGGCTCTGCGCCAGGTCGGGTCGTCTTTCAAGCCGTATGTCTACACCGCCGTGATCGACCATGGTGGCAGCCCCGACGACACCGTCGTGGATGCGCCGGTTACTTTTCAAACTGCCTCCGGCCCTTATTCGCCGCACAACTACGACGCCAGATTTGAGGGCACCATCACCCTGCGCCGCGCTCTCGCCCAGTCCAGAAACATCCCCGCGCTCAAGCTTGCCGACCGCGTTGGCATTAGGACCGTGATCGAATACGCGCACCGCTTCGGCATTACCTCAAACATTCCCGCGTATCTTCCGGTGGCGTTGGGCTCGGCGGAAATCACGCTGCTCGAGCAGACCTCCGCCTTCAGCGTGTTTCCCAACGACGGAGTGCGCGTCGCTCCGCGCTACATCACCAAGGTGACCGACTACGAGGGCCGCATTCTGGAAGAAGATTTCTCCGACATCAAAGACGTCGTCAGTTCGCGCACCGCGCGGGTCATGACCTCGATGCTGCGGGAGGTGGTGCTCCATGGCACAGCGGTCGCCGCCGCCAAAATGCCTTATCCGTTGGCCGGCAAGACGGGAACGACCAACGATTTTACCGACGCCTGGTTCGTGGGTTTTTCTCCGTCGCTCACCTGTGGCGTCTGGATCGGCTACGACGAAAAAAAATCACTAGGCGAGAAAGAAACCGGAGCCCGCGCCGCGCTGCCCATCTGGATGCAGTTCATGAGCGTCGCCCTGGCGGGCAAGGATCCTGGCGAATTTCAGCCGGCGCCGGGCCAAGGAAACACGGCGGTCGCGCAGAAGAAAGTCGACACTCAAGACGTAGCGCCCGGCGACGGCGAAACGCACTAATGGAGAGCCGGGCGTCCCCGCCCGGCTGGACGGGCGAGACGCCCGTCCCTCCACCAGCGGATTTGAGTTTCGGTCAAACCAACAACTTCCGCATCAATCGACCAATTCGCACGATTCGATAAAGAGGAAACAGCGCCTCCGGCAATTGCACAGCGGCAATATCTCCCACGCCCGGCGTCCAAACCAGTCGCCACAGATATCGCCAGCGGTCGCCGCGCCGCTCACGCAGTTTCAGGATCAGCCGAAAGTATTCCGTAGATTCGAAATCATAGGAGGCACCGCGAACCAGACGCGCGGCGAATTCGGCGCCGAGAGCGGGCACACGAGGATCGGCCGCAATCATTTCCTCTGCGGGTTGGGGAAGCTCCACCCGAAGCACGTTTTTCACCAGCCAGAAACTTACGCCGAGAATACGAACGATTCCCAGCGCGCGCGCCTGGGCAAACGCCAGCGAGTAGTCGATGGGCTGGGCTTGAGACTGAGTCCGCAAAGTCTCGGCAATGTCCGAAAGCCAGATGAGCCGCGTCCAAAGATGCTTGGCGGCGTGCAGGCACAGCACCAGCAGCGAGTCTTCGGGAGCCAGGCACGGCACTTCGCACCCGCCGACGACAGTGCGGCCGTCGCGCGCCATCAGATCTTCCACGCCCAGATCAACTCCATAGAAATACGGTAGCAATGCCCACTGCACTTCGACCAGGTTCTTTCCCGCTGCGCTGTCAAACGCTCGCTCGTAGCCGGTCCGCAGCCACAATCGCTCGACGGCCGGCGAAAGATCCGCAGCAGGGCGATACCCGATTTCAGCAAGAGCCTGCTTGGCTCGCTCGAAGTCGGCGGAAGAAATCAGGAAGTCGAGATCCGAAAAGCTGCGCAACCCGAGATCGCGGTAAAGCGCTTGCGCCAGAACCGCCCCTTTGTAGGGGACCGCCCGCAACTGCCTGCGCTCGAAGTGCTGCATGATGCGCGCCAGCTCGGCGGTGAACAACAAGCTGCTCCGCAAGTTCGCTTGGTACGCAGAGCGCAGAGTGCTCTCGACTTCCGCTGGAAGGCCGCGAGCATGTTCGATCAGGTTGCGCGCCGCGAGCGGAAGAACTCCATGGTGCTCAGCCAGACGTAGAACTTCGCTCCAGTCGAGGGCTGAGCGATTCCAATTCACAATGCGCTCGATCCGCTCCGGAGCCAGCTCCGCGCCGGCCAACGCGCACACGAACTCAAATTCGCCCGCTCTCTGCGGCGCGGTGCTCGACGCGGGAGACGAAAGCAAGAGTTCGGTCATGGAGGCGGATTCCCGACGAATAGACAAGCAACCGCAAGCCAGAATCAAACGGATCGCGAATCGCCACTATAATACAGAGTCTTCGGCGTGTGTCCGAGCGCGTTCGGACTTTCGTCGTTTCCCCGTCATGGATCGCGTCGTCTTCGAATCCGTTCGCAAGGTATTTCGCCATCGTCCAGCTCTGTTCAATTGGCTGGGCAGGGAGCGGGGCGGCGAAACGATCGCCTTGAAAGACGTTTCTTTTGCGGCAGCGCGCGCCCAGGTCCTGGTGTTACTCGGCCCGAACGGCAGCGGAAAAACCACGGCCCTCAAGCTGATCTCGACCATGCTCCTGCCCGATGCCGGGTCGGTAAGCGTGGGCGGCTTCGATGCACGGCGCGACGCCGGTGCAGTCCGGCGGCAGGTCGGCATCGCCGTAGCCGCGGAGCGCTCGTTCTTCCCGCGTCTCTCCGCGCGCGAGAATCTCGATTTCTTTGCCGCCCTCGACGAAGTCTCGCGCAGCGAGCGAGCGCAAAGGATCAAAGAAGTTCTCCACGATACCGGCCTCGAAGAGCAAGCCGACACGCTGGTTATGAAGTTCTCCAGCGGCATGTACCAGCGGCTGGGCATAGCGCGCGCTCTGGTCAAGCGCCCCAGCGTGCTCTTGCTCGACGAACCGACGCGCAGCCTCGACGCCGCCACCACCGCCCGCTTCTGGACCACGATCCGCGCCTTGGCGCGGCAAGAGACGTGCGTTCTGCTCGCCACCCACAACTTCGCGGAAGCGGCTGCCGTCGCAGATCGCCTGCTCCTCCTACAGCGCGGCGAAGTGCTCGCCGATCGCTCCGTGGGCGACGGCGAAAGCGCTGACGCACTGCGCGCTTTCTACTTCTGCATGACCGGAGAGGTTGATGAGAAAATTTGTAATTTGTAATTTGTAATTTGTAATTGGTAATTGGTAATTTCGAACGAGGGCGCTCTGAGCGATATATTCAAAGACAGAAACACAATTACCAATTACAAATTACCAATTACAAATTTCTTATGCCTTCGACCCTCGACAAGCTCCATGCCATCCTGCGGCGCGATCTGCTCACGGCCGTCCGCCACCGCAGCGGCTTCGTCGTGACCCTGGTCGGAGTGTTCACCGAACTGGCGGCCTTTTATTTTCTATCCCGCGCCATCGGTCCCGGCTTTCGACCCGGCGGCGTCGAGTACTTCCCTTTTCTCATGGTGGGCACCGGCGTCTACACGTTTTTCGTAATGAGCGCGCAAGCTTTTCTGAGCGCGGTGCAGGAAGCACAACAGACGGGAACGCTGGAAGTGCTCATGACGACATCCACTGCTCCGGCTGAGCTCGTCATCCTCAGCTCCATTTCTGCCTTCGCCGGAAACCTGGTTAATCTGTTGATTTATCTTTTTGCGGGAGTGGCAGTTTTCCGGGCAGCGATCCACGGCAACTTTTTTTCGTGCGTGGCGGTATTGATTTTTTCTCTGGCAATCGCCCTGGCCCTGGGGATCGCCGCGGCCACACTTCAGGTTGCGTTCCAGAAAGGCTCGGCGCTGATCTGGCTGCTCGGCTCCGGACTCTGGTTCCTGAGCGGAACCATGTTCCCGATCCAGAGCTTGCCCCGACCGCTCGAGCTTCTTGCTCGCGCGGTTCCTCTCACTTACGCCATCGATGGCATGCGCAGGGCGTTGCTCGAGGGGCAATCCATCACAGCGATGGCTCCCACACTGGCCGTCCTGGCCGGGTTTGGCGTGGTCCTACTGCCGCTCGCGCTGGCCTGCTTGTCGCTAGCTTTGCGCCGCGCGCGGCAAGATGGAACCCTGTCATTTTACTGAGGATTGTTGCGTCGCCTTTTCCGGTCTGCACCGCCGCCAAGTCAGATTGGCGCCGGGGAAAGCCGTGTAGTACACTGCCTTTACTCTTATCAAAACTGGGGACAGGGAGGGGGAACCCAACCCTTTCATATGTCCGGGCCATCAAAAAACTTCCTCATGCTGGAAAACACCACGATTACGACCACGATTACGGCGCGCTCGACGGCGAACGCAGAACGCTCAGCTTTGGTGGCGGAGGCTTTGCGTCTCAGCGGTCGTTTGCGTCTGCAAGTTCACGGGGAAAGCATGCTGCCCGCTCTTTGGCCGGGCGATGTGGCCGAAATCGCAAGCTGCTCGATCGAAGACGTCCGGCTCGGTGAGATCGTGCTCGCCCGGCGTGATGGCCGCCTTTTCCTGCATCGCCTCGTCTCCACCTCCAAGCCGGACGGCTTTCTGCTGCGCGGCGATTCCATGCCTGGCTCCGACCCTCAGTTCCCGGCCGAAGCGCTGCTGGGCCGGCTGGTGAGCAAGGCTGACGAAAGGCGAAGCGTCTCCTGGTTTGGCGTGCAATCGTTTGGCGTGAAATGGTCGCGTGCGCTGGGAATGGTGCTCTGTCATTGTGGCGTGGCACGGCGTCTTGCTCTGAAACTTCACAGCCGCCAGAAAGCATCGCCGCGAAATTTTCGAAACCCGGAACCGGGCACGGAACTGAGTTCCGCAGGCCTGCGTTCGGCCGAACCGGGTTCCGGTGAGCTGGAAGCCTTATGATGGCCGCGGCCCGAAAAGTCGCGTGTGTCGAAATCGGAGGGATCCCGATTGCCTTGTCCACCTGCGACGATCGTTTCCTCGATCTGCTGCGCCAGCGCTATGCCGGGTTCCTGAGTTCTTCGCCTCCCGAGTTTGAGCTTGAGTTTGATCTCACCAGCACGGGACCGGCTTCCGATGACGACGTTCGGGTCCGCCGCAATGTTGATGATGGCGAGTGGATACTCGAGCGCGGAGACTTCCGCGCCCGCTGGGCCCCGCGCACCGGACGAGGCCACGTGCGCCAGAATGCCAATCCGTATTCTCTAGATTCGGTGCTGCGCATTCTGCACAGCATGATTCTTGCCGAGCGCGGAGGATTCCTGCTGCACGCCGCCAGTGCGATCTGTGATGGCCGGGCCTATCTGTTCTCGGGCGTGTCCGGCGCGGGCAAGACCACGATGACGCGGCTGGCGCCGGCCGACATCACCCTGCTTACCGATGAAATCTCCTACTTGCGCCCGAGCGCGGACGGGTACGCGGCCTTCGGCACTCCTTTTGCCGGAGAGCTCGCCAAGGCCGGTGAGAACTGCACGGCTCCGGTCTCCGCTCTGTTTTTTTTGGAGAAGGGTTCGGAGAACCGTATCGATGAGTTGTCGTCCGCGGAAGCCGTCCGCCGGCTCATGCGCAATATTCTGTTCTTCGCCGAAGACCGGGGTCTGACGGAAAAGCTTTTCGCCACGGCATGTGATTTCGTCGGAAGGGTTCCCATTTGCCGCCTGATGTTTTATCCTGATGCCAGGGTGTGGGACGAAGTTCGCAATTTCGAACGCAACTTCGAACGCAATAACGAACGCAATTTCGCACGCAACTTCCAAGAGGCGCCCGAGCATGCCTGAGAATTGCATTTACATTGCGCGCAGTTCTGCCATTGCCGCTCGCGCGCTGGCCGGCGAAATGATGGTCATGAACTCGGCCGATTCGACTTTCTTCACGCTGAACGAAGTCGCAACCACCATCTTTCAAGCTGCCGACGGTCACACTCCCTTGCGGGAAATCGTCCGCGACAAGATCTGCGGGCAATTTGACGTCGATCCCGTACAAGCCCAGGCAGACGCCGAGCAGTTCGTCGCCGAGCTTTCCAGCCACGGAATTCTTCTCGTTTCGAGCCAACCCCTGGCTTCGGAGGCGCCCCGATGAGCCTGATGAGCGAAGTGGGCCAGAAGGCATTTAACCTGGGCGTGCCCATCGCAGTGCACATTGACGTCACTTATCGCTGCAACGAGCGCTGCGTGCATTGTTATCTCGATCATGACGATCACGGCGAGATGACGACCGCAGAAATCAAGGACGTGCTCGATCAACTGGCCGAGGCCGGCGTTTTCTATCTCACCTTCAGCGGCGGCGAGGTCTTCATGCGCCGCGACTTCTTTGAGCTTGTCGAATACGCCCGGCGCCTCATGTTCAACGTCAAGATCAAGACCAACGCGGTGATGATCCATGAAGCGGAAGCGCGTAGAATTCGCGAACTGGACGTAGACACGATCCAGATCAGCGTCTATTCGCATCGTCCCGAAGTTCACGATGCCATCACCAAGCTGCCGCACTCTTTGGAGCGCACCATCAAAGCCATCCGCTTCTTGCGCGAACAAGGGCTGCGCGTCACCATCGCCAATGTGCTGATGACCGTCAATTCTGCCGATCATCTGGGCGTACAAAAACTCGCCGACGAACTCGGCGTTCATTACACGCTCGATCCCACCATCACGCCCATGATGGACGGCGACACATCCGTTCTCGCGCTGCGTATTCCGGGAGAACAACTCGCGGAAGTTTTTCGCAATCCGGCGCTGGTCGCCAGCCAGGAGGAATTCTGCGCGCCTCCCAAGCCGCCGTCGGCGGAGGATCTTGAGGGTTACTCGTGCAGCGCGGGCCATTCCTTCTGCTACATTTCGCCCTACGGCGATGTCTTTCCCTGCGTGCAGTTCCCCCTGCCCACGGGAAATATCCGTCAGCAGAAGTTTTTGGATATCTGGAATTTTTCCCCGGAGATGAAAGAGGTCCGCTCGATCCAGGCCAAAGACCTGACCGTCTGCTCATCGTGCTCGCACGTCAGCACTTGCACCCGCTGTCCGGGCTTGGCCTATGTCGAAGGAAGCATGCGGGGCCCGTCCACCGCGGATTGCGAGAAGTCGTTCTACCGCACGGGCGTGCCCACGGCGAACATGCTGCGGCAAGGGCTGTCGAAACCACGCACCACTGCACACCTGATCCAGATTCGGCCGATCGCCGTTCCTGCATGATACGGGCGCGCCCGTTACACTGCGCCCCCGGTAGCAGCGTTGTGGCTACGCTTTAGGTCAATAACCGCTTCCGCCGCGGCCAACTTTTCCAGCATGCGCTGCACGGCGGCGCGGACCTCATGCGTCGCCTCAATGAACTTGAGCGCCGCGCCAATACCCATGTCCATGCGCACGACCTCGGTCGCAACTGAAACGCTCGTATGTTCGTGCGAGAACGTGAGTTTCAACTTCGATCCGGGCAACAGGAGGCTGCCGCTTTCAACATAGCAACCGCCCAGGCTGAGGTTGGTAACGATGCCCACTATCGCCCGTTCCAGCCCGTTGCCGGAAATTTCCGTGATGAGCTGACCTCGCACCCGCGGATACAGACGGCGGTTCTTCTCCGTCGAGTGACTCCGCTTCTGCAGATACATGCGTTTGTCGGCTTCCGAGAGGATTCTTTCGGCATCCATCCCGTCCTCGGGATACACGGCCTTGCCCACGCTCAGCGATAGAATATTCTCGTTGCAGATGTCCTTCCCAGCCTGTCTTGCCAAGTCGCGCATCTGTTCGGCTTTGCGCGCGGCCGCTTCGGGTGTGAGTCCAGGGGCGATGACCACGAATTCGTCGCCGCCCATGCGCGCGACATAATCGTACTCACGGCTGGTTTCCTTCAAGGAATGCGCAAACAGCCGCAGTACGCGATTCCCTTCCAGGTGTCCAAAGCGGTCGTTGATCTGTTTGAACCCATCCAAGTCTGAGACCATCACGGTCAGCGTTTTGTTGTCGCGTTTGCAGCGCGCCATTTCCCGGTCGAGTTGCAAGAATAGCGAGCGCGCATTGGGAAGACCGGTGAGGTAATCGGTAACCGCCGAACTCTCCGCCTGCTCGTACTTCAGCGCGTTCTCGATGGCGAGCGCCATCTTGGAAGTTACAGCCCGCAAAATACGCAGGTGGTCGGAGGTAAAGAAATCTTTTTCCGCGTGGTACAAAGCGACCACGCCGACCACGCCTTGCAAGCCCTCGAGCGGAACGGCGAGCGCTGACATCAGCGTGCTGTACTTCGAAGTATCGTTCAAGTAACCGGGCTCGACCGAAGGATTGCCATTGAGGATCGGTTTGCGGTTTTGCGCTACCCATCCCGACAGCCCTTGTCCAATCGGAATGCGCAGCGAAGCAAACAGCCGGAAGTTGTCGCCATTCACATACTCCGGCACAAGTTCATCGCCCTGACAGATGTAGATCGCAATCGCATCGTAGAGGACAACCCGGCGCAGCTTCACCGCAAACACCGAGAGGGTTTCGTCCAGACTGAGCGAAGCTCCCAGATCCTGGCTGAGTTCGAAAAGAGTCTGCGCTTCCTGGCGCGCGGCCGCGATCGAACTCAGAAAACTGCGCTCCGGCAATTGCTGCCGTCCTTGCTCGGCGAACCCGGCTGCCGGCTTGATGGACGGCTCATCCTTCGCGTCTTCATCTTTGACTTCCGTGGATAGCTTATGCTTGCCGAGGCCGTCGGTGCGTTGGTGAACCAGTTGCTCCAGCTCCACGTATCGTCGTTCGAGCACCCTCACCACTTGCGGATCAAATGCCTTTCCCGTTTCCTCCACCAGCCGCGCCATCGCTTCATGCAGCGGCAACGCCCGCCGGTATTGCCGGTCGGAAGCGAGCGCGTCCAGAAAATCCACCGCCGATAGGATGCGGGCGCCAATCGGAATCTCGGTCCCTTTCAGTCCCAGCGGGTAGCCGGTCCCATCGAACTTTTCGTGATGGGCCCGTACGATGGGCACAACTGGGTAGGGAAATTGCACGCGTTCCAGGATTTCCGCTCCCACCGTCGGATGAATCTTCATTTTCTCGAATTCTTCCGGCGTCAGGCGGCCCGGTTTCGAGATGATGTGCTCGGGAACCGCCAGCTTGCCGATGTCGTGCAACAAGGCTGCGGCCTGCAAGGCATCCATTTCAATTCGGTCGACCTTGAGTTCCTTCGCAACTTCGACGGCGTAGACGCGAACTCTCTGCAAGTGGTCGTGAGTGGTCTGATCCTTGGCCTCAATGGCAAGGGCGAGTACCTCGATCGTGCGCAGATGCAAGTCGGCCATCTCTTGCACATGCCGCTTCTCGTCTTCCAGTTTGCCGAGGTAAAGACGGTAGGAACTGTAGATGAGGTATGCCACCGGAAGCGTCAGCAACGACGTCTGCCAGTCGGTGAAGCCGTGCAGCCAGCTCATCGCGCCGGCCAGGCCCGCGGCCACCAGGTAGTAGGGGAAGCTCCAGAAGTAGCGTTCTGCCCACACCTTTCGCAGCGACCTGCGCTCCGTCAAGGAGATGACGGCGGCGAGCGGAACCGTGTTGGCCACGAAGTAAACGCACGCCGCCAGAAATAGCAACGTAGAAGGGTTATCCACGGCGCGATGCGCCAGGGAATAGTGATACGAGGCGAAGGTCACTGCGATGGCCAGTGCCGTCGAACTAACGTTGAAGGCGACTTGAAGCGGAGTCGCATGGTCTCCTAAATACTGCATGACCACCGCCGCGCAGCCCAGCGCCATCGCTTCCGACAAGCTCAGTTCCAGCACGCCCAGCAGGAGAAATAGAAAGTTCACCGACATCGTCCCGGCCATTCCAGGCAGATCCACCTTGAACCGCGAGACTGCCAGCGCAATCACGAGATAGCAGGTAAACTTGAGCGGATTCTCACTGCTGCCGTGCATGACCGAATAGGTCAGGACGGCGGTCCCGCAGAGCATGACCCCGGCAACAAGAAAGCGTGGCGCCGCGCTCATGTCCCTCCAAGATTGAGGGCCAGATTTCATTCCAGACGAGACTCCTCCCCGCGCACGGGTTGAAATTCCCAGGCGCAAAAGCGAGGGATATTCATTGATAACAGGCACGGGAGGGGCAGGAAAGGATTAGGCTATTTGGAGATAAACTTCCGTAACGGTGGACGAGTGACCTTTGGCTGTACGTCGCCTTCCCAGCACCAGAGATAAGTTCTTAAGCCAAAGAAAAGACAATCCCAACCACCGCCAAGGTGAACACGAACTGGACAGCCTGCCGCATCGCATAGTGTGCCGTCTGGGCGATGCCACTTGTAACAACATCACAAGGGGGGTGCGGCCTGGTCCCCGTGCCTTGCGGCCAATCGGCATGATATGCTGTTGCGATCCATAATCTATATTAAGTGGATAGACTTTATCGTATTGTGAACCAGGACTGGTCGCGAGCCGTGAAGAGCCGAACGCGGGCTAGACAGAGTTCACCACGGTTCTTACAATCGCTGGTCGTTTCGTTTTGCATTAATGATGGATCATTGAAAACTGAGGAGCCGGAATGTCACAGGACAATAACGCCGCGAAAAAGCAGCACTTTGCAACTTTGGCCGTTCAGGCTGGCCAGGAAGTTGACCCTACAACGAAGTCTCGCGCCGTGCCCATTTACCAAACCACGTCGTACGTGTTTGACGATGCCGACCATGCGGCGCGCCTGTTTGCCCTCAAGGAATTCGGAAACATCTATACCCGGATCATGAATCCGACCACCGATGTGCTCGAAAAGAGAATCGCGGCACTGGAGGGAGGAGTTGCGGCATTGGCAACCGCTTCCGGCCAAGCTGCCGAGACCCTGACTGCGATTACTCTGGCCTCCGCCGGAGATGAGCTCGTATCCACCACATCGCTTTACGGCGGAACCTACAATCTCTTTCACTACACGCTGCCGAAGCTGGGCATCGCGGTGCGCTTCGTCGATGGGGACGACTTCGACGGCCTGAAGAAAGCGATCAATTCCAAGACCAAGGCGCTTTACACCGAGACGCTCGGAAATCCGAAACTCGACGTGGCGGAGATCGAGACCCTGGCCCGCATCGCCCACGAAAACGGCGTGCCTCTCGTCATCGACAATACTTCCGCCTCCCCGGCGCTGGTTCGTCCCATCGAGTGGGGAGCCGATATTGTCATCAATTCGGCGACCAAGTTTATTGGCGGGCACGGCACGTCCATCGGCGGCGTGATCGTGGATGCCGGGAAGTTCGATTGGAAGGCATCGGGGCGTTTCCCGGACTTCGTGGAACCCGATCCCTCGTACCACGGAATTTCCTACACGGAAGCGTTTGGACCACTGGCGTTCATTCTCAAGGCCCGGGTGCAGGGTCTGCGCGACACCGGCGCGGCGCTCTCGCCGTTCAATGCCTTCCTGTTGCTGCAGGGCGCCGAAACGCTTCATCTCCGTATGCAGCGCCACTCGGAGAATGCCCTTGCCGTAGCCAAGTTCCTCGAAACCCACCCCGGCGTCGATTGGGTCAATTATCCCGACCTGCCTTCCAGCAAGTACTATTCGCGGGCGCGGAAATATCTGCCGAATGGCTCGGGATCGTTGGTCACGTTCGGAATCAAGGGCGGTTACGAAGCGGGACGTAAGTTGATCAACTCTCTGTCCCTGTTCAGCTTACTGGCTAACATCGGCGACGCGAAATCGCTGGTCATTCACCCCGCGTCCACCACCCACCAACAGCTCTCCGAAACCGAACGGAGGGATACCGGGGTTACCCCAGAATTGGTACGCTTATCGGTAGGAATCGAAGACCTTCGCGACATCGTCGACGACCTAACCCAGGGATTGGAGAAGGCAACTGGCCTGTCGCCAAAGGCAGGGACGACAAAGTAAGTACGACTAACAGCCCGTGGGGCGAGTACGATTTGTATCAGGGTATCCTTGTATCAGGGTATGTTGTATCAGAGTATGTTGTATCAGGGTATGCCTTTAGGCATACCGTAAACGTTGTGTTACGAATGCGCCTTTAGGCGCTGGTTTTTGGCGCTGTAGTTTCACCACGGGCAATAAAGTAGGAACAACAAAGAATGACGACCATCATTCCGTCAGTCCGCGCCAAGCACTCTTTTGCTGAAAAGGAGGGCTTCGCCCTGGAATGCGGTGGCGCACTCCGCCCCGTGACGCTTCAGTACGCCGTGTACGGTGAACTCAACGCGGCGCGCGACAACGTGGTCCTCGTCTGCCACGCGCTCTCCGGCTCCGCCGAAGTTGCCGATTGGTGGCCCGAGCTGTTTGCCGCCAACGACTTCTTCAGCATCGCCCCCTATTGCGTACTCTGCATCAACATTCTGGGATCGTGTTACGGCTCGACCGGTCCACAGTCCATCAATCCCAGCACCGGCAGGACCTATGGCCCGGACTTCCCGCTGGTCACGGTCGGCGATATTGTCCGATCGCAACGAGAGGTTCTCGATCACCTCGGAATCGATCGCATTCAACTCGTCATCGGTGGTTCGATTGGCGGCATGCAGGCCTTGCAGTGGGCCATGGATTTTCCCGACCGCGTCGATAACTGCGTAAGCATCGCCGCGACGCCGCTCGGCCCGATGGGACTGGCGCTAAATCACATGCAACGCCAGGTCATCCGGCTCGACCCCAAGTGGAAGAATGGAGACTACGGCGACCGGCCACCGGCTCTCGGCCTGGCCCTGGCACGCAAGATTGCCATGTGCTCTTACAAGTCGGCGGAGTTGTTCAGCACCCGCTTTGGGCGCAATCCCAACCGGAACGGCGAAAATCCATGGGCGGAACCGAACGCTCGCTTCGATGTCAGCGGTTATCTCGATCATCAGGGAGAGAAATTCGTTCAAAGGTTCGATACCAATTCCTACCTCTGCATCACGAAAACCATGGACACCTTCGACCCCGTCCGGAAATACGGCTCCATCCACGCCTATAGCCGCATCAAAGCCCGCGTCACCCTCGTGGGCATCTCCTCCGATTGGCTTTTTCC
>CABECZ010000264.1_pt1 | contig 32815 bp, 24 predicted proteins | sample 3422621 | NCBI WGS metagenome assembly CABECZ01 (sample SAMEA5534328, study PRJEB31848) | metagenome | biome: tundra; feature: field; material: soil | place: USA | collected 2013-05 | depth 0.15 m | reverse complement strand
TCTTCACATCCTCAAGAATGCCGAAGACCTTGGCGGCGATTCCCGGCGTGTCCCGCAAATTCTCGCCCACCAGACAGACGATCGCCTTCCGCCCCTCGTACTTCACGTCCGCAAGTTTCGCCAGATCGGCGGCCAGCGCCGGGATGGCTTCATTGGTCTCGGCCGTCACCGAAACACTGACTTCAGAGGTGGAAACCACGTCCACCGCGACGTTGTGACGATCGAAGGCCTCAAAGATGGACTTCAGGTATCCGTGCAACAGCAAACGGCGAGGCGACGCGACCTCGACGAGCGTGATCTTTTTCTTGAGCGCGATGGCCTTGAAAATATTCGAACAACGCGGAGCGCGAGCCGTGATCTTTGTCCCTTCGCAGGTGGGGTTCAGCGAGTTCAGAACATAAACCGGAATGTTTTGCTGAATCGCGGGCAGCACGGTTGCCGGATGCAAAACCTTGGCGCCAAAGTAGGCGAGTTCCGCGGCTTCGTCAAAGCTGATGACCTTGATGCGCCGCGCCTCGGGAGTAAGGCGGGGGTCGGTGGTCATCATGCCGTCGACGTCGGTCCAGATTTCGATGCGTTCGGCATTGAGGCCGGCGCCAAAAATAGCCGCGGAAAAATCCGACCCGCCGCGGCCGATGGTGGTGGTGATGCCGGCACGATTGGAACCAATGAACCCGCCCATCACCGGAACCTTGCCGCTGTCGAGTAAGGGCTTGACCTTCTTGCGCAGGCGCTCGTTGGTTTCATCGAACTGAGGAACCGCGCGGGTATAGGCGCTGTCGGTGAGCAGACATTGGCGCGAATCCACGTGCGCACCCGGCAATCCGCGGGCAACAAAAGCGGCAGCGATGATCTTGCTCGAAAGCACTTCGCCGAAAGAGGCAACGTAATCGTAGGTGCGCGGAGTGATTTCACCGACCGCGCCAATGCCGCGCAGCAATTCGTCCAGATCTTCGAAATCGGCGCCCAGGTCGCCGTGAAATTCAGTGAACAGGGCGGTCCCGAGCAGTTCTCCCGCAGTGTCATAGTGGCGTTCGCGCAAGGCGCGCGCCATTTTGAGAGCCGTCTTGCGATCGCCTCCACCCGCAGCCTTTCCCATGGCGAGCAGGGAATCGGTGACTTTGGCCATGGCACTGACCACCACCACGGGACGGTCCGCCAACCGCCCCTGGACGATGTGGGCTACGCGGTCGATCGCCTTGGCGTCCTGCACGGAAGTCCCGCCAAACTTCATGACGATCATGGGCGGGGGTGCTCCTCAAAGCAGTTGCCAGTAGCCAGAAGCCAGTTGCCAGACAAACCTGTGTCGGCACGGCTTCTACTGGCAGGCAACTGGCAACTGGCAACTGTTTTCACCCGAGATACCCCTTCGCTTTGAGAAGTTCAGCATTGAGCAGGGCTGCGCCGGCGGCGCCACGAATTGTATTGTGCGATAGGACGGTAAACTTCCAGTCGAGAACGTTGCACTTGCGCAAGCGCCCGACCGCCGTGGTCATGCCTGCGCCGAGGTCACAATCGAAGCGCGGTTGCGGACGGTCCGGGGCAGTCATGTACACGATCGGTTGTTCGGGTGCGCTCGGCAGGCGCAACTTCTGCGCCTCGGCGCGAAAATTATTCCAGGCGGAGATGATCTCCTCCGGCGCGGCCTTTTTCTTCAATCGGACGGCGACCGATTCCGTGTGGCCATCTTCCACCGCCACGCGGTTGCATTGCGCGCTCATCGCAAAGGGAGCAGGGTCGACCCGCGAACCGTTCAGCGTCCCCAGCAACTTTTGCGTCTCCTCTTCCATCTTCTCTTCTTCTTTCGCGATGTAGGGAATCACGTTGCCCAGGATGTCGAGAGAAGCAACACCAGGATATCCCGCGCCGCTGACCGCTTGCATCGTAACCGCCATCACGGTCTCAAGCGTGAAAGCGCGATGCAACGGAGCCAGCGCCAGCACCAAGCCAATCGCGGAGCAGTTGGGATTGGTGACGACAAACCCTCCCGATTGGCTACGCCAGGATTGTTTATCGATCAACCGAATGTGGTCGCCGTTGACTTCCGGAATCACCAGGGGAACGTCTGCTTGCATGCGCAAGGCGCTCGAGTTGGAGACGACCGCGCAGCCGGCGGCGGCAAATTGTGGTTCCAGTTCGCGGGCGATGGCTGCATCCAGCGCGGCGAAAATGATCTTCGGCGCGCCTTCAGGTTTGGCCGGCGAAACTGTCATGTTTGCGATCCGCGCCGGAATGGCAGTCTTCAAACGCCAGCGCGCAGCTTCGGCATACGTCCGGCCTTCCGATCGGTCGGACGCTGCCAGCCACGACACTTCAAACCACGGGTGCTGTTCGAGCATCTGGATAAATCTCTGCCCAACGATGCCCGTGGCACCGAGAATTCCTACAGGAAGTTTGGTCGACATGATGAACTGTAATTTTATACTAGTGACTTTTTTTAGGGGAATTTCGCCGCCGTTCCAGCGGCGAAATTCGCTGCGCGTGGCCGCCTTTTTCTCGCGCGAGTCAGCAATACGACCCTCGGTGCCTGTTCGACTCTCGAGCCCTGATGTAGGCTCTGCCTAGAGCTGGTTTCATAAATCGGTTCCGGGTTGGGCACGGCTTCACAGGTTGCGGAAAAACCCTGATCGGAAGCGGGGTTTGGGAAGGGCACGAGTTTACCCGTGCCGTTAGCTCGTTGAAAATGTGTCCGCGCTTTAGCGCCCGAGGGGTGCTGTTTGCGCCCTCGACGAGTTGTTCCGCAGCCTGTTCAACCATGTCATTCAGGGTCTGGACGGTTGCGGGCTTTAGCCCGGAGGCACGTGCCTTGCGCGCTGCAAGGCATTTATGAAACCAGCTCCAGGAGTGACTATGTCAGAACTGCGTCAGAATTTTGCTACTAAGGAATGGGTTGTGATCGCAACAGAGCGCGCCCGCCGTCCGGAAGAAATGGCGCACCACCGCGAGCGGAAGCCGGTGGCATCGTTTGTCGCGAACTGCCCTTTTTGTCCGGGCAACGAGAAGCTGACTCCGCCGGAAGTTCTCCGCGTACCGGCCGCCATGGATGTTCCGTGGCACGCGCGAGTAATACCCAATAAATTTGCGGCTCTTTCCCGCGAAGCATCCCCGACACGCACGGTACACCGTTTGCGCCGATCGGTAAACGGCTTTGGGATTCACGATGTGATTGTGGAGACGCCCGACCACTCTCAGGTTCTGGCCCTGATGCCCGATTCCTACGTGGCAGAAATCCTCCATATCTATAAGACTCGCTACGATGAACTCAGCCTCGACCCGCGCATCGCGCTCATCACCATTTTCAAGAATCACGGGCTCGACGCCGGCACCAGCCTGGAACACCCGCACTCCCAGATCATCGCGACCCCCGTGACCTCGCTCCAGGTGCGCGAGCGCTTTCAACAAGCTTTGCGTCACTTTGACGACTATGGCGATTGCATGTTCTGTCAGATGCTGGAAGAGGAATTACATGACCAAACCCGCATCGTCGCCGTTTCCGAGCACTTCGTCGCGCTCGAAATGTATGCCTCGCCGGCCCCGTTCTGCACCCACATTTATCCGCGGCGGCACATGGCCAGCTTCGGAGATGTGAGCGCTGCGGAGATGAACGATCTGGCGCGCATGTTGCGCTCCACGCTGGCCAAGCTCTACCACGGGCTGGCGGATCCGGATTTCAACTTTACCATTCGAAGCGCTCCCGCCGAGAGCGTCGGCGTGAAGTACTTTCACTGGTATCTGAGTGTGATCCCGCGGCTGACGCGAGTGGCCGGATTTGAGCTGGGCTCGGGAATGTTCATCAACTCAGTCCTGCCGGAAGCAGCGGCCGAGTTTCTTCGCAAAGTCGATGTGGAAAGCGTGAAAAACGCAGCTGCGGCGGCCACGTCGTAGAAGTTCTGGATCCAGCACGCCAGCGCAGGCGCGTCAGGCGGCAGCGGTCCGAGCAGGAAGACCGCGAGTTTGGCGCGTCGGCTCTTCCAGAATGTCGAAGCCATGTGAGGCGACGTTAGACAGGTTCGGATGGGACGCCACCCCTCTGAACAAGTCGCTCCTCGTGTATGCCTCATATGCGGCACGGTCCTGCCAGGTGTACACGCCACCGAACGTGTTGCTCGCCGGGTCGGCGAGCCAGACCTTGGAGATCAGCCCCGGCAGTGCGGCAAATTGCGGGGCCAATGCCCGGCAGAGCTTTTCGAATTCCGCCGGCGTCGTGTTGCTCAAATTAAAATTCACTATCTGGATGTACATGGTTGTACCCCACAATTGTGCCCGAGTATAGCCACGGCGAGCGAGGGCGTCAACGAAAAGCGCAGCGGCAGGAGATCGCGCCGTTTACATCGGGTCAAGAATTCAGATTGGCCCGCGACCGCCCTTTCCCAACTCTTGCGGAAACGAGTACTCGTTGAGCGGCCCGAATCTGCGCTTTTCCACGTAGATGCGCCAGCGCCGCCAGACAATGCGCAGACTGGCCATCACCGGGATGGAAAGATAGACCCCAAGTATTCCCGCGATTTCCCCCCCCGCGAGAATGCCGAACAAAGCCGCCAGCGGATGCAACTCCACGCTGACGCCCATGACTCGGGGAGAGATTACGTAGTCTTGCACCATTCGCCAGACCAGCAAGAACAACAGCAGAAAGGCCCAGTGCGGATAGCCGGCCAAAACGGCGACCGTCATCATGGCTGCGCCCGCCAGCAGCGGTCCTGCCATGGGTATGAATTCCAGCGCGCCTCCGACGGTACCGAGCATCAGCGCGTAGGGCACGCGCATCGCACTCAAAAATGAGGTGTAGGCCAGCAGCGACAACGCCGCCAGGGTCAACTGGGCGCGAATGAATTGGGCGAGCATCTGGTTCAGATCCTGGAACACATCCTGTAGAAACTCGCGTTGCGTGCGCGACTGCACCAGCGCCAGCAGCACTTCATGGAAGTTCCCGCCGTCGCGCAGAAAGAAAATGGCAAGGATCGGCACTAGAAACATCACCCACACTTGCTGCGCCGCTTCGGCCGCGCGAATGCCGATGTGCTGCGCCAGGCTGGATAAGTCTTCCCGTCGACTTATCAAAAAACCCTGAATACGCTTCTGGGTCGCAGCGCTCCAGCCGTGTTCGCTTCCGATCTGTTCGGCAAGATGGCCGATCTGGCCGGAGAGCTGCCCGGTGCCGGCCTGATCCATCAGTCCGGGCAGCGACGATCCCAGGCGCGTGCTTTGCCGGGCAATCCTCGGGCCGACAAGAAAGCCGCATACCCCCAGAGCAACCAGAAGCAGAAGGTAAATGATCGCGATCCCCCAGACGCGGCTGCGGACCAGTTTCTCCATTCGCGCCACTGCGGGATTAATGAGGTAGGCAAAAAAAATGGCGAAAAGGAACAGAATTAGCGTTCGTCGCGCCGCATAGAGGAAGCCCAGCCCCACGGCGAACAGCAAAGCCGTGAACAGCACGCGCGACGTGCGTGAATCAAGAATCGTCAAGAGTTATCCCAATCGGCCTGGTCCCGCATGACGAACGAGTTCTCCAGCGCCTACCCCTATCGTATCGCCTGAGATCGAGAGCAATCCAATTCCGAAAGGGGGTGACCTTCAGCCCGCGAGGGTTTCGTTCGCCCCGGCTAATCGCGCTCGACTTCGGTGTTCTCTCCTACAACGGATATCTTCATCACCTTGAATTGATCGTCGAGCCAGAGTTGCCACGTTCCCGCGTCGCTCTTGAGTTCCAGTTTGAGCAGATCCTGCTGCTGCCCGCTCTTCAGAGTCACCTTTTCCCGGCCCAGGAACTCCGCGCTCAGCGCCGCCGAAGAATGTTCGTGCGGGTTCATGGTTCCAAACTGGGCGCGCTGCTTCACCGGGCACTGCAGTTGCCCTTTGTCCTGTTTGCAGGCTGCGCCTAGATATCTCCACGCCAACAGTTCGCGGTGGATGAAAAAATAGTCGTCCATGATGATGGTCGACAGGGGCAGCAGGTAGGGCTGTTCATGTTCTTTCTCCTGCGGTCCAGTGCTCCACTTCTGCGTCAGAAAATCGTCATTCGGAAGTACCACCGATTCCGCTTGCTCCGGGCTCAACTCCTTCCACTCGTAACGCCGGATATCCCCGCTCGCGGTAAGCTGCATAACCGAAGTTTGCACGGCCGCGGCGGGAGCATTCTCCGTCTTGAACTCGGAATTGATCACGCTGCCGTTGCTCGTCTGATAGATCGAGAACGTCTCGGTTCCCACTCGATGGCCATTCTGGAACACGCCGAAAGACCCGGAGTCGATGTTCTTCCCCTCGTGTTCCTTCTCCTTCTCCTTTGGCATGGGAGTGGGGCTTGCCAAGCCGCCCGGCGCTGCCATGCACCAGACCAGTGCCATCATGAAAGCCAACCGTCGCCGATAAGACCGCTTCAATGTGATTCTCCTCTTCCGAAACTGGTGCGATCAATCCGGGTCAAGCCCGGCCCCGCGTCTTCCGGAGTTCCTCTAAGTTGCAATGCACCTTCGATCTCGGCGCAAATGGAAGCCAACTGCTTGCCCGTGGTCGCGACCACCACGCTCGCCTGGCGATAAAAGGGAAGGCGTTCCGCATACAGTCGAACGAACTGCTCGAAATCTCCTCGCAGCGGCCGTTCCACGCCATCCGTCAGGCTTCGTTGCCAAAGTTCGGATGCGGGCGCTTCCAAAAAAACCGATGGCCACTGCCGCAGCAATTCCCGGTTCCTTTCCTGTGCGAAGGCCCCGCCGCCGAGCGCGACCACACTGTTGCGTTCGAGCGACGCAGTCAGCAGATCGCCAAGCGCGCTCGTTTCGGCAAGCCGAAACCCACGCTCCCCGCGGTCCCGAAATATCTCGGGAATCGTTTGCTGCTCACGAGACTCTATGCGGGCATCCAGATCCACAAAATCCCAGTCCAACCGCCGCGCCAGTTCCAGCCCCACGCGGCTCTTGCCGGATGCCATGAATCCCACAAGAAACACTAATCGCATTCCCATGGCCCTCCCTGGCACGAAAAGGGCGATGTTGTAATGTGTGGGGATGGGGCTTTGCCCTGTCCCGGCGGGGCAAAGCCCCGCCGCCACACAAGCCCGCCATCCAGAGTCCGCGCCCACCGGCTCCCTTTAGTTTTCTTGGTGGTTCAGCGTTGCTTGAGGCGGATTCTACCACTGAAAGAGCGCAGCACCACTTCCGATGCTGCCTCGCCGGCAGTACCCACGAAGGAACGGCCCGCCTCCACCGTATACCGGGAATGCCTGGGTTGGAGAGGAAAATCGTGCTGCACCCGGCCCAGCACCGAGTGCGCTCTGAAACCGGCCGAGACATCCGCGGGCGCCAGTGCCTCTATATCACCGGTGTGGGTGGTGAACCGATAGTTGCCGCCGGAGCCGAAGTCACCATCGTAGAAAATCTTCCCGCTGCCCAGATTCACCTGCACCAGCGGCCCATCCACCGACTTCAAATGGACGTCGCCGCTGATAGAAGCGATCTCAACGTGGCCGTTGCGAACATCGGTCAGCGTGATTGGTCCGCGCATCGTCCGCACGTGTACATGACCGTTCCCGACGTTGCGCACATTCACCACCGCATCCGCGCCTTCCAACGTCAGATCGCCCTGCAAGCGCTCCACCGACAGCGGACCGGTCGAAGAACGGAGAGTAAGAGTAGCGTCGGGCGGAATCAGCAGTTCGTAGTCGACTTGGCCCGCTGGCTGGTCCAGGCCCCGCAGCAGGTGCGACGCGATTTCAATCCGGTTGCCATTTTGCTGCTCGTCAACTTCCACGTTGTCCGATTTGAGCGTGGCCGTCACCAGCACCTCATCGCTGCTCCCAGGCTTTACCGAAATCGCTCCGTACTGCGTATCCACGGAAATGTTGGCGTTGGGGCCGACCGTATAACGGTATTCCTTCTTCGTCTCGGCAAAGGCCGCCGCCGACAGATAGGTCGCCAGAACCATGGTTACGACCGCAGTGTGTTGAATGCTCGCCCGGTGAATGCTCGTTTGATGAAGAATCGCCTTCTGAAGCCTCGCCATAAAAAACGCCGCCCCTGCGGCCCGGGAACGCCGGCCCGCCCTTCCGCTATTGAATGCGATCCAACGCGATCTGGTAAAGAAGTGCTTTTTGTTGATAAGCATCCATCAGGTGCTGCCGGGCCTCTGCATCCCCCGGATTCCGATCCAGGTAGGCCTGCACTTCCCGTATGTGGGCATTCACCGCTCTCAGTTGACTTTCATACGTCGCCCGCATCGAAGGAGCACGCGTGGAAACGACACTCAGAAACCGTTGATCTTCCGCGCTCGGCTCGGCTTCTACAGCGGGTTTTGCAGCGGATGCCACCACGTCGGTCGGCTTAGCAGACTTCCGAGCCAGTTGCTGGGGGGCCAAAGCAGGAGCCGAAGCGGGGACCGAAGAAAGAGCCGAAGCGGGAGCCGAAGCCGAGGTAGCCGCAGGAGTCACCGGAGCCGGGGTCGTCACCGGGGTCGTCAATGGAGTTGCGGGAGCTTGCTGCCTCGCCATTTGCGGGGCTTGCCGATGGCTTATCACGTAAGAGCCCGCCGCCAGCAGCGCAACCGCGACAGGCGCCAGCCACCACGCGCTCCATCGCCGTCGTGGAGAAGGTGGAAAAAGGACGGCCCTGTGAGGCGCGGAATCCGGCTCACGGCTCGACGGCTCATGGATCAGCCCTTCGGCCCGCAGTTCCGCCGCAATTCGCACCCACACCCGCGGCGCAGGTTCTTCGCTTGCTGCCAGTTGCCGGGCTTCGCTCGAGATCAACTTCAAGTCCGAAATCAGATCCGAGCAATCTGGACAGGACTTAACATGAGCTTCAAAGTCAGCCGGAAACACACCCTCCGGAGCGCCGTCGAGGAATTCCGGCAGAACTCGCCGTACATCTGCACACGTCATAGCCAACCTCTCCCCAATACCGCAACTACCCTTTACCCAGTCTTGGCCTTTTCGGCTCTCATGAACTTCAGATACTCCCGCAACTTCAATCGCGCCTTATGGAGCTGCGATTTGCTGTTGCCGATCGAGCATCCCACGATTTGGGCAATTTCGTTATGCTCGAACCCTTGCACGTCGTGCAACACAAAGACCGTTCTATATCCCGGCGGCAGCCGGTCAATTGCCCGCTGCAATTGCAGGCGATCGACGGCGCCCGTCAGCTTCACGTCCTTGGTACCGAATTCCTTCCTGGGAGCTTCGTCTTCGGCTTCCAGCGTCTCTTCCAGCGACACCACTGGCAAGCCCTTCTTGCGCAGTTGCATCAGCACGACGTTGACCGTCATGCGGTGCAGCCAGGTGGAGAACGCAGACTCGCCGCGAAAGGTCCCGATCTTGCGAAAGAGCTGAAGAAATGCTTCCTGGGCCAGATCTTCGGCCTGGGCGGGATTGGAGACCATGCGCAAACATAGCGAGTACACGCGGCGTTTGTGCAGGTGATACAAGACTTCGAACGCAGCTTCGTAGCCCTGTTTCGCCTGCTCAATAGCTTCTGCTTCGGTGAGGCTTTGCTTCGGGTCGGTCAAGTCGCCTTTTTCCGGCCGCTACTCGCTCTGATGCGGCTTCAAACTCTTTTCGTTGTACGAATTTGCCGAGGCAGTCCCGGAAGTGCTCTCGACCGTTCCTGAGTAGTCAGAATACCAAAAACCGTAGCCCGCGGAATGATCTATCCGACCAAAGTGTCGGCTAAGATGGCCCCTAGATCGCTCATAGATCACTTCCGTAACCTGAGGTTCAGCATCCGCTGAGTCCCGGGCCCGCATCCGGAAGAAGACCTCCGCTTCGTATCAGGGTATCGCTTTAGCGATACCGAAGGTGTCTGGAAATCGGATGCCCCTTTAGGGGCTGGGCACTACCCCTTGGCCGTGATCGTCTCCAGCCCGTGACCGCGGGGACCAAGCTCTCGCTGCCGCAGCAGGAAAGCAAACAACACCCCCAAGAATCCCAGAATCGAAAAGATCCACATCCCCATCCGGTATCCCGCCGGATTTTCCGCGCTGGCCTGGCCGTGGTCGTTTGCCCACCCTATCAACAAGTTGAACCCTGCCAGCCCGATGTTCTGGATCATCGTCATCAGCCCATAGGCTGTGCCCAGCTTGGACTGGTCGACGATGTAGGCGACGGAAGGCCACATCACCGCCGGGATCAAAGAAAAGGCGATGCCCATCATCGCCATGGTCAATAGAAGGATAGGAGGGAGGTGGTGCGCTATGAATGCGAAGTGTCCATCAGAGGACGTGGAAGGGAAGTAAACCGTGATGTATGTCGAAGAGTGCATGTATGCCATCATCAGATAGACGGGAATCAACAGCACCGAACCAATCATCATCAGGAGCGCGCGCTTGCCGATCCGATCGGCAAACCTTCCAAAGAACGGCGTTCCAAACATAGTGAAGATAGTCAACATGCCTACCAAATCCCCGCCCGCTTCGCGAGTCGTGTGGTGCGCATCCATGAAGAACTTGTAAGCGAAGGTCTCAAAAGGGAAGATCGCCGAATAGAAGACAATGCAAAGCGCGACGATATACCAGTAGGAAAGTCCAAACGACGTAAGATCCCGGAACACCACCTTGTCGGTCGAACCGGCTGGGCCGACCTGGTAGCGCTTCTCCGCATGAACCTCCATGCCCCAGTAGAGCAGGGCTCCAGTCACGCAGAAAGTAGCGAATACAACCGAGATCAGCAACGGACCCCGCCACTGGCTATACGCGAAACCAGCCCACGAGGGAGACCATTGCGCCAACAACGAGCCCGCCCGAGACATCATAAGGTTGATGCCGAACGCGAAGCTCAGTTCTTTCCCGCGGAACCATTTGGCAATGCCCGTAGTCACGGCGACGATCAGCGATTCGGCGCCCATCCCAAACACCAGGCGCCCAGCTGACATGCCCGCGACCAAAGCGCCTCTAGCCGTCGAGATCTTCTCGACCGAGCCCAGGTCCCGCACGAAGTCGATTCGAGAAAGCAAGGGAATGTGCCCCAGCAATCGAACCACCGGGACAGCCAGATTTACCATCCCGACGACGCCGGCGCGTAGCCACGAATTGTCGGGGTAAGCCGTAATCACCGCCCCGATCAGGCAGATGGTTCCAAAGATGAAGATCGCCTTGCGCGCGCCAATGCGGTCGACGATGTAACCGCCGATCAGCACCATGATGACATTCGGGATGCTGTAGATCGCCTGCAGCAGCCCGATGTTGGAATCGGTAAACCCGAGTTGCTTCGAGAGCAGGTCGGCAATGGGCGCGATGCAGTCATAGACGTAGTAATTTCCAAACATCGCGAGGCTGACAACGATCAGTACCATCCAGCGGTACAAACGGGACGGCTCATTACGTGCAATCTCAGGCATGAAGACACTCACCCGCGGCGCGCAGCGCCGCCTGCCCTTCATCTGTGAAGAAGAGCAACCGCAAGAAGATAGCAGATTGGGCAACGGAATGGCTCACCAAAGGAGGGGGCTGCCTAAACGTGATTACGGACTTGCAGCTTTGTGTCGTCCGGTAACGCGGAGTAGAATCTCATTGGAAGTCCAAGGAAGTCCAAGAAAATCAGGCCATGCTAACCGTGAACGAAGTTATCGCGAGAGATCCGGAAGTGCTCGGTGGGACACCCGTCTTTCGTGGCACGCGCGTCCCATTCCAGGCGCTGCTCGATTACCTGGAAGGGGGACAAACGCTAGGCGAGTTTCTGGATGACTTCCCCACCGTAACCCGCGATGCCGCCATCTCTGCCCTCGAACAGGGAAAATTGCTTCTTGTCAGCCAACTGGGATGAAAATCCTCTTGGACGAGTGTCTTCCCGCAGACTCAAGGACCGGTTCGCGACTCACGACTGTCATACGGTACCCGAGGCATTGCTCGGTGGCAGGAAGAACCCGAACTCCTTGCCATTGCAGAGCGTCAGGGATTTGAGATTTTCCTTACCATGGACAAGGGGCTCGCATACGAACAGAATCTCACTGGTCGCCGGATTTCCGTCATTATTCTCCGCGCCAAATCGAATCGCCTGGCGGATCTCGTCCCTTTGGTTGAGGCTTGCCTTACGCAGATGCTCTCAATCAAGCCGGGTCAAATTGCTCGAATTGAGCAGTGACATCCCCTTCAAGAAATAAAAGGCCCTCGACCTCCACAAGACGTGGCGACCAAGGGCCGAAAACTGACAGCTGAGAGCCGTCCTCCTACATCTTCTCCCTCTTGTCGTCGTATTTCACCATGCCGTTTTTGTCATTCTGGCGCGTGACGTCGCCGTTGTTATAGACGCGCGCAGCCTTCTTGAAGCCCTTCACTACGCTCGTCGTATCCGTGGTGTGCTCCCGACCTGTGAAGAAAGTCCAGTCGCCGGGCGCTTCTGCGCGCACACCATGGCCTTCAGGCAAACGTTCCTTGTGCATACGTTCTTCGCGTGTACGCTCTTCCCGCAACCGTCCTTCCGGCAGACGTCCTTCATACCCACGTTCTTCGCGCATCGCCTCGTGCACAGGGTGACCTTCACGTCCAATCGTCTCCGGCCACAGGTGCACCTGCGGCGTTATCAATGGAGCGCCGCCCTGGTACCACACGGCCACGGTATAAACCGAGCTGGTCGATCCCTCAATCTGCGAAAGTGTTGAGTTGGTTGCGCCGGCAATCAATCCCGTGGTGGCGTTGCTCGCTCCCACCGGATTCGGCGAAAACTGCTGCAGGGAAATCTCGGGTGTGGTCAGAAGCGGGATAAACGGCCCGCATCCATAAAAGCATGGGCCGTAACCGGGGTGAAAGGGCTGCTGCCCAAAAGCCGCTACTGCCATCAAAACTACCGCCGTCAGAATCAAATAGGGTCGCATACTGCCTCCACAGGGGACTAATACATCCAAGGTTTGAGTGCAGTTTGCGGGCCAGTCCCCCAGGGACGAAAACCGGCAGGATATTAGGAGATAAGCGGCGCTCTCGGCCAAACAACTGAAATTCAGGCGGGGCCCGTTCGCAGAGCTAGTGAAAACAGGTGCGCACAACCTGCAATGGATTAGTGCAGTGGAACGCCGGGCGCCCCGCCCGGCTGAGTCATCCGGAAGACGGCCGAGAGCCTGCCCTGAGCCTGCTGAAGGGACGCCCGTCACTCCATCAGTTTCTTAACTACCAACGAATCGCGCATACAGACTGCGCGCAACAGCCGTGTCCGTCGTCCCCTTGATGATCGCCCGGCCGTCCGGAAACAGCGTCATTTCGTAAGGCTCGCGCCAGAACTTCAGCACAAACTCATTGTGACGAACATTGCCGTGAGGTTGAAGGCGAGTGCTCAGTTCCACAAAGTCCACCGGCCGCTGACGTTCATGAATCTGCACCGAATTCCTGCCGCACAAAGTGATGTGAGGCCGCCCTACACCAGCCAGATGAACAAAATCTCGCAAACAGGTGCGGCATCCCACCCGAGGATGAATGGCTACCATCTCCGCCCGTTCGTTCGTCCACACATCCCAGGAAAGAAGCGTCCGCCGCATTTTCGAACGAGCACCAACGAGAAACTTCAACGCCTCTGTAGCCGCAATCGATGACACCAGGTTCACGGCAGAATTCAAAATGCCGGCCGTCTCGCACGTCTCCACCGTCCCACGGGGAGATTCGGGAAAGATGCAGGCCAGGCACGCCGTTTCGCCGGGCAGGATGTTCATGGTCACGGCATAACTCCCGACCGCTGCCGAGTAAATCCAAGCCACGGAGTTTTTCACCGCATAGTCGTTGATCAGATATCGAGTTTCGAAATTGTCGGTACCATCCAAAATCAGATCCGAGCCGCCCAGCAGGGAATCGACATTCGCCGGAATGAGGTCGGCAACCTGGGGCTCGACGACAATCTGCGAGTTGAAGCGCGCAATTTGCCGCGCCGCCGCGATCGCCTTAGGCACAGATTCGCGCGCGTCTTCCTCATCAAATAACGACTGCCGCTGCAGATTGCTGGCCTCGACATAGTCGCGGTCGAGAATCCGCAGCGTCCCGACGCCCGAACGCGCCAGCAACGAGGCCAGGGCAGAACCGGTGGCGCCGCATCCCACGATGACCAAGCGGGACAGCGCCAGCTTTTTCTGCCCTTCCGCTCCGATCTCCTTAAACAACACCTGCCGCGAGTACCGCTCGTCGATCTCCAAAGCGCCCATTTCCAAAGCAATAACCTTAGCGATTACCTTCCCGGAGCTTTCCAACCAGTATTATAGGTGCCGGTCGTCAAACTTTGTTCTTGCGAGCAACGTGTGCCCTTGAGCGATTCATCGAACCCGAAGGGTTTCATGGTTGACCATCCTGAATTGCGGAATTTGCTGGTGTGGGGACGGGCGCCCTCGCCCGCCCAAGCCGAGCGCAACTCGGCAGCTCGCTGCGGCCACAGCAACTCTGGACTCGGTATAAGCGGCGCCCGGTTTGTGCTTGCACTCATGTTGATGTTGGCGCTGGGGCACATCCCAAGTTGGGCAACTGGTTCGCCTCCAACCCAGCAGCAGCCTGCCGAATCGCCCGCACAATTCGGAACCCAGGCCGGAGCAAATTTAGGAACCATCTCGCCCTATCTCGGCTTAGCCATCGACCAGATCGAATTGCCGGACGTTCCGCCCGAAGACGCGGCGACGCTGCTGGTGGCCACGCCGCTCAAGGTTGGCGAACCGCTAACGCGCGAAGCGCTGCACGACGCCATGCAGGCCCTTTTTGCCACCGGCCGGTTCTCCGATATTCAGGCCGAAGCGGATCGCACCGACACCGGCGGCGTCAGGCTGCGCTTTCTGACCACCGCCAATTTTTTCGTCGGCATGGTGGTGATTCGGGGAGTCTCGACCAATCCCTCCGCGAATCAACTAGCCAGCGCCACCCGCCTGCAACTCGGCGAACTCTACGCTCCGGAGAAAATCGACCGCGCTCTAACCGGCATCCAACGAGTAATGGAAGAAAACGGCTTCCACCAGTCGAAGGTCACGACCTTGGAACAGCGCGACGAACAGCAGCACGAAGTAAGTATGACCTTCCGTGTCGTCCCCGGGCCGCATGCCGCAGTCGGAGAGATCACCCTAGAAGGCAATGCCGGCTATTCCGTCGAAGCGATCAAGGATATCGCCAAGCTTCATTCCGGCGATCTGGTCCGCTCGAATCGCATTACGCGCGCTCTGCAGCGAATTCGCCGGCGCTATCAGAAGCAGAACCGTCTGCTCGCCCAGGTCTCGGTGGCCAGCCGCACCTACCAGTCCAAGCGCAACACTGTGGACTTCGTCTTCAAAGTGGACCGCGGTCCCGTGGTAGAGATTGCGGCGGAAGGTTTCAAACTCAGCCAGCGAGTCCTGCACCGGCTAGTGCCAATCTACGAAGAAGGCGCGGTCGACGACGATCTGCTCAACGAAGGCCGCCGCAACATTCAGAACCATCTTCAGACTCTTGGTTACTTCGATGCCTCGGTTGGCGTGAGCCAGCACAGCACCGAGGGCGGCAAGAATTTGCAGGTGGTTTATGCCGTCACTCCCGGGGACCGCCACAAACTCGCTGCCATTCGCATCTCTGGCAATCGGTTCTTTCCCGACGACCTGATTCGCTCCCGCATGCAGGATCAATCCGCCGGACGCCTCTTCAGTCACGGACGCTACAGCGAAGTCCTGCTCGAAGAGGATGTGCGGAGTATTGAAAGTCTCTATCGCGCCAGCGGCTTCCGGCAGGCCGAAGTGACCAGCAAACTGGTCGACAAGTATCAGGGTGAGCCATCGCAGTTGGCCATCGAAATCGTCGTCAAAGAGGGCCCGCAGACGCGCGTGGCGTGGGTCCGCGTCGAGGGCAGTTATACGCTACCGCAGGAACAGCTTCCCGAGATTCAGACCGAGGAAGGACAGGCCTTCGACGAATCGAGTCTGGCCGATGACCGCGACACGATTCTGGGAAAGTATTTCGATAATGGCTTTCCCAATGCCACCGTTGACGTCGCCTATGTTTCCGTTCCGTCGTCTGACAACTTGCCGAGCGTTGGCGTGACCTTCTCGATTCATGAGGGCGAACAATTTTTCGTCAATCGAGTCTTTGTCGAAGGGCTGCACCATACCCGACCCGGAGTCGCCCGCCGCGCAATCCGGGTGCAACCGGGCGGGCCTCTGAGCCAGAAAGATATGCTGGAGAGCCAGCGCCGCCTATACGATCTCGGCCTATTTAAGCAGGTGGACACGGCCATCCAAAACCCGGACGGCACCGAGTCGCGAAAGAACGTGCTCGTCACGGCCAGCGAGACCGAACGCTACACCTTCGATTACGGCGGCGGTTTCGAGTTCCAGACCGGTCAACCAACATTCGGAGTCAACCAACCACTCGGCCAGACCGGCGTCAGCCCCATGGTGTCGGGTGGCGTCAGCCGCATCAACGTGGGCGGTCGCCATCAGACCCTCTCCCTGAAGGGTAACCTCGGCCGCCTGCAACAGAGAGCGCTCTTCAGTTACGACGTCCCCAAACTCCTGAACCTGGAAGATTTTCGTTTCACCGCCACGGCGCTTTACGACAACACCGTAGACGTCTCCACCTTTACCTCGAAACGTCTGGAGGGCACTTTGCAGGTCCTGCAAGTCCTCTACCGTCTGCGGGACGAGGAAAGGACGACGCTCGCCTACCGTTTCAGCTACCGCCGCGTGGAGGCCAGCAATATTGAGGTCTCCTCCACCCTCATTCCGCTTCTCTCCACGCCAACCCGGGTGGGAATGCCTAATTTTCTCTACGTGCGCAACCGCCGCGACAACGATTTGGAAAGCACGCGCGGCAGCTACACCACCGCCGAAGGCGGCGTTGCCTCTGGTTATTTTGGCTCCGAGGCCGACTTCAGCCGCTTTTCGGCTAAGAACTCTACCTATCACACCTTTTTCCGCAAGCGCAGCACGGGACAAGGATACGTCTTCGCCCGTTCCACCACCGTCGGCATTGAAAACCCATTCGGAAACACGGTTTTGCTCGACCCGGCGCAATCCGTGCCCGCTGGCCGCACTCTTGTTCCTCTGCCCGAGCGTTTCTTCAGCGGCGGGGGCAACTCCAATCGCGGGTTTGGGTTAAATCAGGCAGGACCGCGCGATCCCTTCACCGGGTTTCCCGTCGGGGGCAGCGCCGTGTTCCTCAACAGCCTCGAGATGCGTTTTCCAAACGTTATGCTGCCGTACCTTCATGACAACATCGGCTTTACTATTTTCGAAGATATGGGTAACGTTTTCGCGCGGCCACAGGAAATGCTCTCCAGCCTCGGGCGTTTTCACCAGCCTAACCAACAACTGTGTTTTCAGGCGGCGCCGCCCCCGCAGTACTCGCAGTGCAAATACAATTACGCTTCGCACGCCGTTGGCCTGGGGGTGCGCTATCAGACGCCGATCGGCCCGTTGCGCTTTGATTTCGGATACAATTTAAATCCGCCCTACTTTCCCAGCTATACCAACATTGTGACCAATAGGGCGAATGGTCAACAGAACGGGCAGTTTGGCTACCAACGCGCCGGCCATTTCAATTTCTCGTTCAGCGTAGGGCAGTCTTTCTAATGAAACTCCGGCTATTCAAACGCGAAATCTGGTGGAGTGACGGGCGCCCTCGCCCGTCCCTGAGCAAAGTCGAAGGGCCTGCCCTGAGCGAAGCCGAAGGGCCAAGCCGGGCGCAGAAGCCCGGCTCTCCGCCGCCAGGCATCAAACTCGCAAAGCATTGCGCGCTTCTGCTGGCGCTGAGCATGGCGCTGGCGATCCCATCCCTCGGCGGTCAGATCGTGGATCGTGTGGTCACCAACGTGAACGGCCACGTGGTTTTGCAGAGCGATTGGGAGCAGGAAATCGCCTTCGAGGCCCTGGCCAATGGCCGCGATCCCGATTCGTTCACCACGGCCGAGCGCAAAGCAGCCCTCGATCGCCTGATCGATCAGGAACTGCTGCGGGAACAGGTTCGACCGTCTCAACCCGCTCCCGCCGAGCAGGTCACCGCCCGCCTCGCTGAAATCCGCAAACTCCATCCCGATTGCGTCACCGACGATGGATGGCACGCCAAGCTACTGCGCTATGGGCTGACCCAAAGCGCGCTCGAGAAACGTCTGAGCGACGAGATCCAACTCATGCGGCTCGTGGAAGACCGTCTACGGCCTTCCATCCAGATTGATCAGCAAGCGGTGGAGACCTACTACAACGATCAGTTACTGCCCACAATGAAACGGGCCGGCAGTCGCGCAACGCCCTTGCCCGAACTCTCTGGCCGAATCAAAGATTTGCTTTCCGAGCAAAAAATGAACGAACTGCTCTCCGGGTGGCTGGCCAGTCTGCGCTCTGGAAGCCACATCCTGACTCCTGAATCCAGTGCCGGAGAGCGGAACCGTTGACCGAACCCTCGACCGAACCGCCCGTCGAATCCCCGGATGAAATCTCGACCGATCCTGTTCCCCCCGAGCGCCGTCGCATTCTGTGGAAACTCTTTCTCGCGTTCTGCGTTTTCAGTCTGATCGCATTCGGCCTCCTCGGCTGGTACGTCACCACCGATTCTTTTCAGCAGAGGGTTCGCCGCCGAGTGATCGCGTCGGCCGAGAAACTCACCGGCGGACGCGTCGAGCTGGGAGAACTGCACACCATCCCATTCCGCCTGCGCGTGGACGCTCGCAACCTGACCATTCACGGCCGCGAAGCTAAGGATCAGGCCCCATTTCTGCACGTCGACCGCCTGCAAGCGGAAATGAAAATCATTTCGCTCCTCAGCACCACCATCGGATTGCATTCTCTGGTGCTCGAGCACCCTGTCGCCCACGTCATTGTCTATCCCGATGGCGCCACTAACGTTCCCGTGCCGCCTGTGAAGCCCTCCTACGATCAGGGGCCGGTGGAGCAACTCATCTCGCTCTCGGTTTCGCACATCGAGGTGCAGCGCGGCGAGCTTCTGTGGGAAGACAAGAAAGTGCCGTTCGATTTTGACGCCCGCGACGTGGCGCTGCTTTTGAACCACTCTTTGCTGCGCCGTCAATACGAAGCTCACATCGTCGCGGGAAGCGTCGCCACGCGCTTTCAGGACTACCCCGCGTTTGTGTGGCGGGCTGATGCTTCCCTGGTTCTGTCCCGCGGACGCGCCGACGTCAGCAGTTTAACGGTGACTTCCGGAAAATCTGAAATTCACTTCGCGGGCCGCTTACAGGACTTTCACAACCCCCAGGTGAGCGGTGATTATCATGGCGTCGCGGATCTCGGCGAACTCGCGTCCCTGGCGCGGCAGCCGCAAGTTCGCACAGGGTCGCTCCAGAAAAGCATGGTTCAGAAAGGCCTGGCCCAGTTCGAGGGCAAAGCTTCCTGGAACCTCCGCGATTTTTCTACTCAGGGAACCGTGCAGGCCAAAGACATCGAATGGTCGAACGGTAAGCTGTCGATGCGGAATGGCCGCATCACTGTAAGCTATTCCATTACCCCCGACCGCTTCCGCCTTTCCTCGATCAAGGCGAACCTGCTCGGTGGCGACCTCGCAGGCGATGCCGACGTCACCAACTGGCAGACTTCTATCGAACCGTCGCCGGCCCCGGGCCGGCGCCATGTGATCGGACGAGTCCCGCCGGGAAGTCTTCAGCGCGGCTCGGTGCGGCTCCAACTGACGGGCTTCCCGCTGCTCCCCGCCCTCGAATTGCTGAGCTCAACCAACCTTCCACTGGACCGCCTCGACCTGTCCGGAAGCGCCAGCGGCAAGGTTGAGATGCTCTGGGTTGGCGCGATCCGTGACGCGGAGACTCGCCTGAACCTTGCCATTGCGCCCCCGCTAAAGCCGATCCCGGACGGGATCCCCGTGCGCGGCCAGATTGATGGTATCTACCGCGGATCGCGCGATGAATTGGAGATGTCCCAGTTTCACCTGACCACGCCCAGCTCTGAAATCACAGCCAGCGGCAATTTGGCCGCGACTTCGTCGTTGCGCTTCGCGTTCACCAGCCACAACCTCAAGGAGTGGACGCCTATGCTCGAAGCGGCTTATAGGTCGGGCTCTGGATCGTCGAATTCTGGACCGCGGGCTTTGCCCTTCACCGTTCACGGCTGGGCCAGCCTTACCGGCAACGCCAGCGGCCGACTCTCTGCGCTTTCCGTCAGCGGAAATCTCGAAGTCTACGACTTCGACACTACCTTGCCGGCAACCCAACGAGCTTCTTCTCGAGTTGTTCACTGGGACGCGCTCTCCACCGCCGTCCAATACTCCAGCAATCACTTCGCTGCTCGCAATGGGTCGCTCATTCACGGCCACACCACGGCGCACTTCGACGCCAGCACTGCGCTTACGGCAGGCGCACTTCAGGAGAGCGATCCTTTTGCTCTGCACTTTGACCTACGCAACGCCGAAGTCGCCGAGCTTGTGCAATTGGTCGGAGTTCAACACCCATTCGCGGGCACGTTGAATATGTCCGCCACCGTTTCAGGCACGCACGCCAATCCCCACGGCGATGGCCACATCGAGCTTCACAACGGAACAGCCTACGGTGTCGCCGTTCCTTTGTTGCAGACCGATCTCCGCCTCGCTGGCGGCGAGCTTCAGTTCAACAACATCAAAGCCAGTGTCTTCGGTGCTCCACTTTCCGGGAACGCCGCCGTCAGCACGTCGAGCCACGAGTTGTCGAAGAACGGCCCGTCAAACAATGACCTGTCGAATCGCGAGTTTCGCCTGAATCTTTCCGGGAGTAACCTCGATCTTGCCCGTTTGCCGCGCGTGCAGACCGGCCGCTTCACCGCCGATGGCGTCGCCGATTTCACGCTGCGAATCAGCGGTACGACCGCACAGCCCTCGATCGAAGCGCACCTTCATCTCAAGGACCTCGCCCTGGACAAGGAGCGCGCCGGAGATTTCTACCTCGACGCGGTCACCAATGGACGCCAGCTCGACCTCAAGGCGCACTCGGACTTCGATTTTGATTCTGATAAAGATAAGGATAAAAAAGACAAAAAAGTTAAAGCCGACTTGACCATTGCCGGCAGCGTCGGATTAGAGCATGACTTTCCCGCCGATCTGAAACTCGACTTCCATCATCTGAATGCCGATGCGCTTCTTCGCACTTACTTGCCGGGAAAGATCACGGGACACTCTTCCATGGACGGGACGCTCCACCTTCGCGGTCCTCTGCGCACTCCACGCGATTTGAAGGCAGCCGCCGAGATCCAGTCGTTCAGCGCCGAGTTCGCGCACGTGCAGATACAAAGTGTCGATGTCATTCGCTTCCAGGTTGCGGATCAATTCCTGCTGCTCGAAAATCTCCACCTCGCAGGCAGTGGAACCGATTTCACCGCCCACGGCCGCGCGCACTTGACCGGCACGAAAGAGCTCGACCTCCGCTTGGACGGTTCGGTCAATATGACGCTCTTCCAGTCGCTCAACCCCAAAATCCTGGCGCGCGGCACTCTGGGCGTAAACCTCAACGCCAGCGGTACGCTGGCGCAGCCCGTCCTGCAAGGGCGTCTCGACGTCAAGGACACCTACGTCAGCCACAACGACTTTCCCAGCGGCCTCAGCGGCCTCAACGGTGTTTTGCTGTTCGATCGCAACCGCATCCAGATCGAGCGCCTCAGCGGCACCACCGGCGGCGGCACGGTGGCGCTGACCGGCTCCGCCACCTACCAGAGCGGCGTCTTCCTCCTCGATTTCGGCGCCACGGCGCATGATGTTCGCCTGCGTTATCCTCCGGGAGTAAGTTCCACCGCCAACGCCGACGTCCGCCTGACCGGCACTACCAATTCCGCTCTGCTCAGCGGCGATGTCATGGTCACCAAGCTCGCCGTCACTCCAGGATTTGACTTCGGCGCCTATATCGTGCGGAGCAGACAGACGATCGTCCTCACCCAGAGCGATAGTCTGCAGAGCCGCCTTAAGCTCGATGTTCACGTGGTGACAACTCCCGAACTGCAGATGCAAACCGCCATCGCCAGGCTCTCGGGCAACGCCGACCTCAGGGTGCGCGGCACCGCCGAGCGTCCCGCAATTCTCGGAAGAGTGGAGGTTCTGGAAGGCGAGTTCACTTTCAACGGCACCAAGTACAAACTCGAACGCGGCGATGTTACCTTCGCCAATCCGGCCAAGACTCAGCCCATCATCGATCTTCAGGCGACCACGCGCGTGCGCGATTACGACATCACCGTCCAATTCCGCGGTGACGCCAGCGCGCCCAACGGCTTGAAAGTCACCTGGCAGTCCGAGCCTCCGCTTCCCCAAGCCGACGTTATCGCCTTATTGGCCTTGGGCCGCACCCAGGAAGAGTCGGCTGCCGTAGCCTCCAACGGATCCTTTGGCTTTGGCGGAGAAGCCTCCAACCTGCTCATCAATCAGGCCCTCAACAGCACCGTTAATAGCCGCCTGCAGCGTTTGTTCGGAGCCAGCCGCGTCAAGATCGATCCCCAGGGCCTGGCCAGTGAAACCGCCGTAGTTCGCGGGCCGCAGGTCACCGTCGAGCAGGAGGTGGTCAGCAATCTCACCCTGACCTACAGCACCAATGTCTCCGTTTCGAACCAGCAAATCATCCAGGTGGAGTACAACCTGACCCGCACGATTTCGATCGTAGCCCTGCGTGATTGGAACGGAGTAGTCAGCTTCGACTTTAAAATACGGCGGCGGATGAAGTGATCAAAGCAATAGGATTTTGCAATCTGATAATCGGGTAATTTTGTAATTTAAGAACACCAGAAGGCCTGCCTTCAAATTACCAAATTACCCGATTACAAAATTACAAAATGGATATCCGCCTTGACATAATTCTCCAAACCAGCAACTCTAATTGTTTTTCACCTCGCGCCCGGAGAAACGGGTAAGGGAAGCTAACTTGCGAGTGCGCGTCTTTTATCACGACAAGTGTTTTGACGGGGCATGCTCGGCCGCCCTGTTCTCCCGATTCTACCGGGAGCGAATTAGCGGCGATGTCGACTTCGTCTACTCCGGCCTGTTGCATCGTGCCGGCGCGCTTTTCGACGAGAAGCAGTTCGACGGCGACGAGAATGCCATCGTCGATTTCAAGTATTCCAGCTCGCCCAAAATCACCTGGTGGTTCGATCACCACGAAAGCGCTTTTCTTTCCCCCGCCGATGCCGCCCACTTCGAGCAGGATCAGAGCAACCGCAAGTTCTACGATCCGGATTTCAAGTCCTGCACCAGTTTTATTGCCATGATCGCCAAAGAGCGCTTCGGCTTCGATCCCCGTCCAGTAGCGGAACTGATCCGCTGGACCGATATCGTCGATGGCGCCATGTACGAAGACGCGAAGTCGGCGGTCGAAATGCAAGCGCCGGCCATGAAGCTGACCATGGCCATCGAAGCGTCCAGTGATCGGAACTTCGTCAAGAACGTGATTCCACTGCTCGCGTTCCATCCGCTCGCCGGCATTCTGGAGCAGCCATTCGTGGCCGCCGTCCTGCCGCCGCTGCTCGAGCGCCACCAGCTTTCCATCGAGATTTTGCGCCAGCGCACGGAAGAAAAAGACGGCACGATTTTTTTCGACATCACCGACCTCGACCAGGAAGGCTACAACAAGTTCATCCCCTACTATCTGCATCCCGATTCCGTCTACAGCATCGGCCTCAGCAAGAGTTCATTTCGGGTAAAAGTTTCGGTCGGTTCGAACCCCTGGTCCAAACGCGAGCCCACCGTCAATCTAGCCAGGGTCTGCGAGCGCTATGGTGGCGGAGGCCATGCCCGCGTAGGAGCGATCTCCTTCGAAGTCAACCAAAGCGAAGCCGCCCTCAAAGCCGCGCTCGAGATAGTAGAGGAGTTGCGCGCCAGCGTCCGCCAGCAAAGTTGAGAAGAGAAGCTCCGTATCAGGGTATCGCTTTAGCGATACCGCAAGTTCCTCAAACTCAGGAATCCAGCCCCGTAAGGGCGTCCGACCTTAGCCCAGCGCTTCACAGCTTGCGGAAAAACTCGGACTCGGACGGGTTTTGGGAAGGGCACGACGTCGTGCCGTTAAGTCGTGAAAATGTGTCCGCGCTTTAGCGCCTGACTTCTTCCGCAAGCTGTTCAGCGCTGGGGAAAGCGGAGGAAATCTTCAAGTCCCGGAGGGACGACCGAGTCCTCACCCACACTCTTTAGGGGCCACGCTTTAGAATGAATCCGAGATCAGGCGCTGGACACCGGAAATCAATTTTCACCATATGCATCCCACCATCCACGATCCCGGACACATCAAAGGCGTGCGCACCGTCGCCACCGTTGAATTTGCCAAAGGCATTATCGTCGTGCTCGCGGGCCTCGGCGTCTTCTCCATGCGCCACAAAAATATCTGGGGAGTGACCGACAGCCTCCTGGAATTTCTTCACGTTAGTCCTCATCACCTCCACTTCCTCGGCGTCTTCGTCGCCCTAATGCACCGGATCAGCGACGTGCGCCTGTGGAAGATCGCCACACTGGCAACCATCTACGTGACCCTTCGATTCATAGAGGCATACGGATTGTGGCACGTCCGCCCCTGGGCGGAATGGCTGGCGTTCGCCTCCGGAGCCATCTACATCCCCTTCGAAGCAGCCGACCTGTTGCGCCGTCCCGACTGGTTTCGCTTGCTGATAATAGTAGTCAACGTAGGGATCGTCCTCTACATGCTGATGCTGCGCCTGGAAGCTGCAAAAAAGCGCCACGCAGCGCAGCACGCGGCGGAATCAGGATAAATCGTACGTGTAGAGACGGGGCTCGCCCCGTCTCCGCCTGCGGAAAAACTCTGGCTCGCGTAGGCTTTCGGGAAGGGCACGGCTTCAGCCGCGTCGTAAGTGACTAAATCAACGGCGCTTCAGAGGCTGAGGAAAAAATTGCGGCGATCGGCTCCGGCCAGTCCTCACTGAGAACTGAGAACTACTTTACTCATTCAGCGAGCAGCTGCAATCCGCCGGCGGAACGGGCGCTTTCAGAAAATCGGCCACGCGCTTGTACGCGTCAATATGATTTTCGACTTTCGCGACTCATTAAGATCGAACTTCTCCTACCGGGAAAACAATAGCGGAGCGACTCAAATCACAGCCATCGGTGATGCAACGCACTGTGTTGTATGACGAGGCAGCAGACTATGTGTATGAGACACCGGGGTGCAAGGCGCCTTCTAACGCAAAACACAGTCGGAGGGCTTCCGGAGGTGATTTATGACTGCCTTAACCATTCTCGGAATCGCTATCGTTGTGGTAGTAGCCGGAATCCTTTTTTTCCGGTCCATTCCAGCCGTGCGCGCATATTTCACCTTTCGCGGCAAGCGGCTCATAACCTGTCCGGAAACGCACAACACAGAAGCTATTGATGTGGCTGCGAGAGAAGCAGCCCTAACGGCGCTGTTCGGCGAGCCAACACTTCGTTTGGACCGTTGCTCACGATGGCCCGAGCGCCAGGACTGCGGGCAGGAATGCCTGCAGCAGGTTGAAACAGATCCGGATAACTGCTTGCTGTGGAATATCGTGTCGAACTGGTACGAACGGCAACACTGCGTTTATTGCCACAAACGTTTCGAGCGGCTCCAGCACCTTGATCATCCACCGGCCTTGATGGGACCTGATCGGATCACGGCTGAGTGGAACCAGTTCCGGCCCGAGCAGCTCCCGGAGATCCTTTCCACGTTCAAGCCCGTCTGCTGGAACTGTCACATTGCCGAGACCTTCCGGCGTGTGCACCCAGAACTAGTGATCGATAGGCATCGAGACACCCATCTCACGGTGTGATCTTGCCAGACCGGCCATTCCTGCATAGCGTTTACTCGTTCAGCGAGCAGCTGCAATCCGCCGGCGGAACGTGCGCTTTCAGAAAATCGGCCACGCGCTTGTAAGCGTCGATTTGATTCTCAACGCGATCGAAGCCGTGGCCCTCATTCTCATAGACTTTGTATTCGACCACCCCGCCGCGCTTCTTGACCGCATCCACCACCTGCTGCGCTTCTTCCTTGGGACAGCGAGGATCGTTCCCGCCTGCCAACAAATACAGCGGCGCCTTGATCCGGTCCACGAAGTTGATGGGCGAACGCTCTTCGTACAGCGCTTTGTTCTTCTCCAGATCGCCCATGGTCGCAAGGTCCGACTGCTGCAGCACCGGGTCTTCGTTCTGAATCTCGGTGAACCAGTTCACAAAGGGAACAATCGGAACGCCCGCCGCCCACACCGCGGGAGCCTTGGTGACGCCCATCATCGTCATGTAACCGCCATAGCTGCCGCCCATCAGAATCAGCTTCTTGGGATCGACGTAGCCAGTCTGCTTGATCCAATCGGCGGCCGCGAGCACATCCTGCAAATCGCCGCCGCCCATATCGAAAAGATTCGCCTGCTGAAATTCTTTTCCGTACCCAGTCGATCCGCGATAGTTAGGCGCGATCACAATGTAGCCCTGGTTGGCCATGTACTGGACGAAGCGATTGAAGGTGTTCATCGTCTGCGCAGTGGGACCGCCGTGAACGTACACAATCGCGGGATGCTCGCCGTTGCGCGGCAGGTTATAGGGCACATAAACGAACGCGGAGATCGTCCACTTACCATCTTTGCTCGGATAGTGAACAAGGTAAGGTTCGACCATGTCCTCGGAGCGCACGCCGCCCACCAGCGAATGTGTAAGTTGATGCGATGGGTCGTGTGGCGCGAGCGCCCCCGCCCGCGTGCTCTTGATCTTTGCCGCTTCATCGGAAATGGTATAGACCCACAAATCGCCGGGAGCGTTTGCGCCAGTGTGCGAGTAGAGCATCCGCAAACCGTCGCGAGTGAAGGGCGAAGGCCTGCCAGCAGCATGGTTCACTCCTTTAGGCAGGAGCAGGGCGCGTGCCTTTCCCGATGCGATGTCATACAGGTAGATATCGGTGTTGCCATCTACATTCGCGGTGTAAGTCAGAGACTTGCCATCGGGAGAAAAGCTCTCGCCAGAAACTTCCCACTTATCGTTCGTGAGCCAGCGGATTTTCTTGCTCGCGATTTCAAGCAAGCCGACGTTGTCGTAACCGTCGCCGGCATTGGAGGTGATCAGAACGTTCTTGCCATCGGGCGAAACGTCATTAGCCGAGTAAGTATATTCGCCATCGTGCGGCGTCAGCAGCGTGCTTTGCGCGCTTGCAACATCGACCAGAAAAATATTCGAGTCCGTCCCTTTCGACTGCTCCTGCGTGTAGACGATGAACTCACCGTCCGCCGACCAGATGGGCGCGACGTTCATGCGATCTTTGGCGGTTCCGGTGGTCAGGTGCTTCACTTCGCGCATGAGCGTGTCATAAACGTCTATCTCGAACACTGACGACGTCTTAGGCTTGACCATGTAGGCGAGATAGCGCCCATCGTACGACCATGTGGGACTTTCCTCCGCGACCTCGCGGGTATTAGTCAGGTTCACGACCTGTCCAGTTTTGGGCGACACCAGAAAAATATCCCATTGCTCGTCGCCGTCGTAATCGGACATATAGGCAATCCACTTGCCGTCTGGAGACCAAGTCGGGCTGGTCTGGCGCTGATCGCTCACCGTAAGTTGCATCGGCCATCCGCCGTCGGAAGGCACGAGCCAGAGATTATTGCGGCCGCTCAGGTTACTGACAAAGGCAACCGTCTTCCCATCCGGCGCCCAGGTCGAACCGCCCACCTGGCGCGTCGTGTAAAGCTTCTCGATCGAAAGACTCTTCTCGACGCGGGCATCGGGTTTGGAAGCGATCTGTTTCGGGTCAGTGATAGCCTGAGGTGCAAGCAGAGTCTGAGATGTTGCCAGGATGCTCGTCATCATCGGTACGACCATAACAAACAGGCTAAGAATGCGCATGGCGCCTCGAAATTAATTCGTGAGTGTGGAAAGTTTAGCATCGTCAACAGGCTCCAGAGCAATGCTACTCGACCGTCACCTGATAGTCGCGCCCTCCCCAGAGCGCCATATTCTTCCAGTAGAACGTGAAAATTACTTGGCGGCTCGTGGCAAGAGTTTCCGTCGGCAGATCGACGAACTGAAGGTTCCATCCACTTTCCTCGGAGTTGCTGTCTTCACTGGTTTGCCAGTTGTCAAAGCTCCAGTGCACCATGGCCGGTTCCATCAGGAGAATCCGAAGCTTCTTTCCGCACGGCATCGTACGCGGCTTGTTGTTGAAACGCCAGTTGAAGTACTGCGCCGATATTTTCTTCGTTAGATAGCGTTCCACCGTTTGCGGAGGCTGATCGAAAATCTTGCCGTCGACGAGCGACCGCCGCAGCTTGATGTATTCGGAGTGAGCCCACACCAGCGGGCACGCCGACCCCGTCCCTTTTCCGATAAACAACTCGCGCTCCGGGATGTCGGTTGTGTCCCACACTTGTTCGGGAATCAGGCGGCTTGCTCCCGTCGAACTTTCCATCACGCCTAGCAAGGCCTCGGCGGAAGCGGCGCGTCCAGCGGCCAGTTCATAGTGGGCGCGTTCACCCGCCAGCAGCGGCCATGGGCGACCGATCCCCGTGCCGTCGAACGGAGATCCATCCTGGTGCTCCCCGTAGCCGTCGCCGTTGTAGCGGTACCAGCCCGGACCCTGCGGAAGTTTTGCGCGCAACAGTTCATCGACGACTTTGATCGTGTTCACCATTCGCGGATCGTCGGGTGCCCGCAAGCCGAAGCGCACCAGAGCCAGCGCATCCGGACTGACGATCTCGACCGCCGGCGCATTCGACCGGCCGATGGCACGATTCTTGATGGGAACGAATCCCTGCAGCGGCGAGGCGGCTCCGTCTTCGTCTGGTGGTGCGATGCGTACGTAGTAACCGTCGACTCCGGCCTGGCGCGCCAAATCGCTGTTCACGGCATACGTCCAGCGTTCGATGTTGTCGTTCCAGGTGTCGGCATTCTGGCGCAGAAATTCCGCGGACTCGGCCTCGCCCATCGACTGCGCGAGATCGGCGGCAATCAGCAAGGCGGAGATTTCGGCGGCCAGCGTGAACGGCGAATAGCCGCCGTCTTCTTCCCAGCGATCTTGCTGCGTCACGGGGCCATTGACCACAATGAATGCCGCCGCTTTGCGCACCATCGGCCACCAGCGACGGCTCTCACCGAAGCAGCGGGGCGATTCGCGGCGCAGCAGATCGACCAGCAAAATCGGAAAGGCGGTCTCGTCCATTTGCGAGCCGCTCCAATACGGACGCCCATCCAACCACATGTTCTGCGCCCAGTGTCCATCGGCTTCCTGGGTGGCTTCGAGGTAATGCAACACACGCAGCGCATCGTCGTGAGCGCCCGCCGCCAGCAATCCGCCGGCACTCTCGACCAGGTCGCGCGGCCAGATAAGGTGGTAACCACCGAGGTCTTCGTCGCCCTTGTTGAAGCCCCACGGAATAGAGAGGCTGGCGATGATGCCTCCCAGGAAGTCTTTGGATTCGTGCGTGCGCAGAACCACCACGCTGGCCCGGTACAAATCTTTTTCCCGCGGCTTCTCGTCGAGCTGCTTCAGTGTCCGCTGCCAGTTCTGCCAGTGCGAGACGTAGTCTTTGCGGGTCGTTTCGTAAGAGGTGAGCAGGGAAGAGAGGGTTTGCTGACCGGCTTCCGCCCAGATTCCGCCAAAGCCGAGGGCGAGGATGAACTCGCCGTTACAGGCGGCCAGGTCGATTTCGGCGGTCAGCGCGATGTTTCCGTTTTCCGCACGCTCATATTCCCATGTCATCTGGAAGTGTTGCGAGAGGTCCTGCCAGCCGTCCGATACGCCGACAAATCCGACGGAACGTTTTAACCATGGCGCGGAACAGCCCAGGGCAAGCGCGCTGGATTCGCGCTGGGCAAAAAGCATGGGCTTTCCCTTGTAATCGCCCAACCATCCGGTATTGCCATATCCAAAATTACCCAGGTGCGAAGCCAACAGTGCGTAGAGGCGGTAGTCGCGCAGATTCCCCTGGAGCGGTACGAATCGAATTTTCTGCAACAGCACGTTTCGCCACGGATCGGTCAGCACTTCCTTCTCGATCCGGTACCGGCCCTGCATGCACGTATTGGCCAGTTCATAGATCGGCACTCCCGGTTCGATCGGGAGGTTTTGGAAGGTACAATGCCTCTTTTCTTCGGAGAAGAAGCCCCGACCGTCGCTGACGATCAGGCCGAAGTCGCGGGTGCAGGCTTGATCCACCCGGGGAAAATAAATCTCATTGAGAATGCCGTGACTCAGCGTGAACCAAACCCTGCTGTGGAGGTTCAGCGCCGTGCCTACTCCGGTCTTGGCGCTCGAAGTCCAGCGGGGTTCGATTCCGGGCCAGCCCGGCGCATAACTGGGTGCCTCACGATGAACATCGCTCACAGTGGATCTCCACCGTCAAGCAGTTTGCCAGAAGATGCGGATTTGTGCTCGTTTGCCACGAAAACAAGGAAAGGCGCATCTAATACACACATGTTTGGATGCCCCCTCATCCGTGTTCGACCCCGGTTTGGCTCGTGTGCGAAGGGGATCCTGGTCACAGTCTTAGCCGCTGCCACACTCGTGCTGCTGATGGCCGTTCCCGGGGCGGCTGCCGAGCTTTCTTCGGACGGTCTTCCCTTTGCCGATCTGCCCTCGGCGAGGCTCGATCGCGGATTCTTCCGGCTCTACGATCTGGATTTTACCGGCGCGCAAAAAGAATTCGAGTCATGGGAAAAACTGAACCCCGAGAATCCCATGGGGCCGGCGAGCGAGGCGGCTGGCATCTTGTTTTCCGAATTCAACCGGCTCGGCGTGCTGGAAGCACAGTTCTACGAGAGCGACTCGATCTTCAACGCGCGGAAGAAGTATGAAGCCGACCCGGGACAACGCGCACGTTTCGAGCGGCAACTCGGCCGCGCTGAAGACTTGGCAAGGTCCAAGCTGAGCCGCGACGCTCGGGACCGCGACGCGCTGCTGGCGATGACGTTTGCCAATGGCTTGCGCTCCGACTTTGCCGCGCTCATCGAAAAGCGCAATTTGGCCTCGCTTCGTTACACCAAGCAGGCAACGGCCTGGGCCGGCCAACTGCTCGCGGCCGATCCCAGTTGCTACGACGCTCACCTGGCTGGCGGCGTCAGCCGTTACATCATAGGATCGATGGCCGCTCCGGTGCGTTGGGTGCTGCGCCTCGGGGGCGTTGCGGGGGATAAGGCTGGCGGCATCGCCGAACTCCAGACGACCGCAGCCCAAGGCCATCTCCTCGCCCCATTCGCGCGCATCCTGCTGGCCATCGCCTACGTCCGCGAGAAGGAGTTGCCGCGCGCGCGTGAGCTCCTGCTGGCGTTGCAACGAGACTTCCCCAACAACACTCTCTTCGGCCGGGAACTCACACGGCTCGACCAGAACGGCAGCCGCTAAGTATTGGAGATCGAGTACGTTCATCAGAAATTCACCCCGCTGTAACCTTCCTTTAATACTCCGCCCATAAAACTGTTGCTTCGCCTCTAATACAAAACTACGCACCTTAATTAAGCACGAGAGGACTCATCAAGTGATACAACGCATCGCGCTGCTGTTGGCAGGTTTTGCCCTGGCGCTGCCAGTCATGGGGCAGACCACGCTGAATGGAGCGGGCGCCACCTTCCCGTATCCCATGTATTCCAAGTGGTTCAGCGAATACAACAAGCTGCACTCAGACGTGCAGATCAACTACCAGTCGATTGGCAGCGGCGGCGGCATTCGCCAGGTTTTGAACGGCACGGTCGACTTCGGAGCCAGCGATGGCCCCATGTCCGACGAACAACTGGCGCAGGCCAAGACCAAGATCCTGCACATCCCCACCGTGCTGGGTGCGGTCGTGCCTGCCTACAACGTCCCGGGGATCAGCGGAGAAATCAAGTTCACTCCCGAAGCTCTGGCCGGTATTTTTCTCGGAAAGGTCCAGAAGTGGAACGACGCTGCCATTACGCAGGCCAATCCCGGCGTCAATTTTCCGGACAAGCCGATCATCGTAATCTACCGCTCCGACGGCAGCGGAACTACGTTCATCTTCACCGACTATCTCTCCAAGATCAGTAAAGATTGGAGCAATACCGTCGGGAAGGGAACATCAGTCAAGTGGCAGATTGGGATGGGCGGCAAAGGCAACGAAGGTGTGGCCGGACAAATTCGGCAGTTGCAGGGCTCGATCGGCTACGTCGAACTGGTCTATGCAGTAGAAAACAAGATTACGTACGGATCGATCAAGAACGCCGCCGGCAATTTCGTGAAAGCTTCGCTCGATGGAGTGACCGAAGCGGCTGCCTCGTCGCCAAAAATGCCCGCCGATTTTCGCGTCTCCATCACGAATGCACCCGGCAAAACGGCATACCCCATTTCCAGTTTTACCTGGCTCCTAATTCCTGTACAGGCCAAGGACCCGAAGAAAGGGAAGATCATCGCCGATTTTCTGGACTGGATGGCCAGCGACGGTCAAAAGATGACAAGCCAGCTCAGTTATGCGCCGCTACCGCAAAACGTGGCGGAGAAAGTGAAGGCGGCCATCAAGCAGATCCACTAAAGCGGCGATGGAAGTTCTGGGGCGTTTAGCCTTCCTATCCGGCACATTTATTTTTTCAGGAGATGAAAACAAATGAAACGAATCATGGTTGTGGTGCTGTCGATGTTGGTCGCGGGGAGCGTGATCGCGGCACAAGCCCAGCAAGATACGGCCGCTTCAACGGCGACGAAGAGCCCGCGAAAGAAAATGGCCGCCAAGAGATCTGGGCCAACGGTTTCCGAGCAGCTCAGTGAGATGAAGCAGGCGATCGATGCTCAGCAGCAGCAGATCAAGCAGTTGAGCGATTTGGTTCAGAGCCGCGATCAAAAGATTCAGCAACTGGAACAGCGCCTCGATCAGAGCCAAACTGCAGCTGTGCAGGCGCAGACCAAGGCGGATACTGCCGTGGCTCAAACGACCGACCAACAGCAGACGGTGATGGCGCTCAGGAGCGACGTCACCGACTTGAAGACCACCGCCACGAACTCCGCGTTGACTTTGCAGGAAACTCAGAAGCGTATGGGGGATCTGGAGAGCCCGCTCGC
>CABECZ010000162.1_pt1 | contig 35188 bp, 30 predicted proteins | sample 3422621 | NCBI WGS metagenome assembly CABECZ01 (sample SAMEA5534328, study PRJEB31848) | metagenome | biome: tundra; feature: field; material: soil | place: USA | collected 2013-05 | depth 0.15 m | reverse complement strand
GCTGGGATCTCCTTGCCCGTCGAACCGCTGCGCCGGATGCTGGTTCCGACCGAACCTTTCGACCAATTCCCACACACCGCGCCCATGATCGTCGACATGTCCACCGGCTTTCACTTCCGCCCCGAGAGCCGCGGATTCCTGCTGGCGTGGAACGACCCGGAGGAAACGCCCGGCTACAAAACTGATTTTGACCCGAGCTTCATCGAGAAGATCCTGACCCGCGCTGCGGATCGCGTACCCGTCTTCGAAAATATCGAGGTCAATCCGCAACGAGCCTGGGCCGGGCTTTATGAAATGACGCCCGACCATCACCCGATTCTCGGTGAATCTCTCGAGGTGCCCGGTTTCTTTTTCGCCAACGGCTTCAGTGGGCATGGAGTGATGCACGCGCCCGCAACCGGTAAAATTCTGAGCGATCTGATTTTGACCGGGAAAACCGATCTGATCGAAGCGTCGCTTCTGAACTTCTCCCGCTTCGCGGAGGGGCGGATGATTCATGAGGCGGCGGTGCTGTAGCTTGGTTTTCCTCGTGAGGGGCACGGGAAGGCCGCGCCGCGATAGAATACGCGGCCCTCGCGAAGTTCTATAATCGTTGGACGCAAATCGGGGCTTAAATCAAAACGCGAATCGTCAGACGCGAATCAAGAGTCAAACCATCAGGCGCGAAAACGAGAGCAGCTCGAAAGAGGCAAGGCATGGCCCAGATGACGGCGATTCCAGTTGCAACCCACGGTTTTTTTCTGGACGGGAAATGGCTGGAAGAGGGTGACATCGTCGACGTTCGCGCGCCTTACGACGGCGCCCTCCTCGCGCACGTCCACCAGGGACGCCGCGAACACGCGGAAGCCGCGATCGCCGCCGCCGTGAAGGCTTTCGGAACCACCCGGCGCCTGCCCGCCTTCGAACGCCAGCGAGTTCTGCGCCAGATCGCGATCGGCATTCACGAACGCAAAGAAGAATTTTCCCGTACGATTGCGCTGGAAGCGGGCAAGCCCATCAAGAGCGCTCGCAGCGAAGTGGACCGCGCTGTATTTACATTCAACATCGCCGCCGAAGAAACCGTTCGCGGCTACGGCGAGTATCTGCCGCTGGATTGGCAACAGTCGACTGCCCAACGTTGGGGCATCGTCAAACGTTTTCCTCTCGGCCCCGTCGCCGGGATCACGCCCTTCACTTTCCCCTTGAACCTGGTCGCCCACAAAGTGGCCCCGGCCATCGCGGCCGGCTGTTCCATGGTCCTCAAGCCCGCGCTCGAAACGCCGCTCACCGCGCTGCTGCTGGCTGAAGTGATCCAGCAGGCAGGGTGGCCGGACGGTGGATTCAACGCGGTTTTGCTCGCCAACGGAGATTCCGGCCTGCTGGTCACCGATGAACGCATCAAGCTCATCAGCTTTACGGGCAGCGCTGCGGTCGGGTGGGCCATCAAGAACAACGCGGGGAAGAAAAAGGTCGTTCTCGAACTGGGAGGCAATTCGGGCGTCATCGTCCACAGCGATACCGATCTCGCTTACGCCGCCGACCGCTGCGTCACCGGAGGCTTCGCTTACGCCGGACAGTCCAGCATTTCCGTGCAGCGCATCCTGGTCGAGCACACCATCTACGGAAAATTCATCGAGCTGTTCCTGGCAGCGGCCGGCAAACTGAAAGTCGGAGATCCCCTCGACGAGTCCAGCGACCTCGGCCCTCTCATCCGCGAAAGCGACGCCATGCGCGCTGCCGACTGGGTGCAGGAGGCGGTTCGCGGTGGTGCGCGCCTGCTTTGCGGCGGCAACCGCAAGGGTTCCTTGTTCGAGCCCACTGTGCTTACCGGCACCAAGCCCAACATGAAAGTGAATTGCCAGGAAATTTTTGCGCCGGTCGTGACCGTCGAGCCCTACAACGATTTCGCCTCCGCGCTGAAGCAGATCAACAACTCCCCTTATGGCCTGCAGGCCGGGCTTTTCACCCGCGACGCCAAACTCATTTTTCAGGCGTACGACGAACTCGAAGTCGGAGCCTTGATCGCCGGCGACGTTCCCACTTTTCGCATAGACCATATGCCCTACGGCGGCATCAAAGATTCGGGACTTGGACGCGAGGGCTTGCGCGACGCGATTCAGGAAATGACCGAGCCGAAGCTGCTCGTCATGAACTTGCGTTGACGATTTTTCGGTGTTGATTTCGTGAAGACGAGACCGCGTGTCCGCCAATCGGGATTCCCCAAGCGTAACCAAGAAAAGTTCATGTAGAGTGTTTCCAAAAGCCGCTCAACTGTATATACTCACATGTTTCGTACGTCACCGGGGTGGGTGACGCCATTCATACGATCATGTTTAGCCGGGAGCGGCGCAGACCGAGCCCAGAAACAATCGACGCGATCTTCAATGCAGATTTTTCCACGGCGCACCAATGCAATTTCTCGGGCCTCGCTGTTCGGCCCGGTCTTTGTCGTCGCAGCCCTGTTTTGGGGGTTGGTACAGCTCCAGCGCTCGCCCTACATCACTTATGCGGGAGTAAGAAAGTCGCAGCCCGTGCCCTTCAGCCACCAGCACCACGTCACCGGGCTGGGCATCGACTGCCGCTACTGTCACACTTCGGTGGAACAGTCGAGTTTCGCGGGCATTCCGCCCACCAAGACCTGCATGAACTGCCACTCGCAGATTTGGACGAACGCTGCCATGCTTGAGCCCGTTCGCGCCAGTTACCGAACCGGCGAGTCGCTCCAGTGGACGCGCATCAATCAGCTGCCGGACTTCGTGTATTTCAACCACAGCATTCACGTCGCCAAGGGCGTTGGCTGCAACGACTGCCACGGGCCCGTGGATCAGATGCCCCTCATGTACCAGGAGGCATCGCTGCAGATGGAGTGGTGTCTCAACTGCCACCGTGCGCCGGAAAAATTTCTGCGCCCGCGCGACCAGGTATTCAACATGCGCTACCAACAACCCACCACATCGTTGCCGGTAAAGATCGACGGCAACAGCTACACCGACCAGGACGCGCTCGGTTCAGCCTTGGTGAAGAAATACCAGCTGCGTACCGTGCAGGACATCACGAGCTGTAGCACTTGTCATCGCTGAGACACCACGATTCAAGATTGAAGATGGCACGGGTGATTGAGTTTCCGGAGTTAAGGCGCTAGCCACGAAGATGGAAAACGGTAAATCAAAACGCGAAGATGTCTGTCCCGGCAAGAAAATCGACCGGACCGCTGTCGAGCGGCAACTAAAGGAGACGAACGGGCCAGAGTACTGGCGCAGCCTGGAAGAGCTCGCGGGGTCGCCTGAATTCCAGGACATGCTGCACCGCGAATTTCCCAAGGGCGCCTCGGAGTGGCTCGATTCCGTCTCCCGCCGCGGCTTCCTCCAGTTGATGGGCGCTTCCCTCGCCATGGCGGGCATGACCGGGTGCACCAAGCTGCCGCTGCAGGAAATCGTCCCTTACGTCCGCCAGCCCGAGCAGCTCATTCCGGGCGTCCCGATGTACTACGCCACCGCGTTCACGCTCAGCGGATATGCGAATCCGCTGCTGGTCGAAAGCCACTTGGGCCGTCCCACCAAAATTGAGGGCAACAACCTGCATCCGGCGAGCCTGGGGGGCACCGACGTATTCGCGCAGGCCTCGATCCTGGGAATGTATGATCCCGACCGCTCCCAGGCCATCACTCACCTGGGTGATGTGGCATCGTGGGCGGAGTTCGTGAAGGAGATCCGGGGCCCTCTGGCCGTGCAGAAGGCATTAGGTGGCGCGGGCATTCGCATTCTCACGCAGACCATCTCTTCGCCCACGCTAAAAGACCAGATGCGCGCCTTGCTGGCGATGTATCCCCAGGCGAAGTGGCATGTTTACGAACCGGTGAACCGCGACAATGCCCTTGAAGGCGCAAAGCTGGCGTTTGGCGAAGCGGTGGAGACGCGCTATGACTTGTCTAAGGCCGACGTAATCGTTTCACTTGACGCAGACTTCCTGTCTGCCGGATTTCCAGGATCGGCTCGCTACATTCGCGACTTTGCCACCCGCCGCAATCCCGACGCCAATATGAACCGGCTCTACGTCATCGAGAGCACCCCGAGTTCGACGGGGGCGAAGGCGGATCACCGCTTGCCAATGCGCGCGAGCGACATCGAGCGGATCGAGCGCTGGATGCTCGCAACTCTGTCAAGCGTCATGCAAGTGTCCCAGGACCTCGGGTCGGGATTTAGCGACGCAGAGAAAAAGTTCGCGGGGTCGGCTTTCGATGAACTTTTGGGACATCGTGGTTCGAGCCTCTTGATAGTCGGCGATCATCAGCCACCCGCGGTTCACGCACTGGCGCACGACATCAACAGCAGATGTGGCAACGTAGGCAAGACCGTTTTCTACACAGATCCGATCGATGCTCACCCAGTCAACCAAACGGAATCTCTTCGCGACCTGGTCTCCGACATGCGCGCTGGCAATGTGGATCTGCTCGTCATCATGGGCGGCAACCCGGCTTACGATGCGCCCGCGGATCTGGGCTTCGCGGACTGCCTGAAAAATTCCAAAGTCGCCCTGCGCATTTATCACGGTCTCTACCAGAACGAGACGGCGGAACTCTGCCACTGGGCCGTCAACGAGGCGCACTATCTCGAAGCCTGGAGCGATGGCCGCGCCTATGACGGTACGCTGAGTCTGGTTCAGCCGCTGATCGCGCCCCTCTATGCCGGCAAGAGCGCTCACGAAATGCTGACGGCTCTGCTCGGCGCATTCGATGCCTCGGGCTACGATATTGTCCGCGGCTACTGGCAGAAGCAGCACGCTGGTCCGGAGTTCGAGGCATGGTGGCGCAGAACCTTAAACGATGGATTCATCGAGGGCTCGGCCTACGCACCGAAGGCGGTTTCGCTGAAGCTCCAGTCACTCCCCGCCGCAGCTGTTGTCGACAAGAACAGTCTCGAGGTCAATCTGCGCCGCGATCCCTCCGTCTACGATGGCCAATTCGCCAACAACGGATGGCTCCAGGAGTTGCCGAAGCCCATGTCGAAACTGACCTGGGACAACGCCGTTCTGATTGGCCCGAGGATGGCCGACCGCGAAGGCATTAAGACCATGGACGTGGTCACCCTCGAGTTGGGCGGAAGGAGGATCACCGGCCCTGTCTGGATCCAAGCCGGCCATCCCGATCATTCCGTCACCGTGCATCTCGGCTACGGCCGACGCAAAGCGGGACGCGCCGGCACCGGCGCCGGATTCGACGCCTACGCGCTTCGGACAACGAATGCGCTCTGGTTCGCGACCGGCGGCAAGCTCACCAAGACCGGAGACCACTATCAGCTCGCTTCCACCCAGGGCTACCAGACCATGGATACGGGCGACGGCGCGACCCGTCCGCTGGTCCGAGAAGCGACGCTCGAGGAATACCGCAAGGAACCCAAGTTCGCCCAGGCGGACGAGCCGCCGGCAGCGCTCACGCTCTATCCCGGCTACGACTACAAGAAGTCACCGGACGCCTGGGGAATGACCATTGATCTCAACGCCTGCGTGGGTTGCAACAACTGCATCGTGGCCTGCCAGTCGGAGAACAATATCGCCGTGGTCGGCAAAGAGCAAGTGGTGCGCGGCCGCCACATGCACTGGATCAGGGTCGATGCCTACTATCAGGGCGACCGCGACGCCCCCAAGGCCCATTTCCAGCCGGTGCCTTGCATGCAGTGCGAGAATGCGCCCTGCGAGCTGGTGTGTCCAGTGGGCGCGACCGTCCATAGCAGCGAAGGCCTGAACGACCAGGTGTACAACCGCTGTATCGGCACCCGCTATTGCTCGAACAACTGTCCGTACAAGGTGCGCCGCTTCAACTTTCTACTGTTCGAGGACTGGGAGACTCCTCAGTACAAATTGATGCGCAATCCCGACGTCAGCGTGCGCAGCCGCGGCGTCATGGAAAAGTGCACCTACTGCGTGCAACGCATCACCCAGCACCGCATTGACGCTGAAACCGCGGCAGTCCGCGAGAATCGCGAGTTCAAAATCGAAGACGGCTCGTTGCAGACTGCCTGCCAGCAGTCCTGTCCGGCCGACGCGATCGTCTTCGGCAACATCAACGATCCAAACAGCCGGGTGGCGAAACTCAAGGCGCTTGACCGTAACTATGGGTTGCTGGCCGACCTGAATACCAGACCCCGCACCACCTACCTGGCGGAGATTCGCAACCCCAACCCTGAACTGGAGACGTAAGAGGAGCGCAGGTCAAGAGATGCCAGACGATCGGGACGAAGTCAAAGTTGCGAACCAGCCGGCGCCCGTCATCGAGCCCGGGTATACGTTCGCCACGATTACCGACAAGATCAGCTCCATCGTGCTGACGCGGCCGACCTCGCTCGGTTGGGTCGTCGGCTTCGGAGCCGGCTTCCTGGTCACGATGATGTTGCTGTACGCGCTCGGCTACTTGTTTATCAAAGGCGTTGGCATTTGGGGCATCAACATCCCCATCGGCTGGGGCTTCGCCATCGTCAACTTCGTGTGGTGGATCGGTATCGGGCATGCCGGCACGCTCATTTCCGCCATCCTTCTGTTGCTGCGGCAGTCCTGGCGCAACTCCATCAACCGGTTCGCCGAGGCCATGACACTGTTTGCGGTGGCTTGCGCGGGCGTCTTTCCGGCGGTGCATACCGGTCGTCCCTGGCTCGACTACTGGATGTTCCCCTACCCCAACACCATGAACTACTGGCCGCAGTTCCGCAGCCCGCTGCTGTGGGACGTGTTTGCGGTCTCGACTTATTTCACGATCTCGCTCCTGTTCTGGTTCATTGGACTCATCCCGGATTTGGCCACGCTGCGCGATCGCGCCGAAAACAAATACACGCGGATCAGCTACGGCCTGCTCGCCATGGGATGGCGCGGCTCCGCCCGCCACTGGGCCCGATACGAGACGGCTTACCTGCTGCTCGCCGGCCTCGCCACTCCGCTCGTGCTCTCCGTCCACACCGTGGTGAGCTTCGACTTCGCGATTGCGATTGTACCCGGCTGGCACACCACGATTTTCCCGCCCTACTTCGTCGCGGGCGCCATTTACTCCGGCTTCGCCATGGTGTTGATGCTAGCCATCCCCATACGCAAGATCTACAGCCTTGAGGATTTCATCACCGACCGTCACCTCCAGAATTCCGCCAAGGTCATGCTCGCCACCGGCTGGATCGTGGCCTACGGCTATGGGATCGAAGCCTTCACCGGCTGGTACAGCGGCAACCGCTACGACCAGAATCTGCTTTGGAATCGTCTGCACGGCCCCTACGCTGGCGTGTACTGGATGCTTCTGATCTGCAACATTTTCATCCCGCAGTTGCTGTGGCTTCGCAAGATGCGCACCCGCCCGGTGTGGCTCTTCCTGATCTCGTTCGTCATCCTGGTCGGCATGTGGCTGGAGCGATTCGTCATCATCGTGCTCAGCCTGTCGCGCGACTTCCTTACGTCGTCGTGGGGAATGTACTACCCAACGCGTTGGGATTGGATGACGTTTTTCGGCACCATCGGCCTGTTCGTGACCGCCATGTTCCTCTTCGTTCGGATCCTGCCGATGATCTCCATCTTCGAAATGCGCACTCTACTGCCGGAAGCGGAGGTGAAGGCCGAATGAAGCGCGTTCCAACCTACGGAATCATGGCGGAGTTCGCCTCGGCCCAGGATCTGGTCACGGCGGCCCGCCACACGCATGAGGCCGGCTATCGAAAGATCGACGCCTACAGCCCCTTCCCGGTGGAAGAACTGGCCGATGCCATCGGATTCCACAAGAACAACGTGCCCCTGGTAACGTTGATCGGCGCCATCGTCGGCGGCCTCACGGGCTACCTGATGCAGTATTGGGTAGCGGTGGTTAGCTACCCCGTCAACGTAGGTGGCCGTCCCTATCACTCCTGGCCATCGTTCATCGTCATAACGTTCGAGATGACGATTCTGTTCGGCGGCATCTCGGCGGTGTTCGGCATGCTCGCGCTGAATGGTCTGCCCATGCCTTACCACCCGGTCTTCAACGTCCCGCGCTTTGCGCTGGCGAGCAAGGATCGTTTTTTCCTGATCGTGTTTGCCTCCGATCCCAAATACGACGCGAAAGGCACGCGCCAGTTCCTGGAAAGCCTGCACGCCCGCTCCATTTCGGAGGTCCCCGGTTAAGATCATGGCGAACGTCCGAAGAAATGCGCGAAAATTTGCGCCGCTGCTGTTGCTGGCCCTCATGAGCAGTGTCGGCTGCCGTCTCGACATGCACGTGCAACCGCGCTATAACCCGTTGGCGAAGAGCGATTTCTTTCCCGATGGGCGGGCGGCGCGTCCGCTGGTCGAAGGCACCGTGGCGCGCGGGGACGAGCGCGCCGACGACTACTTCTATACCGGCAAGATCGGAAACAAAGACGGCGAGTACATGCCGTTCCCGGTCACCCCGGAAGTGCTGCGGCGTGGGCGCGACCGTTTCAACATCTACTGCTCGCCCTGCCACTCGCGCGTGGGTGATGGGAACGGCATCGTCCCGTCGCGGGGCTTCGCGCGCAAACCGCCTTCCTATCACATCGAGCGGCTACAGAAGGCCCCCATCGGTTACTTTTTTGACGTAGCGACCAACGGATTCGGCATCATGCTGAATTATTCCGCGCAGGTCTCGGTGCGCGATCGCTGGTGTATTGCGGCCTACATTCGGGCGCTGCAGTTAAGCCAAAACGCTACCCTGGCTGATGTCCCCGCGGGTCAAAGCGTCCCTTCGACAACTCCGGAGTTCACGGAACTGGGTACGGGTGCGACCTTGCCGCAGACGGTGCCGAACCCGAAAGCGGGGAAAGCGGAAACGGAATGAGCACGATACCCGCGGCGCAACTCGATCTCACGACGCCTCCGATCGTCAAGATCATCCAGAGGCGATCGCTCGCCATCGGCGGCGCCGCCAGCCTGATCGCGCTTTACCTGGCCTTTACGAACCCGACAGTCTTCTTTCGCGGATACTTGCTCTCGTACATGGATTGGTTGGGCATATGCCTGGGGTCGATGGCCATCGTCATGGTCCGTCACATGACCGGCGGCGGATGGGGCACGGTGATCCGGCGCATCCTCGGCGCCTCCATGCGCACGCTGCCGCTGCTGATCCTGCTGTTCATTCCTCTGTTGTTTGCCGTGCCGAGGCTTTATCCGTGGGCGATGCCACTCGATTCCATCACCGATCCCGCCATTCGCGAGCACCTGGAAAAACACTCGTTTATCCTGCGAGATTACCTGAACTACCGCGGCTTCGTGATCCGCGCCGTGATCTACTTTGCGATCTGGTTCGTGCTACAATACTTGCTCAGCAAGTTTTCTTTCGAGCACGACCGTCCGCCTTTCGCCGACACCAGTGCGCGCTTCAAGATGGTAAGCGCCCCAGGCATCATCCTCTACGCGTTCACCATCTCGTTCGCCGCGATCGACTGGGTCATGTCGATCAACCCGAGCTGGGTCTCGACCATCTATGGCCTGCTGTTCGTGGCGGGCGAGTTGGTGTCGGCGCTGTGTTTTGCCATTGTCATCGAACGCATTCTCTACAACTATCAGCCCATGTCGGTTCTATTGCAGCCCAGTTTCGTGCACGACCACGGCAAATTCCTGCTCACATTCATCATGGTGTGGGCCTACTTCTCATTTTCGCAGTGGCTCATCATCTGGGCGGGTAACTTGCCGGAAGAGATCACCTGGTACTTCCGCCGTCTGCACGGGGGATGGCAGTTCGTCGGCCTGTTTCTGATTGTCTTTCATTTTTTCGTCCCGTTTTTCCTTCTGCTCTCCCGCCCGTTCAAACGCGACATTACCCGCCTGGTGTGGCTAGCCGCCTGGATGCTCGTCGTGCGCTACATCGACCTGTTCTGGCACATCGAGCCCAGCTTCTCCCAGACTTTCACCGTCACGCTGGCAGACCTCGCGATCCCCTTCGCCATGGGCGGAATCTGGATCGCATACTTCTGTCATAACCTGAGCTCGCGGCCGCTGGTTCCCGCTTACGACGCGACGGCGCAGGACGTTTTGGAGCCGGCGCATGACTGACGACAGGAGCACGAATCAGCCGACGCCGAATCAGTCAATGCCGGATCAACTGACGTTGAATCAACATATGACCAGTCACGACGGCTACGAGCATGAGGATCTGAGTTCGAAGGGTCCGTTCTATTTTATGGCAGGTCTGGCGCTGCTCGGCCTCGCCATCTATCTCATCGTGTTCGGCATGTACCGCTTCCTCGACAGTTACGAAAGGGCGAACCAGCCGCCCTTGAGCCCGATGGCGACCCCGGAGGCCGACACCCGCGCCGTAACGCATGAGGACACACAAACTTTCCCGCAACCGCGCCTCGAAGAAAACGAGCGCACCGACCTTCGCCAGTTCACCGAAGATCAGGACCAAAAGCTCGCCACCTACGACTGGGTGGATAAGAACAAAGGCACTGTGCGGATTCCCATCGACCGCGCCATGGAGTTGATCGTGCAGCGCGGCCTACCGGTTCATCCGGAAGGCGCATCTTCGGCACAGAGCTCCGCGGCACAGAGCTCCGCGGCGCGGACCTCCGCGCCGGTAAAGAAGCAATCCCCCAAAGCGCCGTCGACTAAAGCCGCCGCTTCGGGCAACTGAAATTGACCGCTCTGGCCGGAGCCGGGCAACCGGCGTGCCAGGGAAGGATGTTTGCAGTGTGCAACACAAGGCAGTTCGTGAACTCGATGGTGGTGTGCTTTCTCGGTCTGGCGCTCCTCGGCGGAGCCGCCTGGGGCCAGGGCATGGGCAACGGCATTATGTCGCCTCCACCCAACGTGCGTCCGCCGGGATTGAAGAACGTGGGCATTCAGCAGAACCTGAACCAGCAGATTCCGCCCGACCTCGTGTTTACCGACGACCTGGGCCGCAACGTGCGGTTGGGCGATTATTTCGGCAAGAAGCCGCTGATCCTCAACTTCGTCTACTATGGCTGCCCGATGCTGTGCGGCGAAGCACTCAGCGGCCTGGAGAGCACTCTGCGCGTGCTGAAGTTCGATTTAGGCAAGGAATTCGAAGTCATCACCATTAGCTTCGATCCCAAAGACACGCCCGAGATGGCCGCGAAGAAGAAAGACCAATTTCTCCGGCGCTACAACCGCCCCGGCGCCGAAAGGGGATGGCATTTCCTAGTCGGCCAGCCAGCCGCGATTGAGGCGGTCACGAAGGCGGCCGGATTCCAGTACCAATACGACGAGAAGACCGGACAGTTCGCGCACTCGACCGCAATCCTGGTGCTGACGCCGCAAGGCAAGATCGCCCAGTACTACTACGGCATCGAGTATCCGCCCAAGGATCTGCGGCTCGCCCTGGTGGAGGCCTCCGAGAACCGGATCGGCAACGTGATGGACGAATTGCTGCTGTACTGCTATCACTACGATCCCGAGAAAGGTAAGTACAGCGCCACCGTCATGCGCGTGCTGCGATTGATGGGCGTGGCCACCATGCTGTGCCTCGGGGCGCTTGTATTTGTGTTGATTCGCCGCAATCCAGACAACTTTCATGGCGCGGCACAGGTCAGGTAATCATGTTTGGACACTTGCCACTTTGGCCGGATAGCGCCTCCACGAACGCGGGAAACGTGGACGCCCTCTACATTTTCCTGCTGCTGGTTTCGGGCATCATGATCGCCTTGATCTTCACGGTACTGACGGTTTTCGCCATTAGGTTCCGGAAACGCAGGGGGCAGCACGCCGTACAAATCGAAGGTTCCCACCAACTGGAAGTCACCTGGTCCATCATCCCCTTCTGCGTGATGCTGGTGTTTTACATCTGGGGCGCGGTTATCTACTTCCAGGAACGCACGCCTCCACAGGACGCCACCGAGGTCTACACCGTTGCCAAGCAATGGATGTGGAAGTTCGAGCACAAGGGAGGGCAGCGCGAAATCAACGAACTCCATGTGCCTGTCGGCCGCGACGTCAAGATGATTATGACCTCGCAGGACGTGATCCACAGCTTCTTCGTGCCCGCCTTCCGCATCAAGCAGGACGTGCTCCCGGGCCGCTATACGACCCTCTGGTTCCGCGCCACCAAAGCGGGCACCTACCACCTGTTCTGTTCCCAGTACTGTGGAACTCAGCACTCCGGAATGGTCGGCTGGATAAAGGTTATGGAACCGAGCGACTACGAAGCCTGGATGAGCGGCGGCGGCAACCAGCCGCTGGCCGTGACCGGCCAGAAATTGTTCTCCGAGCTGGGCTGTGTCACCTGCCATCGCTCCGACACACAGGGCCGGGGTCCGGACCTCGCCGGTGTCTTCGGCAAGCCTGTGCTCCTCCAAGATGGCCGCACCGTGACCGCCGACGAGAATTACATCCGCGAGTCGATCCTGGAACCGGGCGCCAAAATCGTCCAAGGCTTCAAGCCCGTCATGCCGACGTTTCAGGGGCAGGTCAATGATGAGCAACTGAATGCGCTGGTCGATTACGTGAAATCGCTGGCCGGGCCGCAGTCGGGACGGTCCAACAATACGAACCCCGTGGCAGGGGCTAGTCCTCAACTTTAGATGGAAAAGTGCAGGTGATAAGAATGGCGACGGCTGTCGTATCGGATTCCGGAGAACGCGAGACCTACCTGAATGCAGGCTACGGGCTCAAGTCGTGGCTCCTGACGGTGGACCACAAGCGCATCGCGCTGCTCTACTTGATGTCCATTACCTTCTTCTTCTTTATTGGTGGTCTCTTCGCGCTGCTCATCCGCCTGGAGTTGCTGACGCCGGCGGGCGAACTCGTCCAGTCCGACACCTACAACAAACTGTTCACCATGCACGGCCAGGTCATGGTCTTTTTCTTCCTTATTCCTGCCGTGCCCGCCGTGCTCGGCAACTTCCTCATCCCCCTGATGATCGGGGCCAAGGATCTTGCCTTCCCGCGCATCAACCTGCTCAGCTGGTACCTTTACATCATCGGCGGCACGCTGATGATCTACACGATCCTCAATGGCGGCGTCGACACCGGTTGGACTTTCTACACTCCCCTCAGCACCGAGTTCCTCAAGACCAACGTTATCTCCGCCATCGTCGGTATCTTCTTCGCGGGCTTCTCCTCGATCCTCACGGGACTGAACTTCATCGTGACCACCCACCGCATGCGCGCTCCCGGAATGACCTGGAACCGCCTGCCCCTGTTTGTCTGGGCCCATTACGCCACCAGCATCATTCAGGTGCTGGGCACGCCCGTCGTCGCCATCACCCTGGTGCTGGTAGCGCTCGAGCGTCTCTTCCACCTCGGCGTTTTCAATCCGATGCTAGGTGGAGACCCACTCCTGTTCCAGCATCTGTTCTGGTTTTACTCCCACCCCGCCGTCTACATCATGATTCTGCCCGGTATGGGTATCGTCAGCGAAATCGTTTGTTGTTTTTCACGCAAGCGCATTTTTGGCTACAAGGCGATGACGCTAGCCGTGGTCGGCATCGCTGTGATCGGCTTCCTGGTCTGGGCGCACCACATGTTCGTGGCCGGCATCTCGCTCTATGCCGCGCTCATCTTCTCGCTGCTGAGTTATTTCGTCGCCGTGCCCTCGGCGATCAAAGTGTTTAACTGGACCGCCACCATGTACAAGGGGTCCATCACCTACCAGACCCCTATGCTCTACGCTTTCGGCTTCATCGGCTTGTTTACCATCGGAGGCTTGACCGGCCTGTTCCTGGCCTGCCTGGGCATCGACGTGCATGTGCACGACACTTATTTCATCATTGCGCACTTCCACTACATCATGGTCGGAGGCATGGTGATGGCGTACCTCGGCGGGATGCACTTCTGGTGGCCCAAAATTTCCGGCCGCATGTATCCCGAGGGCTGGGGTAAACTCGCCGCGCTCATCGTCTTCATCGGATTCAACCTCACCTTCTTCCCCCAGTTCATCCTGGGCTACATGGGAATGCCGCGGCGCTATCACGCGTATCCGCCCGAATTCCAGATCCTGAACGTGCTCTCGACCGCGGGCGCGACTATTCTCGCCGTCGGCTACCTGCTCCCCATGGTCTACTTCGTGTGGTCCATGCGCTACGGCAAGCCAGCCCCGCCGAACCCATGGAACGCCGCGGGCTTGGAGTGGCAGACTCACTCGCCGCCCCCGACCTTCAACTTCGACGAGCAGCCGGTCGTGACCTGGGAAGCCTATAACTACGACGAGATAGACAAGATTCCGGAGAAGGAGGAGGTCCCCGTTGCACACTAGTCAAGCCGCCGTCGACGAACATGCACACGAGAACCCGGCGCTCCTGCACCACTTCGCGACCAAGGGACAGCAGAAAAATGCCGCCAGCCTGGGCATGTGGCTGTTCCTCGCCCAGGAAGTTATGTTCTTCGGCGGCCTGTTCTGCGCCTACCTCGTTTACCGCTACAAGTACTTCGGGGACTTCGGCTCCGCCAGTCAGCAGTTGGACATTAGACTCGGCACGACTAACACGGTGGTACTCATCTGCTCCAGCTTGACCGTGGTTCTAGCTATTCGTGCAGTCCAGCTTGGCAAGCGCATGGCGCTCGTGTTCTGGCTGCTCGCTACTATCTTGCTGGGTCTCGCCTTTCTGGGCATCAAGGCCGACGAGTACGCTGAAAAATTCGAGAAGCATCACGTGCCCGGAGCCAGCTTCAACTATCACGAACTGCTTCCCGGTCAGGAGAAGTTCCCGGCGGCGGAACGCCAGTATGCCAACCCCCATCACGCTGAGATGTTCTTCTCGCTCTACTTTGTGATGACCGGCATGCACGCCCTGCACATGATCATCGGCGTCGGCCTGTTCGGATTCCTTGCCTACATGGCCTGGCGGGGCAAATACACACCCGATTACTACACGCCCGTTGAAAATGCAGGATTGTACTGGCACTTCGTCGATGTTGTCTGGATTTACTTATTCGGTTTGCTGTACCTGATCGACCGTCATAGGTGAGATAAGCTATGTCTGATCACAATTCCGCTTCCGAACATACTCCCGAAAATACGTCCGAACACATGTCCGAACACATTTCGTCGCTCGGTTCTTGCATCGCGATCTGGCTGGCCTTGCTCGCGGGCACCACCCTCACCGTGGCTGCCGCCTTCATTGACCTCGGCCCGTTCAACACCATCGTCGCCCTCACGATTGCGACCATCAAGGCCACTCTGGTAGTGCTCTTCTTCATGCACGTGAAATACACGCATGAGAAACTGACCGGCCTGGTTATTGTGAGCGCGATCTTCTTCCTGTTCATCCTGCTCGCCCTCAGCATGGCGGATTACACCACGCGCCTCTGGCGCTAACGTCGCTGGCCAAATGTAGCGCCGCCGTCCCGGCGGCTGTCGTATGGCCCACCTGCGAGGGCAAGATGCCCCTCGCGACAGCCGGCAAGATGCCGGCGCTACCAAGGATCTCAACACAGCGAACGGTGGTTACAAAAGCCGCTGCCCACGATATAATCCAACTCCATGGCAACCGGGCCGGAAGTCGCAAAAGCGCCGGGGTTGGTGCCTGACGAGCTGAAACAAGAGCCGCGCTCGAAGGGCCTGACTATCCCCCGCAAGAAAAAGCCGAAAGAACTTGCTGTCATCACCGAGTGCTGTACGGGCTGCGCGGGATCACCGGCCTGCGTGGAGTATTGCCCGGTGGAAGATTGCATGTTTTGGATCCCCGATGACGATCATCCGCCGTACGGCCGCATCGAGGTAGATCCGCTCCTCTGCATCGGATGCAAGAAGTGCCTCAGTAAGGGTCCAGAGGGTGCCTTCCTCGACGGATGCCCGTGGGACGCGATTGTCATGGTAGACATTGCGGAAGTGGAAAAAGAAGTCGGGCCGATGACCTACTAGCGGTCGGGTTTGTGTGGGGACGGGGCTCCGCACCGTCCACGCGGGGCAGGGCCCAGCCTCCACAAAGGCCCCCTAACCTAACAGGCTGCGGAAAAACTCTGATTCGAGCGGGGTTTGGGAAGGGCACGACTTCTAAAGAACTCACCAGCCCCTACTTGCGCGCTCTCTCCTGTATCGCCCGTTCAGTCTCAACCGCTTGCTGACGCAGCCGCTCCGGAACTTCGGGCAACTCTCTCTCATAGGGACGGATCGCAGACAGGTCCTCCAGTTGGCCGATCAGATATAAGGCGCGAAGGGCCTCCCAGACTTGTTCTTCCCCGGGTTCAACAGTCGCCATCGCAGTTCCTGGAACTACGCTGGCGCCGGTGGCCGTCGAAAGTGTGCGCACGCGGCCGGTGATCGGCGAACGCAACTCGCGAGTCTCCTGACCATCGTGCAGTTTCGCGATGAGTCCACCCGCGTGGATCGCCGTACCCACCCCCGCGGTATCCATGACCCGGCCGGCGGTGGGTGTGGTAATCGCGACCGGCTGCAATAAAGAAACAACCTGCGGTCTCCCCGAGCTGTCGCCGAAGCTGACCAAAGAAAGCGCAGCGTTACCCCGCACGATCAGAGAAGGGTCTTCCAACATCTTCAAGAGAGCCTCGTGAAAACCGGGCCCAGTCGTATCCTGTCCCATCACCCAGGCATCGGTGCTACGCACCTCCTCGCGCGGATTTGAGGCCAGCCGCACCAGATCGGCATACCAGCGCGCCGCGCTCGGGTCGTGCCGGCTCATGCGCTGGCCGAGTTGCACAATGGCATGCTGAATGTGCCGCGGATGACTGTTGTCGTTGAGGTATTCGCCCATCTCTTTGTTGGTGAGCGCGCGGCCAAACCAGGTGCTCCACCAGAACAGGAACGGCATGAGCACAACCAGCCACGCCGTGAGGAAGAAAATAAGCCGGTTGCGCGTAGACATGCGGGGACGTGACGGCTGTGGCGCAGGCTTCTCCCCGGCATTTGCGGGCTTGTCCGCAGGCACGAGCGGGATGGGTTGCACAGCCATGCTTGGTTTCGCCCCTAGCAGCCTGTGGCGCAAGTTCGATTCGTATCAGGGCATGCCTTCAGGCATGCCGGAAGTGCTGCCCAATGAGTGCGCCTTTCGGCGCGGGGTTTGGGCCCTTGAGTTTCACTACGAGCCCCTAGCTCTCACTCTCTTTGGGCGTGGCGTCCTTGTTCGCGGGAGCCACGTTCGCGGTTGCTTTAGTCGTTGCTTTAGTCGTGACTTTGGGCGTTGCTTCGGCGGCCACTTTCTTCTTGTCGAGAAAAGCGAGAGCTCCACGATCACGCAGTTCCCAGAAAGCATTCAAGAAAAAGACGGCGGAGAGACTCAATAGGATCAAACTCATGAACAATCCGTCCACCGTTGTGACCGTACCCGTGACGATGGTCCAGGCAATACCCACGAGAGGGACTATGCCCATGACAATGGAAATCACTAGCATCATCGGAAGCAACAGCCCTCCTTATTCCTGCTCAGATGGCTTCCAGTCCTTCATGCAAGAAAGAGTCGAAGTAACTCGGTCGTTCCGATCTCAGCTTATTGCGCCTTGAACGTTACATCCACAGTCTTGCTATCTTTGGCCGCCAGCGTGACCTTCTCCTCCTTAGCGCCCAACTTTTCTTGCACGAAGGCTAAGGTGTAGTTACCTGGGGGCAGACCCTTGATTTCGAACTTGCCGTCCGGCCCGGTGACCGCATAGAACGGAGTCTTCACCACGTTGACATACATTTTCATCCAGGGATGCTGGTTGCACTTCACCGGGAGCATGATTTCCTCGCGGGCGAAGCTTTTCTCCAGGGCCGGGGACTGCGGGGGTTGCGACTCATTCCACTCACGGTTGTCGGCCGGAGTGGGGTGGATATTGTGAGTGGTGGGGTCGCTGTTGACGATCTTAAGCGTCTGTCCAGCCATCACTCCCAAAACATGGGGATGGTACTTGCAGCCACTTTGGTCAAGGGTCACGGCATCCTTGGGAACGTCAAACGTCCGGCTTCCCAAACCTTCCTTCACGTACACGAAGACGTTGTCCAACTTGCCGCCGTCCGCCACCACTGTCTCGGCCATGTTCATGCCCTTGCATGCCGTATCCTGGCTCATGTCGATTTTCGCCGCCTTGGGAGCGGTACCGTCAAAACTCACGGTGCCGCTGACACTGGCAGCAGTCGCCGGATCGATCGGTGTCGCCGCCGGCGCGGGTGTGGCCGCAGTGCTTGGAGCGGCAGATTGTTCCTCCGGCTTCTTGCTGCACGCAGTCAGTAGAACGAGGCTCACGACCGCGCATAGACCAAGAGTAACTAAGCATTCTTTTCGATTCATGATTTCCCTACACCTTTCCTGGAATTGAGTTTTGAGATCCTTGCCCTATTTTACTGCCCGCCGCCCGTCCCCACAGGTCGCGTGTTCATGACGGAAGGCGGAACGCCCCGAGCGTTTCCACCGGCTGGCTTTGTCGGGGGAGAAGTTCTGTTCCTGCTGGTTTGGCTGCGCCCCATGGCTCCGGCCACACGGTGTTGCTCTTCCGGAGTTAGCTGGAAAATATAATCCACGAGCAGCCGGGTGTGATCCTTATCATAACCCTCGAATGCGGGAGGCGTCGGCCCGGCGAACACCCAGTGGTCGTTCAGGCGCTTGAACAAACCGGAGGGCATCGCCGTGCCCGGACTGATGGCTTGTGGATCGATGATCCAGCGCTCAACCCAGTCCGGCTTCAGACGGTCGTGCGCCAAAAGAAAATTGGGCGCCGTGGCAGTGCGATCATGCGCCGCATCGCCGGTCGCGTGACACTTCAGGCAAGGCGCGGCGGTGCTGGAGAACAAGCCGCGTGCCATGTCCGTTTCCTTCGCCGTCAACGGCGTAGTCGCGTCCGGAATATAGGGAAACGGCTGCCGCGAGAGCGCCGCAAAGAAGCGCACCAGCTTGCCCAGTTCGTTCTCCGAGAAGCTGAAAGTGGGCATTCGCACCTGGAGATACGAGCGCACGCCATTGCGATCGGTATCGGTCTCGCTTAACGAGGGATTGGAGAGGAAGCGCAGCAGCCACTGCGGGTTGACCCGCGCGCCCTCGGTTAGCAGCTTGGGGGGAAGCTGCTCCTGCGCCTCCTGATAGTGCTTCATTCCCATTAGCGCCGTTTGCTGGCCTGGAATGAATTGGTGGCAGCCCATGCAGTTGTACTTCTTGACCACCCACCAGCCTTCCTGAATGTCACGGCGGTAGTCGAGAGGCCTGTATTGATAATTCGCCGGAAGCGCGCTCTCCTGGCTCCCCATCAGGAAGGTGGTCAGGGCGCGAATTTGTTCCGGCGCCAGGTGCACGTTTGGCATGCGGAGTTTCTCAGTCTCCGATTTGATCTTCCCCTGGTCCCACACATTGGGTTCGGCAAGCTTGTGCTCGAAGAAGCCCAGACTTGAGTACCAGGGTCCTTTCGCAGGTCCCTCCGGGAGACGCGCACGATCGTCCGGATCCTTGATGGGTTCCCCGTCTCCCCGTTGCGCCATCTCCGTCAGCAGAGCGAAGTCCAGGCGTTCGATGGGCTTGCTGCCTTCGAAGGTCAGTTCCGTCCCGATCCTTCCCTCATCCTCAAGCCCGGAGATTTCATGACATCCAGCGCAGCCGAAGTGGCGAATCCATTTCTTCCCTTCGTCCTTAAGCTTGGGATCGTCCATGAAAGCGGCCTCGGGATAGGAACTGGGCTCCTTCTTCTTCAGGGTGACCAGGTAGGAGGCGACGTCCGATGCATCCTGCTCGGTCAGCCGCAGGCTGGGCATAACCGTCATGTTTTGGACTTGCAGTTCATGGCCGTCGTTCGGACACTTGCTGTGTTGCAGGTCGAACACAAAGGGCAAACCCTTCTTCGCATAGTCTTCGGGACCAATATCCTTCTTCTCGTACAGACAATAGGGACGCGTGCGCTGGCGCGCGTTGTGCACCCAACGCACCAGGTAATCGTAGTTAGCCTTCTCGCCAATGCGCGTCAGGTTGGCGGCAAATCCCCCGCCCTGCATCTGATCGCCTTCTCCGATCGAGTGGCACCCCAGGCATCCGCGCGTTTCGAACAGTTCCCTGCCTCGCCCGGCATCTCCCGGATTGCGCTTCACCGGCGCATCTGGTAACGCCGACTGCCACAAGTACGCCGAGATCGCCTGAATCTGCTGGTCATTGAGCCGGAAATTCGGCATCCGCGTGGTCGGACGAAAATCGGTCGGCTTCTTCAGCCACACCGGAATCCAGTTCTTGTTGAGCTTCAACCGGACGTCCTTCAGGTTGGGTCCGACTTTCTTCATGTCCTGCAGCAGGCTCTTAGTGGTTCGGTCGAGCTGCACGATCCGCAAATCCAGTTTGCTGTTCGCGACCCGCAGCGCCACCGCCTGGTCGTTCAGACGATTGGCTTCCTGGTTTGTCTGCGCGGCATCGGCCTGCTTCATCAAGTACGCGGACTGCTTCAGGTTCTCCTTCTTCTCCTGCTCCATTTGTTTGATCTGTTGTGCCATGGAGTTCAGGTCTTCCGGTTCCTTGTCGTAGCCCTCGAAACGGTGGCAGCCCACGCATCCACGCTGGCGAAACAAATCTTTGCCCTCGCTGAGAGTCCAGCCCACGTCGCCGCTCACCAGTACCATGTCCGCGGCGTGGCAGGTCTGGCAGCCCGCCTCGAAGTTCGGTTTCGGAAACAGCGGCCAGAGCCAATGCTCGTAATTGCCGTGCGCCTTCTCAACGCTGGTGGTGGCCCGTCCATTCCCCTGGTGACAGGGAGAGCAGCCGAACTTTTCCGGATCATGCGTCTTCAGCAGCTCCGCATCGGGATGGCTGGTGAAGGCCCGCGCAACCGCGTCGATCTGTTTCCCTTTTGGCGCCATCGATGCCGCAGTCAGCTTGACGGGCTCGCGGATCCCCATGTGGCAGGATTCGCAGCGATCCACAATATTGGCTTCGGCCACATTGATCTGTAGGATCGCCGGCTCCAGCGCCTCCGTTTTGTCCTGCAAACCGCGAATCTGCGCCGGCGTCAGGTTCACCATGTTCTCCGACACAAACGCATCGAGCTTCGCTTTCTGGTCGCTGACTGGCTTGATTAACTCTCCCAGTTCTGCGCTGAGTTGGGCTCGTTCGGTCTTGAGGTCGTTGTAGGTTTCTTCGAGTTGTGGGTAGGTGTAGGTCGCCTTGCTGCCGTCCGGGTACTCGACTACCGCCGTCTGCTGCTTGTACTTCTCCAGATCCTTGAGCTTACTTTGCTTCGAGGACGCGTCGGTTGTGGTCTCGATATCGTAGGTCAGGGCATTCACGTAGGCGCGCCGATCGGTGAAGACGTTCTGCACCGCCAGAATTTTCGCGCTTAGAGTACGAAGCTGTTCGTTGATCTCCTTCGTCCGCGGCGCCGCCTGCTGATTCGCCTGCTCGTAATCCTGTTTCAGCTTGTGGTAATCGCCATTGCCTTCGACATCTTTTTCCGATTGCGCCGAGGTGGAACGGGCCGTATTCAGAAACGCGGAGTAGCGGTCTTTCCATTCGTGCTGGAAGGCCTTCCAGGGACGCTGTCCGAAGTCCTCGTCCCACAGCGCCCAGAATAGCGACGCCGTCAGGACTACCATCGACACCACGTACCAAGTCGCCAGTGATTTCTGAACTAGCGGATCATTCTCCGGGACGGGCTTTTCGGGCACCACTTCCTCCTAAGCGTTGCGCGCAACCGAAACGTTGACCACCGAAACGTTGATCATCTAAACGTTGAACCAGGGCGTGATCCACACGTATTTGATATGAAACAAAAGCCGCAGCAGCATCTTGATCGGCAGGGCGAACATGGTTAGCACGAAGAACATCATGATCGAGTACTGCAGGAAGCTCATGCGCTTGTAATCCTTTGGGTTCTGGCGCCGGAAAAAGGCGTGCAGGGCGAACCCGCCCAACGCGTAAAAGCCGCCCACCACCACCGCTCCGAAGATCGCCTTTACCCAGTTCGAGGTAATTCCGAACAGGTCCGGCAGATCGCGGTTGACCTCATAGATGAGGCGGTTGTGGTCCCAGGTTTGTCCCGGCCAGAACCACTGCCACCCCGGTCCCCGTATGAAGGTCCCTATGATGATCATCGAGACCCACAGCACAATAAATCCGAACAGGAACGTCCCGATGGCGAACTTGCGCTGCTTCCAGGTGTAATAACCGCTGCCCAGCGGGTTGGTATCGATGTAGGGAATCACCATCAGCCCTATGATGATCAAGGTCGGCATCACGACCCCGGCAATCCAGGGATCGAAATACACCAGCATTTCCTGTAAGCCGAGAAAGTACCAGGGTGCCTTGGCCGGGTTCATGGTCAAGTTCGGGTTCGCCGGCTCCTCCAGGGGAGCATTCAGCGTGATCGACCAGATCATCAAAATAATGGTGACGATGACGGCGGCCAGAAACTCCACGCGCAACAGAAACGGCCACACGTGAATTTCTTTCTGCCATCCCGGCTGAAAAGGCCAAGTCTTGCGATATTGGGTTTTAGCCGCCGCCGCATCGCCTTCCAGTTGCGCGATCAACTGATCGTTGGCGTGCGCCTGCTTCCATGCCAGATAGATATAGAAGGCGAGCAATGGAATCAACGCCACAATGGGCACGTTGTCAGGGGCGGAGGCTATGTCCCACAATTGCTTCCAGTCCATACTATCGGCGCGCCTCCTTGATTTCGGATTCCAGCACGACCGACGCCGGCCCCGAGATGCCGCCATCTTTTCGTACCCGCCAGAAGTGTACGATCATCAGCACCGACGCGACGATAGGAATGCCGATGCAATGCCAGATGTACGAACGCAGCAGCGCGTTCGCGTCCACGATCGAGCCGCCCAGCAATCCGAAGCGAACGTCATTGTAGGGCGTCATGCCCAACATGTGACCGAAGGGGCCCTCATGTCCGAGGAACGGTGTAGCGCGAGCCATGTTGGTACCGACAGTAACCGCCCAGAAACCGAGTTGATCGTCGGGCAGCAGGTATCCGGTGAATGAAAGCAGCAGCGTGAACACCAGCAGCAGTACCCCAATATTCCAGTTGAACTCGCGGGGCTTCTTGTACGAGCCGGTCAGAAACACCCGAAACATGTGCAGCCACACCGTGATCACCATCAGGTGTGCCGCCCAACGATGCATGTTGCGCAACAGCTTCCCAAAGGGCACGTCATGCTCCAGGTAGAGCACATCCCGGAAGGCTTGCACTTTGGTGGGATGGTAATAGAACATCAGCAGCACGCCCGTGAAGGTGAGTACGATGAACAGGTAAAACGTGATTCCTCCCATGCCCCAGGTGTAGCTGTAGCGCACCGCATCGCGGTTGATCTTCGCCGGATGCAAATGCAGAAAGACGTTCGACAGCACGCCCAAGGCGCGATTACGCGGGGTATCGTCGTGCTTGTGACGAAAGATGGAGGTGAAAACCTGAGTCTTGGTCGGGTCCTTGAGATGATCGACCTGTTCCTTGGCTTTGGCCGGCAAGTCGGTCCTGAGTGACTGCACATCGGCCTTCACCCCTGTGGCCACTCGCCCCAGGATGCCGGTTGCCTTTCCGTTCTTCCCGTTCTTTCCGTTCGAGCCATTTCCTTCAGCCATTTTCGTCTCTTTTCTGCTGGTGCATCTGGCGAGTTCCACTGGCCGTTCACGCTTCAAACGAGCTCAAGTCAGACTCATGTCGACAAATACGCTCCCGGATCATTGAAGCTGCTCGGCTGGCCTTTGGGCCACTGATAAAGCCTGGAGGTGTCCACGACGATTTCCCCGTCCGGAGCCAGTTGCACAAAGGCGCGATCCATTGGCCGGGGCGCAGGCCCCTCGAAATTGATCCCTTCGTCGTCGTAGCCGCTTCCGTGGCAAGGACATTTGAACTTGTTTTCGCTGGCCTTCCAATCCGGCGTGCAGCCCAGGTGTGTACAACGAGCGTAGATGACAAAGATGCGATCGGGTCTGCGATCCACCCAGATGCGATACTTCTGCTGCCATTTCGTGTCCACACCCAACCCGTAATCGGAGGGATAGCCGATCTTGAAGATGGTGGCTGGTTCGAAAAGAGTGCGGGGCAGAAAAAAACGGAAAAAAGCCAGAAACCATGCCGTCAGAAAAGCTGTAACCGACACCCACACCAGCCGCCGGCGGCGCTGGTTGACCGCACTGTCTTGCGGACCAATTGCGGCCACGCCCGCGGAGGCGACCGCCTTCGACGTGCCCACCGCACCCGAACCAACATAGGGAGCAGCCGCTCCTCCTCCAGCAGGGGGCGTTTTAGGCGCATCCGGGTTTTCTGCCATGATCCTCTCCTGAATCTGTCTCCTGAATTTGTTTCTCGTGCTTCAGTCGGCGACCATGGACTGCGCCGCCGGTTCCTTTTCCTGATCCTTAACCTTCTCCTCACCCTGAACCGCTGCTCCCGATTCGCCGATCGCTGCCAACACCGATGCCGCGAGAGCCTCAATGAATTTTGGCGAGTCATTGAGGCCTCGCGTCATCTCAAAGCGCTCGATGCCGAGAAGCCGGGCCTCCTGCCGCGCATGACGATCAATCTCTCCCAGGGTCTCGACATGGTCGGAGACAAATGAAATGGGGACAATGCATACTCCGGTCCGCTTCTCCGAGGCCACTTGCCGCAGCGTCTGGTGCAACGAGGGCGCCAGCCATCGGCTGGCGCCCACCTTGCTCTGATAGCACAGGCGACGATCGTTGGACCATCCTCCCTGCTCCATCACTAAGTCCACTGTTTCTTCAATTTGCCGCTGATAGGGGTCGCCCTTCTCGATCACCGACACCGGGACACTGTGCGCGCTGAAGACTAGCGGCACAGCCTCCGGATGAGGAAAACGCGCAATCGCCTCATCGATCCTCTCCACGACGGCGGCGATGTATATCGGATTACGATAAAAAGGCGCGACACAGGAAGTCGGGACTGCGCCCGTCCAAAGACGTCGCCACTCGTTCAAGCTGCTGCCGGTCGTCGTGCTCGAGTATTGCGGGTAAAGGGGTAACAACACGACTTGGTCCACTTCCGCATCCTGTCTCGCATCGTGAAGCCGAGCGATCGCCTCGGCCGTGAACGGGTGCCAGTAGCGCATCGCCACCACGCAGCGCGCGTCGACACCGTCGCGCATCAGGCGTGCTTCTAGAGCCGCGGCCTGCTGTTCGGTGAACCGGCGAATGGGAGAACCCCCAATGGCCGCATAGTGCTGGGCTGCTTTCTTCGCGCGCGTCTTTGAGATCAGCCTCGCCAGCGCACGCCTGCCCAGCCGGGAAAACGGGAAGTCAATGATGTCCGGATCCGAAAAAAGGTTGTAAAGGAAGGGTTCAACCGCCGCCAATGAATCGGGTCCACCGAGTTGGAAAAGGACTACCCCAACACGTTTCGAAATCCGCGCCATTCCCATCGCCCCAGAAGTGGACACGATGTTAATCAAAACCTCCGCGTTCGTCAATGCGCCATCGCTGCTAGTGCGGCACAACGTTTGCGCCTCAACGTTTGCGCCGCAACAAATAAAATCGATCGTCAGTTCGCGTAAAAACGGATCTCGATTCCCCTTGCGCAAATCACATCGAGCTGTGATACACTTCCGTCCATTCTTGGGCGGTCGCATCGGTTTCGACGTTCTCGGGGGAAGCCGATTTACTTGAGTGGGGCAGGGGGTCTTGGTACATGGGGCTAGTTATTCTCTGTGTTATCTGGCTAATTACCTTGGCCAGCACTTATTTCTTCGTTGCGAAAACCTGGTGGTTCCCCCACGGAGCCTCCGCTTCCACCGCCGCGCTCGACCACCAGTTCGCCGTGACTTTCATCCTCATGGGCGTGATCTTCGTCGCCGCCCAGTTGGCGTTGGGATACTTCGTCTGGAGATATCGCGACCAGCCTTCCGCTACCCGCGCTGACTACTCCCACGGCAACCTCAAACTGGAAATCGTCTGGACCACTCTCACCGCGATCCTGTTCGTCGGGTTGAACTTGCTCGGGAGTCCCATCTGGGCGGCGGAACGTTTTCGTCCGGCCGTGGATGGGGCCACGCGAGTCGAGGTCACAGGCATGCAGTTCGCCTGGTATTTCCGCTATCCCGGTCCCGACGGCAAGTTTGGCATCGCCAGGCCAGAGTTGGAAGACCCGTCCGCAGGCGGGGAAGCAGCCTTGGGTCTGGACCCGGCGGATCCCGCGTCGAAGGACGACGTGGTGACGGGCACTATGGTGGTGCCGGTGGGCCGCGAAGTGGAACTCATTTTGCGCGCCCACGACGTGATCCACAGTTTTTTTGTTCCTGCCATGCGCTTCAAGCAAGACGCCGTCCCCGGCCTGGCGATCCACATGCACTTCACTCCAACCGAAAAAGGTAACTTCGAAATCGCTTGTGCCGAACTGTGCGGGCTCGGCCACTACAAGATGCATGGCATGTTGAAGGTCGTCAGCCAGGACGAGTTTGACAAATGGCTGGCAGATCGCGAGGCGGAGAAACAATAAATGGTTGCCCAGGAATCCCACCAACACGCGGCCCCTCAAGGCTTCATCCGCAAATGGGTGTTCAGTCTCGACCACAAGGTGATTGGCCTGCAGTATTACTTCCTCGCGCTCACCGCGGTTTTCGTCGGCATGTTTCTCTCCCTGCTGATGAGGATCCATCTCATCTGGCCGACGGCGATCCTGCCCTTGCTGGGCGCGATCAAACCCGAAACCTATCTCAGCCTGGTCACCATGCACGGCACGATCATGGTGTTTTTCGTGCTGACGACCGCACCCCAGGGTGGCTTCGGCAACTATTTCCTGCCCATACAAATCGGCGCGCCCGACATGGCCTTCCCCGTCCTGAACATGCTGTCGTTCTGGACGACCTTCCTCGCCTATATCGTGATGCTGGCAGCCTTTTTTGTAGTGGGTGGAGCGCCTCTTCACGGCTGGACCGGCTACGCCCCCATGAGTGCGCTGCAATCCTCCGGGCCGGGTGAGGGTCTGGGCGCGGACCTCTGGATCATCAGCATCGCGATTTTCTGCATCGCCTCGCTCATGGGTGCTCTCAATTTCATTACCACCACGCTCGACATGCGCGCCAGGGGCATGAGCATGATGCGTATGCCCCTGACCTGCTGGTCCTGGTTCATCACCGCGATCCTGGGCTTGCTGGCTTTTGGAGTTCTGCTCTCGGCTGGAATTCTTCTGCTCATGGACCGCAACATCGGTACCAGTTTCTTTCTGCCGCTCGGCACCATTAACGGTCAGCTCACCGGACATAAGGGTGGTTCGCCGCTGCTGTGGCAGCACCTTTTCTGGTTCTTCGGTCATCCCGAGGTCTACATCGCGATCCTTCCCGGGATGGGCGTAGCCTCACAGGTACTTTCGACGTTTTCCCGCAAGCCGATCTTTGGTTACAAGGCGATGGTGTATGCCATGCTCTCGATCGGCCTGCTCGGCTTCATGGTGTGGGGACATCATATGTTCATGAGTGGCATGAGTCCTTACACGGCTTTTGCCTTTTCCATCATGACCATGGCGATCGGAGTCCCCTCCGCCATCAAGACCTTTAACTGGCTGGGGACGCTTCATAAGGCGCGTATTCGATTCCAGTCGCCGATGCTGTTTGCCATCGGCTTTGTGTCGTTGTTTGTTTCCGGCGGCTTGAGCGGCCCGTTTCTGGCTCAGCCGGCGCTGGATATCCCCTTGCACGACACCGCCTTTGTGCCCGGCCACTTTCATCTGATCATGGGTGTAGCCGCTATTTTCGGTATCTTTGCGGCGACTTACTATTGGTTCCCCAAGATGTTTGGTCGAATGATGAACGAGAAGATGGCGCGAGTCCATTTCTTCCTTACGCTCATCGGCACCTATTGCGTCTTCATGCCGATGCACTATCTGGGGCTGGCGGGCCAACCCCGACGCTACTCTCAACTAACCGAGCTTGCCTATCTGCATCCCCTGATTGGCCTGAACACGTTTATGACATACGCCGCGATAGTAACCGTCGCCGCTCAGCTGATCTTTCTCTTCAATCTATTCTGGAGCATGTTCAAGGGCCCGAAGGCGAGCGATAACCCCTGGGAGGCAACCACGCTGGAGTGGACCACAGCCACTCCGCCTCCCCACGACAATTTCGGGGGACGTACGCCGGTAGTCAATAACGGCCCATATGAATACAGCGTGCCGGGAGCGCCGCGCGATTATGTCATGCAAAGTGATCCGGCAACCGTGGTAGCACACTAGGCGCTTGCTGAAAAAGGGTGGCTCCGTATCAAGGTATCGCTTTAGTGATGTCGTAAGTTCATCGGGAAAAAGGCGGCTTCGTATCAGGGTATCGCTTTAAGAATACAGCCCCGGAGGGGCGAACTAACTTAGCCCAGCGCTTCAGCGCTGGGAAAAGTGGGAAGAATGACCTAAGTCCCGGAGGGACGACCCAGTTCTCGCGCAAACACTTTCAAGGGCTGTCATAGCGAGTCTGTGTAGGCGGAAAAAGGCGGTTTCGTATCAGGGTATCGCTTTAGCGATACCGTAAGTTCATCGGAATCAAATGTCCCTTTTAGGGGCTGGCCATAGCGAGCCGACTTTTTCCGCAGCCTGATAGAAGGATCTGAGAGAGATCACCAAGAGAAGTATGGCGAGCTTCACTCCTACGATTCCGGCGTCCCACCCCACAACCTCCCGGGGGAAACGCGCCGATCTGCCGCCCGTGGTAGGTGGCGGAGACGGCGGGCGTCCCGATCCCGGCTCGCCTGACTACGGAGCGCGTTTGCGCCGGGCGCGCCTCGGATTGGCGGTAGCTCTGACGCCCATCACCATGTTGTTCGTGGCCTTCACCAGCGCCTATATTGTGCGTCAGGGGCTGCCGACTTTCGACCCGCACACCAACACCGTGGTGCACGACTGGATCCCCGTGCCGTTGCCCACACGGCTCTTTCTGGTCAATACGTGTGTGCTGCTGTTGAGCAGCGTAACCATCGAGTATGCGCGGCGACAACTTGCGCGGCAAGTCGCGCTCGAACCCGTGCAATCCATTCCGGGAGTATCCCTGGGCACGGAAAGAAAGTTTCCCTGGCTGGCGCTGACCCTGGTTCTTGGACTCTGTTTCCTGCTGGGACAATGGCTGGCCTGGAGTGATCTCGCGTCGCGCGGCTTCTACGTCGCCACTGGCCCCAGCAGTTCCTTCGTTTATCTGCTAACCGGCGCGCACGCCGTGCATCTATTCGGAGGAATCATGGCTTTGCTGGCGGCCGGAGCGGCCGTCGTGTTGAACCGGCCTTTGGCAGCGCGCCGGATTGTGGTTGATGTCACTGCCTGGTATTGGCATTTCATGGCTCTGCTGTGGATTTACATTCTGGCGCTGCTCGAGTTCGCACACTAGCCAGACCACATTAGTCAGACCCTATTAGTCGGACGCTATTAGTCAGAACAAGGAGACCGAACGCATGGCGGAAGGCGTATTGCCGAGCAACGTCGCGGAGATATACGAGCCGTCGCTGTTTGGCACCTATTCAAAGAAAGTCGGGATGTGGCTGTTCCTGCTATCCGACTCGCTGACCTTCGGCGCCTTGCTGTATGCCTACAGCTATGGACGTATCTCCATCTCAAATTGGCCGACGCCCTTCCACTCCGGGAGCATCGTCAATGCCACCATCATGACCGCATTCCTGTTGACCAGTTCGCTCACCATGGTCATGGCGGTCAACGCCGCGGCACGTGGAAACGAAAAGAGCCGTCTCATCTATCTATTGGCTACCATGGCGTGCGGGATAGGCTTTATCGTTCTCCACGGCAAAGAATGGAGCCATCTCATCTCCGAGGGTCTCCGCCTTCCCATCTTCCCGGCAGTCCCGCACCAGGAGGTTGCGTCCGAATTCGCCGATGTATCCAAAACCGTGCCCCAGTTCGCGGCAACTTTTTTTGGGCTGACGGGAATGCACATGCTGCACGTCACGCTGGGAGTGGTTTATCTCGGTGTCATCGCGCTCCGGCGTAAGTTCATCCCGATTCTTTTCGCGTGCTGGCTGGTGGCGTGGCTGGCAACACCGTCTTACAGTCCGTTTCACTACGCCGCTCACGTGCTGCTGATTGCGGCCCTCGTGTGCTCGCTGATTATGTGGTTGAAGCCGAAGATTTATGACGCCGCCGATGTCGAAGTCGCCGGGCTGTACTGGCACTTCGTGGACCTGGTGTGGATGTTCATCTTCCCCCTCGTCTACATAATGTCCACCAAGATCGTCTAGGAGCCTAGAAAGATAGAGTTATGGACGCTTTTCAGCAGGCAATTGAAGGACGCGTGGCCGAACAGCACCGCCACCACAGGATCGCTCCTTTCTTCTGGGTGTGGGGAACGCTCCTGGTTCTGACGGCAGTCGAAGTTTACCTCGGCTATCAGAACATGGAACCCAAGCGCATGTTGATCATGCTGATGGGTCTATCGTTCGTCAAAGCGACGCTCATCATCGGCTATTTCATGCACATGAAGTACGAGGTGTCGCGCATGAAGTGGCTTACCATGTGCTCGTTAGTGTTTTGTCTGGCGATGATGATGGTCTTCTTTCCGGATGCGTTCCGCATTCTCTCGTTGGGGGTAAAGTGAAACCTGCGGTGCAACCTGCGGTAAAGACGCATGCGGCAAGGCGTAGCGCTGCCCTACTGGTCGGGCTTCTGTGCTTGTGGGCGGTCCCCGCGTTCGCACAAGGCTGCGCCATGTGCTACAGCTCGGCGTCGGCAGCTTCCAAGGATGGGCAAAAGGCCATTAGCAGAGCCGTAGCAATCTTAGTGGCTCCGCCCCTCGGAGTCATGACCTTGGGCGTGGGGCTGGCTCTTCGCTATGGCAGGAAGCGTGATCAGCAACAGAATCGCGACGACGATTCTTTCCCCCTATAAACTCGTTCCGAATTCGCATTCCGAAACGAAGTAACTCGGAAATGCACAGGGAGATACACTCCAGCGCACCCGTCGTGCGGATTTTTCTGGCGTCCGATGGCAACCACGCGTGCCCCTAATTACTAGTAGGCAAAATACAGCGCAGCGTAGTAAGCACACACCCCGAAAAACGCGATCCCACAAATTGCGTACGCGGTGAAAATCCACGTATTGCGGTCCTCGTGCTGAACCGCTTGTGGATTCCCAGATTTCGTCCCAGTGGCCGGTGCATCCATGCAAGTCTCCTGAATATGCTGAATCTGACTTGTGCTCAAGCAACAGACCTACCCACGTCCCCACACCTGGGTGGTTATGCGCTGAATTGTACCCCGGAACGAGCCCGAAACAGATAAAAATCTGCCGGAGTGGCCGGAGTGGCAAGCCCCGGCGATGGCCGCCTCAGCCGGGATATCGCCCCGTAATATACCCTTCCAACTGGTGTATGGTTTGCGCCTGCCCGGAGATGATCCAGCGGACGAGGTCGCCAAGCGACACCACCCCCACAACTACGTCGTCCTCGACGACCGGAAGATGACGAAACCGGTGGTTCGTCATAATGGCCATGCAATCGTCCACCGTGTTCTGACGTGTAACGAAGACCACGGGGCTGGTCATGATCTCCCGCACCAAGGTCTCCTTCGAGGAGTGCCCCTTGAGGATCACTTTGCGGGCATAGTCGCGCTCCGACAGGATGCCGACCAACCTGCCCTGGGATATAACCAGCAGTGCGCCGATGCTCTCCGCCGCCATCTTCTCAATGGCATCGTAGACGGACTGATCCGGCGTTACAGACAGGACCCGCTGGCTGCCCGTGTTCTTCAACAGCAATCCAATTGTGTCGGTAATGTTCATAAGGCTCCGGCGATTATGTCTTTCACCACTAGAAATCGGGGAAAAGCGATCTGGTCCAGCCATTTTTAGCAGGGATATGGTACTCCCATCAAGTCGATGATCCAAGAGGTTCCAATGCGACACCAGAGGTTCTAATGCGACAACATTTGTCGCCCCGATACTTCCGTCCGCGAAAAGCTACACACTGAACAACACGTCGTGCAAGCAACATAAAATGGTTTCGGGAAGGGCACGACTTCAGAGCCTGCGGAAAAACTCGGTTTCGTATCAGGGTATGCCTTTAGGCATACCGCAAGTCGCTGAAATTGGTTCCGGCTTTAGCCGCTGCTGGCAGCGGAACAACTCAATCCACGCGGGTTTTGGGAAGGGCACGGCTTCAGGCTGCGGAAAAACTCTGGTTCTTGACTTTGCTTTGAAGGGGCGCGGCTTCAGCCGCGCCGTAAGTGTCGCAAAGTCAATGGCGGCTTTAGCCGCTGAGGGCCCGACAGTTTACTTCTTTCTGACTTGCGGGAGTTTTGGCTCGATCGCGCCAGACGGAGGCGTCATCACACCGTCCGCCAAGGAAAGGGAATCCAGCCCGTTTCAGTCGCGGCCAGTACCCGCGTGGGGCGGGACGGAAGCCTGCTTCGCCGGAGCGGAGTTCGCGCCCGGCGTTTCCGGTTCCGGAACGGTCTCGGCACATTCGCCCTGGTCGTCAAAGTCGCAGGCCCGCCCCGGGTGCGACTGTTTGCAGTGGGTACAAAATTCAGTGCTCATGGCATTATGATACTCGCACCAAACGCAGTCGTTGGCAACCGGCACCGCGTGAGGATTCATACCGTGGAGGAACGGGCGTCTCGCCCGTTCAGCGGCCGAAGACGACCGGCTCTCGACCCGGAAGGTCTTTCTTCTTTCTCGCGATTCTGCTACCGCCGTCGCTCGCCGACTACATGACTCGATCCTGTCGGTAGTACACTGGAAATCGCACTGGGCCGTCCCTCCGGGACTCGACTTTATTTTTTCGATTTTTCCCAGCGCCCGTATCCTCGAAGATGGTCTATACCATATGCCACAGGACATCGCCCCACCCCCAGCCCATTCCGCGCAACTCGACGACTCCGCGCTTGAAGCCGCTCTCCGCCGTCATCTTCGTGGAGAAGTTCGCTTTGACTCCGGCAGCCGCGCCCTCTATGCCACCGACGGCTCCAACTACCGCCAGATCCCGATCGGCGTCGTAGTTCCCCGCGACAAAGAAGACGTTCTCGCCGCCGTTGCCCTCTGCCGCGACCACCGCGCCCCGCTGCTCGCACGCGGCGGAGGCACGTCACTCGCCGGGCAATGTTGTAACGCCGCCGTCATCCTCGACTTTTCCAAGTACATGGCGGGCATTCTCGAAATCGATACCGCGCGCCGCATCGCGCGCGTCGAGCCCGGCGTCATCCTCGATAATCTGCGCGCTGCAGCCGAGAAGCACCACCTCACCTTCGCACCCGATCCCGCCACCCACGACCGCTGCACGCTCGGAGGCATGATCGGCAACAATTCCTGCGGCGTGCACTCGATCATGGCCGGCAAGACGGACGACAACATCGAGTCGCTCGAAGTCCTAACCTACGGCGGCCAGCGCCTGCACGTGGGCGCGACCAGCGCCGACGATTTCGACCGCTTCATTCGCGAAGGTGGACGCCGCGCCGAAATCTACACCGGCCTCAAGTCCCTCGCCGACCGCTACGGCGAGCAAGTCCGCCGCCAGTTTCCCAACATTCCGCGCCGCGTTTCCGGATACAACCTCAACCACCTGCTGCCCGAGAGCGGCTTTCACGTGGCGCGCGCGCTGGTCGGCTCCGAAGGCACTTGCGTCACGATTCTTGAAGCGACCTGCCGTCTCGTCGAGAGTCCCCCGGCGCGCGTGCTGCTCGTTATCGGATGGCCCGATGTTTACATCTGCGCCGACCACGTCCCGCAGATCATGGAGCATCGCCCCATCGGCCTCGAAGGCTTCGACGACATCATGGTCAACGCCAGCCGCCACAAACGCGTGAACCTCGATGCCCTCGCGCTGCTGCCCGAAGGCGGTGGCTGGCTGATGGTCGAATTCGGCGCCGACACCGCCGCCGAAGCCGAATCGCAAGCGCGCAATTTGATGCAGACGCTCGAACGCTCCGCCACTCCGCCCAATCTGCAGCTCTTCACCGACGGACGCCTGATGCGCCGCATCTGGGACGTCCGCGAGTCCAGCCTGGGCGTGACCGCGCACGTCCCGGGCGAACCGATACGCTGGGAAGGCTTCGAAGATTCCGCGGTTGGGCCCGACAAGCTCGGCGCCTACCTCCGCGACCTGCGCAAGCTGATGCAGGACCACCACTACGACGGTTCGTTCTACGGACACTTCGGCCATGCCTGTGTACACACGCGCATGGACTATGATCTCGAATCCACCGAAGGCATCCGCAAGTTCCGCAAGTTCATGGAAGAGGCCGCCGACCTCGTGGTCCGCTACGGCGGCTCCATCTCCGGCGAGCACGGAGATGGGCAGTCCCGCGGTGAACTGCTTCCCAAAATGTTTGGCCCTGAGCTCATGCAGGCTTTCCGCGAGTTCAAATCGCTCTGGGATCCCGATTGGAAGATGAACCCGGGCAAGCTCATCAATCCCTATCGCCTCGACGAAAATCTCCGTCTGGGCGCGGGCTACGATCCCTGGCAGCCGGAGACGCATTTTAAATTTCCCGACGACCACGGCAGCCTGGCCGCCGCCACCATGCGCTGCGTTGGAGTCGCCAAGTGCCGCCGCGATTCCGGCGGAGTCATGTGTCCCAGCTTTCGCGTCACACGCGAGGAAGAGCACTCCACCCGCGGCCGCGCCCACCTGCTCTGGGAGATGACGAAAGGAGACTTCATCAAAGACGGCTGGCAGAGCGAAGCCGTCAAAGAATCGCTCGACCTCTGCCTCGCCTGCAAAGGCTGCAAGAGCGATTGCCCCGTGGGTGTCGATGTCGCGACCTACAAAGCGGAATTCCTCTCGCACTACTACGAAACCAACCGGCGTCCGCTGAATGCGCGGGCCCTGTCGAAGATCGACCTGTGGATGAGAGCCGCCGCGCACGCGCCCGGCCTGGTGAATCTAGCAACCCAACTCCCCGGCCTCCGAGACCTCGCCAAGCTAGCCGCCAGAATCCCAGCCCAGCGCCGCATTCCGCCGTTAGCACCGCAGACGTTCAAGCAGTGGTGGGAGCATAGGTGGAGCGACGGGCGTCCTCGCCCGTCCAGCGGAGCGAAGCTCCGCGAAGCCAGCCCAGTCCTCCTCTGGGCCGACACGTTCAACAACCACTTCCTCCCCGCGACCGCCAAAGCCGCCGCCGAAGTGCTCGAGGCCGCCGGGTTCGACGTCAGCGTCCCGCGCGCCCATCTGTGCTGTGGACGCCCGCTCTACGACGTCGGCATGCTCGACCGCGCCAAGCACCTGCTCCTCCAGATCATGGACGAGCTTCTCCCCGAAATCGAAGCCGCGACGCCCATCGTCGTCCTCGAACCCAGTTGCGCCACCGTCTTCCGCGACGAACTCACCAACCTTTTCCCCAAAGACGAACGCGCGCAAGCCCTGTCCAAGCAAGTCTTCCTGCTCAGTGAATTTCTGGAGCAGCGCGCAAAAGACTTTCCCCTTCCAAAACTCGCGCGCCGCGCGCTGATC